>JAEEGJ010004066.1_pt1 | contig 51478 bp, 40 predicted proteins | sample 8958761 | NCBI WGS metagenome assembly JAEEGJ01 (sample SAMN16246546, study PRJNA631951) | gut metagenome | biome: gut microbiome; feature: rumen; material: RS-attached | host: Bos | place: Iran: Karaj | collected 2018-10
TTTATAATTTTCAGAATTTCACTATAATTAGAATGTATCCTAAATCGCGGAGGTTTGCAATGATTGAGAACATAAAAAACCGGATTAAAGACAGAGTGATTAACGAAGGCGCTGCCTTCGCAGTCGCAAAATTCACGACAATGAATTTCCAGAACGTGCCCCGTCCCCTTGTCGCAAAGCTCAAGGCCACGCCCGCGGCACGCATAATTGAAAAGCGCTACAACGTCGACGTTCACACCGTTGAATCCTTTGACGGAATAAAGCTCAACGTCACGCGTTTCCGCGCCGTCAAAGGTTGTGAATGGGGCGGCAAAAAGCACGTAGTTCTGCTTGTTCACGGTTTCCAGGTACAGCAGGCCATGATGTGGATGAACCTGCCGTTCTTCCTCCCCCACGGCTATGACTGTGTTACTGTCGACCTGCGTACAGCCGGCCTCTCCGAAGGCAAGGGAATTAACACAATGGGCGCAAATGAGTCGAAAGATGTAGCTGCCGTCTGCAAATGGATCCGCAAAGAATACGGTGACGATGTCGTCCTCGGTCTCTACGGTCAGTCCATGGGTTCAGCCACAATAATGCAGTACTCATCAAATGACCCGAACCTCGGTTTCATAATTGAGGACTGCGGCTATGCGGACCTCGAAGAGACCATCCACGAGATTCAGCAGAGACTCCTGAAGTTCCTTGACTGGGAAAAATTCCACCCCCGCGTTTTGAGATACGCAAGGGTCGGCGATGTAACTTATGCGGATGTAAAGCCCATAGAATCAGTAAGAAAGCTTGATCCCGACATACCGATGATGATACTTCACAGCACACCGGATGCCTACATTGTAATCGATAACGCGGATAAGATTTACGAAGCAAAGCGCGGAAAGAAAGAGATTCACAAATACTCTCTCGCCCCGCACTCGGCATCATTTATGCTGCACCCCGTAAAGTACTACAGGGATATCAGTTCATTCCTCAGAAGCAACGGACTTACGCGGTAGAATCTTCTTTGCCTTCTGAGCGGCACTCTTTACTTTCTCTGTTTCCTTTTCTACCTTTTTCTCAACTTCTTTGGCCTTTTTCTTAGACTCGGCCTTTGCCATTACTTCGGCCTTTTTCTTGGCCTCCCTTATAAGGCGGGCATTCTCTTTGGCGGAAATTCTGGCTTGCCTTGCTGCCTCTGCGGCCGCTTCCTTCTCTTTCTGGACGGCCTCACGTTTGGCCTCTGCCTCTTTTCTGCGGCGCTCTACTTCCTCGGCCTTCTCAGTCTCTTCTATGGCCTCAAAGTAGCGCCTGCCGGCCTCCTTGGAAACCTCCGCGCGTACATTGTCAATCTCGTCATAGTGAGATACGAGAATCTCAACGAGATATTCCGAGATTTCACCGCGCTTGGCATTTTCTTTCATAATCTTTATTACTTTATCCTTCGGCATGCCTTTACGGTAAGGACGAACCTCCGTTATCGCGGAGAAAATGTCCGCCACCGTCATAATGCGCGTGCCGAGGGGTATTTCTTCTTCAGAGAGACCGAACGGGTATCCGTTGCCGTTAAGCTTCTCGTGATGGAAACCCGCCCACTCGGCTATCTCATCAAAGCCCTTGGCCTCCCTGAGTATCTGATATGTGTAAAAGACGTGTTCTTTTATGACGTCAAATTCTTCATCGGTCAGTTTTCCGTTCTTTTCGAGAATCGCGGTCGGAACCTTAAGTTTTCCCAGATCATGAAGGTTTCCCGCTATACGCATCTTCTTCTGTTCAGTCTCATTCATACCCGCATACCTGGCAAGTTCAACAGCGGATGCCGCGACTCCCGCGGAATGCATGGCAGTAAAGGGAGAACGGAAGTCGATAAGGAAAGAGATGGCTTCCGTCATTCTGATGGTGTCATCAAGCGAAACCGAAACATTGTGTTTTATTACCTCACCGAAAAGGTCCTTACCGTAGAAGAGGTTCATCCAGGCATAGTCCTTTGTGCGCATTATTTCAAGCGCATTTATAACTTCTCCGGGATACTTGTTTTCAGGGGTGAAATTCTTCGCGAACTCAAGCGGAGCGACATTATCATCCATAGCCGTAACTATTTCTTCGGCGAGATCTATCATCTTATCCGCCGTGCCTGCCCTCAGCACCTTCTGATCAGCATCGGGATCAGGCACGAGTTTGAAAAGAGTTGTACCCATTCCCTGGAAATTTCTGGCACTGAGACGCATGTCATGGAAAGAGTAGTCCGCATCTTTAAGAAGGGAAAGCACACTCTTGTAGAGCAGACGGCTTATGAGCTCACTCAGCTGCGCATCTACATAGCCGGCCTGGGCGGCAAGTTCACAGGATGCGTAGGTGATACGCTGATAATACTCCCTCGACTCCGGACTCGTAAGGTCCATCGCCGAACCGAGACAGTTTATGAGACTCTTTATGTCGGTAAATTGTTCAACATTGGTATTCATACTTTTTCTCCTTAACAAATTCCTCTCTCATAGTACCATAATTCGCTCGGTAATGATATAATAATCTGGTAATCCTAATTTATGAGGTGTAGTTATGACTGACAGATCGAAGATTATTTTCGGCAATGTTATCTCAGGCAAAGACTATAAGAAAGCTCTCAAATCAAAGGCAAAATTCATCAGGAAGTTCGGTGATGACAGCGACAAGCCGCATCCCGCAATCCTTGTGGAAAACCCGACAATAGGTCCCTTGCTCGGTGTAAACGATATCCGCATTGAGGACGGAAAATCCGCAGCTGAATTTGACACCGAAAAAGGCATCATTGTGGGAAATATACGCATGGGATTCGGCCACTACAGGATCTCCATGGCAATGGCCTCGGCCGCAAACGCCCTCGGCTACAAGCCCTACTGGATGGATTTAAACTCCTATCCCGACACTACCTGCACAAAGGTAATAGGATCACAGAACGACCTCTATTCCATGGGATCACGCATCTCACAGAAGAGCAAGCTCTTCAACAAGTTCTTCTGGGAACCCATGAACTATGAAGGCTTCAGAAAACTCTCATACAACTCTTCCGACCAGAAGAATGCCGAGCTCATGGCTCCGGTATTCCAGAATGTTCCGAAGGATATCCCCGTAATCGGAACACATGTCTGGCCGGCACAGGCGGCCATTCACGCGGGTATGAAGTATGTTGTAAACGCCATACCCGACAACTGGCCGATGGCCCTTCATCTCGCTGAAGGCAGCATTCACACCATCCAGACCCACTACGCCTACCAGGGCTACCGCATCTTAAACGGCATGCGCGGCGAAGAAACTTTAAACCCCATGCCGGAGGACAGCCTCGTTTACACGGGCCACTATATTGACGATGAAATCGTAAAGAATATTGAGGCCGATTGTGCTGCCCGCATGGCGCGCAAGGAAAGCGGCAAGCCCATGCGCTTCCTGCTTACAATCGGCGGCGCAGGCGCTCAGAAAGAGATCTTCGCCGCAATCATAAAGCACCTTCTCCCTCTCATCAAGGAGAACAAAGCTGCCCTCTACGTAAACGTAGGCGACTACAAAGGCGTATGGGAAGACCTCATAAAGGAAATCAAGGGTCTGAAGGATATTTCAACGGAGCACTTTGAGAACTGGGATGACACCCTGAAGTTCACGGAAGATGCGCTGACCGGCGATGTTACAGGTGTCCACGCCTTCTACCACAGCAATATCTTCCAGGCAGTCTATGCCACAAACCTTCTCATGAGAAGCTGCGATGTATTGGTAACCAAGCCTTCAGAACTCGCCTTCTACCCCGTACCGAAGCTCTTCATAAAGCGCATCGGCGGACATGAGCAGTGGGGTGCCGTACACTCAGCTGAAATCGGTGACGGCACGCTCGAGTGCAGGGATATCCCTCACACTCTCCAGATGATAGACCTCTTTATGAATGACAACGTCACCTTAAAAGACATGTGTGACAACATCATAAAGAACAAATCCATGGGCATTTACGACGGCGCATACGAAGTCGTAAAACTCGCCATGGGCATGAAGAAGTAACAACCCCTGTCCCCCCCTGAAGGAGGAAACCAAAATGGCAAAATTCTGCGCGGAATGCGGCAGCCCCATTGAAGAGGGAGCAAAATTTTGTTTAAACTGCGGCGCGGCAACTGACGCTGCACCCAAGGAAGCAAAAAAGCCGGAAACAGAGAAGAAAGAAGAGGCACAGTCCGGAAAGAGCAAAAAAATACTCATTCCGGTTATCGCTGCAGTCTTAGCCCTTACCATAGCCATAACAGGCTTTGCGTGGCCGGGCTGGCTCAAATCGGGCAAGAGCAAGCGACCCACACCTAAGAAGAATGAAAAACCCTGCGCCGACATGAATGTCGGTGACCTTGAAAAAGACGGTTTCTCACTCTTCGTCGAAAAAGGCACGTTCGGTGAATTTGCAAATCTCAGCGCAGAACCTACCGATGCAAAGGAACAGCCTGACAAATACAAAGTGGTCGGCAACGCCATTGACCTCTCTTGTGACGAGTATGACGGCCTGTTTTTCGGAACAGAGGTCAGACTGACTCTCCCCATACCGGAGGACTGTGATATCAGCCGCTATGTTTTCATAACAGTTGATGAGAAGACAGGAGAAACAAGATACCTGTTCCCGGAGAGTTTTGATACCGAAGCGGGCACAATGGACATTCTTCTTCCCCACTTCTCACCCTGGTTCGGCGGCGAAATGACCGAAAAGGAACAGATTGATACTTTCCTTGATAATTACTGCACCAAGCAGGCTATAGATAAGAGCAACAAGAAGCAGGCCGCAAGCGAACTGGAGCCCTATGTACGAGCAAAGGCCGAGGCTCTCGGACTTACAAAAAAAGCTACTGAGGATCTGGTACAGAGTACCGTAAACTACCTCGGCGGACAGACAACAGGCAAATACAAAGACGCGACCGAGACCGCCACAAAGGCCATGACTTCAATAGTCCGCGGCTATTATGACGATGACGCGAGCGCTGCTCAGAGCGGCCTTGAAGATGCCGTAAACGGCGCAATCTCCCACTGCTGGGATGACCTTAAATTCTCCGAGCGCATAGACAAAGTTCTGGACAGCGAGGTCGCCGGAACCGCCGCAGGCAAAGCCGTCGGCAATGCCAAAGGCATAGGAGCCATGGCGGGCTATCTTGCCGAAGGCGACACCAAAGGCGCCATGGAGGAGCTCGGCAACATTCTTCAGAACATCCATCCCGCTGCCGAACTCGGAACCAAAGGCGTAGCATTCATTGCAAGCGGCGCCAACATGGCTTTCACCGAATGGAAGTCAAACCAGGTAGAGGAACTTTATAAAATTTATCGTGACGGCTTCGAAAGGGACGTCTGGGGCAACGAAGTCATAGCCCGGGACCGTAACTCCTTCCTCACATACTTAAACTGTGCTTCCGGATTCACCGTAGCCAAAGGCGTAAACCGTTTTTACAACCTCGACAAGATCGACGAAGTCTGTGAACGCTACGGATGGGACTTCAAGGATTACAGTGAGTTGCCCGAAAAGTACCGCAACGAATTCCAGAAACGAGCCGAAGACAGCCTTATGCAGTACTTCGAGACACGCCTGAAGCAGGAAAAGGAAGCCGAAAAGCTTAAGGAACAGGAACGCATCAACATCGAAACGATGCTTTCAAGTTATGGCGCTCTCACCGCAGGCAACTATCTTGACTTCTTCCACGAAGAGTCGAAAGACGATTACAACATCACCAATCGTCTTGAGCGTCTTATAAACGTCCGTAACTTCCTCACCCAGTATGTAGATGAGAAGGCCTTAAACCAGAGCATGAAAGACGGCTCTTTCAACTGGGGCGACATTATCAACTGGTGGGTCAGCTATGCTGACAAGAATCCCAAAGATGCCGCTATAGACATGCTCATTAAGGACCTTGAAGAATACGAGCTCTTAAACCCCGACTTCAAGATAGATCCTCTTCAGGAAAAGATGAAACTCTTTGAAGGCATATGGAACATACAGGTTTCATCTGCAAAAGTAGGCGCATTCCATCTCGGATTCACCATAACAGGCACAGCAACCATGAAGGACAATGCGACCGAACGCACATGGACATGCAAATATGACGAGAAAACCGATACTTTTACATTGACAACGAACTATGTCATGCTTGACAGAGACGGAAAATGGGTACCCGAAGACAAAACCTACACCATGGTAATCACGAGCCTGGACAAGTCAAGTTTCTCAGGCACGGACAATGATGGTACCATAAGCGGCACCCGATAACAACAAAAAAAGAGAGGCGCGAGCCTCTCTTTTTTTTAAGCATCCTTCTTTCATTTATGTAAAGTGATAGTTACATCGCCGTTTCCGAGAAGTACAGACAGTTCCTCACCGGACTTGTCGGTGATTCTTCCGAGCTTGGTATAGGCCCATGAATTTGAGCCATAGAATATTACAATCTGATTGCCAGAATAGAGCACGATATCTCCGGCCTGTGTTGTCGTCTGCTCATCGTTTTTCGGCAGGCTTTTTCCGAGTGAACCTACCTGCTCAAAACCTCCGTACATAGAAAGCTGAACAGACAGCTGTTCTGAACCGACAAGTTCGGATAGCGCCTCAACGGATTCGTTATTCTCCCACTCCACTGATACTTCAGTACCGTCTATCGAAAGCTGCAAAGTCCTCACCTCTTTTGTGGTATCCTCAACCGTCTCAGTCTCAGGCATCTGTTCGGGAGCGCAGCCCGCACAAAAAAGCATAATCAATACTGAGACAACAATACAGATAATTCTTTTCATAAAGAACACCTCTTAAACCAAATATGTTTTGAAAAACTCCTCAATTTGAAACTCTACTAACACTGTGGATACAATCAGCAATTTTTATAATATAATTAATCGTGAATAAAGGAGGGATAATTATGAATCAAGAAGAAATAGGAAAATTTATTGCTGAAGTAAGAAAAGAAAAAAATATGACTCAGCAAGAATTAGCTGAGAAACTAAATATTACTGACAGGGCTATATCACATTGGGAAAATGGAAGATCTATGCCTGATGCCGGAATTATGTTAGAATTATGTAAGTTACTTGATATTAATGTCAATGAACTATTATCAGCAAAAAAAATTATAAAAGAATCTTATGATGAACAAGCAGAAGAAAATCTTTTAGAGATGAGGCGCGAAATAGAAAGTCAAAACAAGAAAATTCTCACTTTAAATAGAATTATAACATTTCTGGGTGTTCTTATATATGTATTGATAGTTCTTGCGGCAATATTTATTGAAATTCCTATGGTAATCAGAAATATAATTATTGCACTTGCTTTAGTAATGTTGCTTTTATTTGGAGTTTTTAATCTTAATACCCTACAAAAAACCGGATATTACGAATGCCAAGAATGTAAGCACCAATATATTCCTACTTTTAATCAAATGTTTTTTGGTATGAGTGGGATAACTAAAGGTGGAATATGGCGAATGAAATGTCCGAATTGTAACAAAAAATGTTGGCATAAGAAAGTGTTAACAAAAAATAATGAAAAATAAACAAAAAGCGGAGAGAAGGAAACTTCTCTCCGCTTTTTTGTCTATTGGGTACGTAAAAGATGTATTTGCGTTTTTGACAGATTGATTCGAACTCTCGTAGGAATTGAATTACCATCTGATTCCTATTTCAGAAATAGAACAGCTCTTCAAACTTCTTATCCAGCGCGATGCAGATGATCAGCGCCAGTTTTGCCGTGGGATTGAACTGTCCGGTTTCAATAGAACTGATGGTGTTTCTGGAAACGCCTACCAGCTTGGCAAGCTCTGTCTGGGACAGCCCTTTCTCTTTTCTTGCAAGCGCAAGATTGTTGTGCAGAACAAGCCGCTCATCCATCAGAGCACCCCCGTTAACTGCAGAATCCATACGGCCAGCATGGAGAGTGCCAACACACCCCAAATGATTGTCATAATCAGCTCATGCTTCTTCCGCAGTCTGCGATACTTCATCAAAAACATCACAAATGCCATGGAAAACAACGCAAAGTCTGCGCCTCGGTTCACATAGTGCAGCACGAAACCGTTTACGGTATCCACCAGGATCAGCAGTACAACTCCGAGGATATATGCAGCCCACGCACCGCTCCGCTGTGCCTCGCGATCCGGCAGATCCTTTTCCCGTCCTTCACTCTGCGCTTTTGTCAGTATTTCTTCTCGATTCATTTCTGAACACCTCCTTGATGCTAAGTAAACTTGGCAGTGTCAGTATATCATTGCCAAGTTTACTTGTCAATAGGCTTTGCAAAGTTTTCTTTGCATTTTTTCGTCGGTCCAGATCATGAAATCGAGATGCGTCCGATTTCGCAAGCATTATTCATTTTTCAGTCTTAAGTCTTCCCTATTCATTTCGAAAATCCTGTCGCCGGGTAATGAATAATGAATACTGAAAACTGAAGAATGAAGAATACAAAGCAAAAATCCCGCCGACTTCGTCGACAGGATTTTCGCTCTGGCAGGGGCAGAAGGACTCGAACCCTCGGCACGCGGTTTTGGAGACCGCTGCTCTACCAACTGAGCTATACCCCTAAAAATGGTGGACCATCAGGGACTCGAACCCCGGACCCACCGGTTATGAGCCGGTTGCTCTAACCAACTGAGCTAATGGTCCACACATGCGGCCGATTTTGGCCGCTTGAATATTATATATTTGCGTATTTTAAAAGTCAAGGTTAAAGTTCGGTGGGTCCGTCCCCTATCTCAACTACATAGAAATCGGCCTTGTAGCCTATGGTCGCTTCGTAGATGCGGCCTACCATTTCAATGAAACTGTCAACACAGTCATCTTTGACTATACTTACGGTACAGCCGCCGAATCCGGCACCGGTCATTCTGGAGCCTATTACTCCCTCCTGCTTCCAGGCGGTTTCGACGAGAGTGTCGAGTTCCTTACCGGTGACTTCGTAGTCATCGCGGAGGGACCTGTGGGACTCGTTCATGAGCTTGCCGAAATACTCTATGTCACCGTTTTCGAGAGCGGCTTTTGCCTTGATTGTTCTCTGGTTCTCATAGACGGCATGGGCAGCTCTCTTCCTGCAAACTTCGCGTTTAATGTAAGGTTTCAGCTGGTCAAACTCAAAGGTGTTGAGATCACAGATATGATTGATATGCTTTATGTGGCTGAGGTCGGCAACCGCCTCTTCACATTCCATTCTGCGCATATTGTATTTCGAGTCGGCAAGGCCGCGCTTCTTGTTGCTGCAGGCTATGACAAGTTTCGCTCCCTTTAAGTCAACGGGGACATATTTGAAGTCGAGCGTTGCAGTGTCGAGGAAGGTCGCGTGACCTTTTTTGCCCATGGCTATGATGAACTGGTCCATTATGCCGCAGCTGACTCCTATAAAGTCGTTCTCGGCCTCCTGTCCGACCAGGGCTATATCCTGATTTGAGATATCGAGGTCAAAAAGGACTTTGAGGAAATAGCCCGTGAGGACCTCAACGCTGGCCGAGGACGAGAGTCCGCTGCTGTTCGGGATGTTGCCGAGATATGCAATGTCGAGGCCTTTGTCGATGTTGTATCCCCTGAATTTCAGGGTGTAGATTACGCCCAGAGGATAGTTTGTAAAGCCCTTGGTTTCGTCATTTTCGGTGTCGTTTATATCGCGCTCGACTACACCGGTCTCGGGGAAGTTTGCCGAATAGAAGCGGCATTTTGTGTCATCCCTTTTCCTGACTGCGGCATAGGTGCCGATGGTCAGGGCGCACGGAAAGACGTGACCGCCGTTGTAGTCGGTGTGCTCACCTATCAGGTTTACGCGGCCGGGCGCAAAGAATACCCGAGCGCCGTCCGTATCACCGTATGCGGTTTTAAAGGCCTCAAGGACCTGCTGTTTCATTGTTTCATGTTGTGTCATCTTATTTTACCGTGAATTCGATTATTTGTTTTCCGGTGCGGGCGGACTCTACCGTGAGTTTTGCCTCACCCTTCTCACCGGTTGTTTTAACATATGTGCCCGCCATTCCGCCGCGCAGCGGAACGCAACTCGGGCCTATGAGTTCTATGGGACCCTCTGTCGTGAAGGACACGGGTTCGTCATAGTAGTTTAAGAGGTTGCCGTATTCGGAGACGGCACGGATGTTTATTGTCGCGACGTCGTATGTCGTCTTCTCTTTGAGGTCGGTATGATCCGCCTTTATTTCAAGAACGGGTTTTGTCATGGGAGCCTTCGTTATGCTCTTTACGACCTCTCCGTCCTTTACGGCATCGAAGCGGTAGATTGTAACTCCGTCGCCCCATCCGGCGGCGTATCTGTACGCAATCTCGAGACCGCGCTTTGGACTTATTTTATCGCGAACTATGGCCGCACCGAGTCCCGCTATGGTCTTCGGTCTTGCCACGCTCTTGTAGCCGTCCTCAGAGAAGGCTCGGATAGCCTGCTTTATACTCTCAGCGGACTTCTCGGAGATGCCCTCCTTGTTCATCATCGTGCATCCGATGAGGTCATCAACCTTTATCGGCGGATGAGGAAGGTTCGGGAAACGCTCACGGTCGGGTATGAAGTTCTTTATGAACTCATCATTCTTGTAGAGATTTATGCTGTCTGCATTTGTGAAGACATATACATCGCCAAGTGCTCCCGCGGGATGCTCGCCTATGTCCATTGAGGACGAGATTTCCATTACGGGATGTTCGTCGCTCTGGCTCGCATAGACGGCCGCGGCGAGTTTTTCATTGCGGAACATGTCAAGCACACCGTGATAGCAGATGCGGTCGCCGGAGCCGAAGTCCCTGTGCGTGTTGTAGTCTGCAAAGCACCAACCGAAACAGCCCGAAACACCGTTGTCCTCCTCGTACATTGAGGACAGGACGGTCGCGTGACGGAGAGCATGGCTGAGCCTGTGAGCCTCATCGTCAAAGGCTTTTGTCGGATACATGTGTCCGTTGTACTCAGAGACGAGGTACGGGTTTGAAGTCTTCGGCGTCACCATGATCTTCTTCAGAAGACCGCCGTTTGTGCCGTTGTGAGAGAAGTCGTTGAAGGCATAGACATCCTCCAGGAACTGACTCTTCTGAAGATAGCGGACACCTGAGGTCTGACGCGTGTCGTCGAGACTGCGGGCAATCTCATTTGCCCTGGTGTAAAGCCACTCGTCATCCTGTGACTCATTTATTCTGACGCCCCAGAGAACGATACTCGGATGATTCCTGTACTGAAGTACCATCTCTTTCACATTCTCAAGGTGCTGTTCCTTCCATTCCTGATTGCCGATGTGCTGCCAGCCGGGGCACTCGGTAAATACGAGAAGGCCCTCCCTGTCGCATGCATCAAGGAAGTATTTTGACTGGGTGTAATGGCTGGTTCGCACGGCATTGAGTCCGAGTTCATGTCTGAGGATATCGACCTCGTGCTCCTGGACCGACTGAGGCATTGCGTAGCCGATGTAGGGGTAGCTCTGATGGCGGTTGAGTCCGCGGATTTTGAGTTTCTTACCATTCAGGTAGAAACCGTCCGCCTTAAACTCGGCGGAGCGAACGCCGAAGGAGGTCTCGAAACTGTCCTTGGACTTGTCGCTTTTCAGCGTAACTACGGCTTTGTAGACCTTGGGCGATGCAACGTCCCAGAGTTCAAGAGCGTCTGATTCAAGCCTTAAGGAGAGGTCTCTCAGAGCATGCTCCTCCCTTGTCGTCGCAACGAGTCTTCTGCCGTCAAAGACCTGAACTTCAACAGTAGAGTCTTTCAGGTTCTCTCCCTTGAGTTTAAGGTCAAACTGAAGCACCTTTTTTGCGCTTTCGCAATCGATTGTTTTGACAAAGACGTCTTCAATATAGGTACTGTCCTTGACGTCGAGATAAACCTCACGGTAGAGTCCGCCGTATGTCATGTAGTCGATGACATAGCCAAACGGCGGAATGTTGAGGTTTTCTCTTGAATCAAGTATTACCTTTACCTTGCACTTCTTACCCGGAGTGACATATTCTGAAATCTCCGCGGAGAAAGCCGTATAGCCGTTTTTATGCGTGGCGACGAGATTGTCACCGACGTACACTTTAGCCTCGTGCGCCGCACCTTCAAAGGTTAAAAACAGCAGTTTCCCCGCATAACTTTTCTTTATGTCGAGTTCGCGTTCATAGACGCTCACGAACTGATAAAGAGCGTCGTCGAAGCTGTTGAACGGTGTGACGACATTCGTATGCGGAAGCCGCACCGTCTGCTTCGCCTCCGGCTCATCCTGATTGTAAAATGTCCAGTTGTCATTAAGATAAACTCTGCTCATTGCCTTCTCCTGAAAGACCTCCCTGTTTTGCAGGGAGGTCCTTTACAAATCTATTCGGATTATTCGATTACGGGAAGATTGTTGATTCTCGTAATCATCTCTTTGAAGAACTGATTGTAGCCTTCATCCGTCTCTCCTATACCCATATAGGATACATGGTCTTTCCACTCCTGAGGCATTACGTTCCAGATGCCCGGCTTGATGTCAGCATCACTTGCGAGTGTTGAGTACTCAACGAAGGGCTGTCCGATGGGATGGTGGGCAGCGGCAACATTTACGAGGCCGTCATTTGCCTGCCACTCCTCACCCTTGTGGGTCTCATCACTGTAGAGACACTCAAAGATACTAAAGAGAGTGAACGGAAGCCACATGTCCCTCGTGGGAAGTTCAAATGAACCATGACGGCGCGTTCTGCGTCCATAGTATGAGAAATAGTAGATATTGTCATAAACCGTTGTCTTTGCGAGCTGTTCCGAACCGCCCTTTGTGGAGAGTTCGTAATAAATGTTGTCCTCTTCATGAGCGAGGAGGTTGCGGATTTTATCCTTACCCTCTTTAAGTGAGATATGATTGTCTCTTGAGGTGAATCCGTAGTGCTCAAGTCCGAAGTCATAGAACTTAGCAAACCATGTGCCGGATGTTGCATTTCCTATCTTATAAAGGAACGTCGCAAGAGGGTTGACGAGCGGACGGGCAGCATCGGGAAGTGTTACGCCGTTGTGTGTCGCTGCAAGTGTGACCGCCGCATGTACCCACTTCTGCTTTCCGCCTTTGAAGAGGTCGGAGAGTTCAGAGGGGTCAGTGCCTGCAACTTCGTCCGGATCACCTTCTGCGAGAAGATGAAGAAGTGTGCGGACTGTAGGACCGCCGAAGCTGTGTCCGACAAGAATTATCTTCTTGATTTTGCCGGCCTCATCGAGTTCGCCCCAGTCGGGAACATAACCCGGATAAGTCGCACCATAGCGCGGATGGCCCATCTTTTCAGAGTGAACCTTGCCGAAATCAACCGTTCCGCCCTTAATCATCGCATAAAGGATGCAGGCGCGGTCTCTCATAGCCGTAAAGGGGCCTACATGAGGTGTGTAAACTCTGTTTCCGAGCTCATTGATGGCATAACGGGCATTACCGTGCCACATACCGAAAAGCGGTACGAACTGGTTAAGTTTAGCCTCTGTACCCCAGCAAAGAAAGCCATGAATCAGAATTACAGGATAATTCGTAGCTTTGTTCATTTCAATACCTCCAGTATTTGTTTTCAACATTATCATTTTAACACATCCTAAAGAGGCATTAAAAATAGAAATTGCAAATAAAATATTGTACATAGTGCTAAATTTCGTTAAAGAAATATCATATATATTCTAATTGCTTTAACATACTTCATTTGGTACAATATTATATGTATTTTTCTATATGTGGGAGTATGTTCATATGCACAATCCCTTGAGTGCCGCTGCCCGCGCAAACCGCGCAATGATTGAGCAGTACGGCAGATCAGACCTAACATTTTATCCTTACCTGATTATGAGAATCGTTTCCTGGGTTCTCCTGGTTTACATGCTCATAAAGGGTGAGTTCTCACACGCGGGACAAGCAGCGGCAGCGCTTGTTTTGTTCTGTGTGCCTCCGTTTTTCGAGCGCAAGGCACAGGCGGACCTGCCGAAGGTTTTCCTTTTCATAATTCTCTGCTTCATCTTCTCCTTCCTTATCCTCGGAGAGATATTCGAGTTTATGAGCAGAATCTTCTGGTGGGACACAATGCTCCATACGAGCTACGGTTTCATCTTTGCCGCGTTCTCCTTCTCCCTGCTTGAGGTGTTCAACAAAGACACTGAGCTCAAGTTCAGGTGCTCGAAGGTTTATGTAATCCTTACAACCATGAGCATTACCATGTTCTTCGGAACACTCTGGGAATTTGCCGAGTACGCAGCAGATCAGCTGCTCGGTTTCGATATGCAGAAAGACAGGCTCGTCGACCACTTCCAGTCAACCTTCCTCGACGAGACACATATGAATGTGCCGATTCCCGTAAAGGATATCGAATCCACCGTCATAAACCTTGCCGACGGCAGCAAAATCGTTCTTGACGGTTATCTCGATATCGGCATATGGGACACCATGAAGGACCACTTCGTGGCCTTTGCCGGCGCGGCCGTATTCTGTATTTTCCTTGTTGCCTACTTAAAGACAAAAGGCAACAACAAACTGGCGGCGACGCTTGTGCCCGTCCGCCACGACTGGACGGCTGAGCCTCCCGTGGTCCGCGCCGCCCTCGCAAAAAAGCTTTTGAGAACCGAAAAAACTACTGAAGATAAAGAGGCTTGAAGATGCTGGACAAAACCATTGTCATTATTCCTTCCCTTGACCCCGACGAGCACCTCGTGCAGACCGTCGAGGGCCTTAAAGCCGCAGGCTTTAATCGCTTCGTACTCGTCGATGACGGTTCGGACGAGGAGCACAAAAAGAACTTCCCGGAGCCCTCGGACTCCGTAGCCGTTCTTCACCATGAGAAGAACAAAGGCAAGGGCGCGGCCCTGAAGACCGCGTTCTCATACATTGCCGAAAACCTTCCCGACGCGAAGTACATGGTCACCGTGGACGGTGACGGCCAGCACGCGCCGCCGGACGCAAAGAAATGCATCGAGGCTCTCGGCGACAACGAGAACCTCTGTATTCTCGGCGCGCGCTCATTCAAGGAGGACAACGTCCCCCTGCGCAGCAAGATGGGAAACACAATCACACTGTTTGTCTTCCACAAACTCTGCGGCATCAAGATTTCTGACACACAGACGGGTCTTCGCGCCTTCTCAACGGCCCTCATCCCCGCCCTTTTGAAAATTGAAGGTGAACGTTTCGAGTATGAGACGAACATGCTTCTCAAGTTCAAGCAGAACGGTGTGGAGATCGGCGAAGTCCCCATCGAGACAGTCTACATTGAAGAGAACCATGCCTCTCACTTCCGTACGGTTCAGGATTCCTTCCTTGTCTACAAGTTCATCCTGTCCTACCTGCTGAGTTCGGTAATCTCCTTCATAGTCGATATCTCACTCTTCGCAATCCTGCTGAAGATTTTCACAAAGAGCGGTCTGACAGGCCCTGCCTTCGCCCTCTTCGGCAAAGAGATGACCCTGGTGCAGTTCTTCGCCACGGCAATCGCCCGCGCGGTTTCGTCGATAGTCAACTACACCATCAACAAGAAAAAGGTCTTCACTTATGAGAAGGCTGACGAGCAGAAGAAAGACAATACAATCTTCAAGTACTACGCGCTCGCAATTCCCCAGATGTTTGTCTCGGCCTTCTCGGTCACACTTCTGGTCCGTCTCCTGCACATACCTGCGGAGGCAACATTCATCACAACGCTTCTTAAGGTCTGCGTTGACGTCATCATCTTCCTCGTAAACTACCGTGTCCAGAGGAGCTGGGTGTTCGCCAACAGGCCTTCCGATAACAAAGAGATAGGTGGAAAAAACAATGAATGATTTAGAATATCTCGCTTCGAAGTACCTCGTCGATGACGACGGTGCCGAAGAGCCGGCCCCGAAATCGGCCCCGGCTCCGAAAGCCGCGCCCGCAGACATTCCCATGTCCGCGAAAAAGCCTGTAAAAAGAGAGGCAATTCCCCTGTCAGCGCAGGAGGAACAGCCGAAGGCTTCGCAGAGGCGCGAGCAGCCGCGCAAGGCGACTCAGCGCGCGCCGCAGCAAAAGCGCACTTCTCAGCAGCGTACTCAGCAGCGCGCCGTACGGAATGTCCCGCAGCGCGAGCCCGACTATCCTGACTACGAGCCTCAGCCGAGAGCGAGAGCAAAGAAGAAGCCGAACTATGTCGGAAGATTCTTCCTCTGCTTCTTCACTCTCATTCTGATGATAATAATTACCGTATTCTCCGCCTGCCTCGTTATCTCCTACGGTCCGAGTCCGACAATACGCAATATTCTCGTACTCTCCGCGAAACAGGCCAGTGCCACGAAATGGGTACCCGGTCTCTTCCTGTCAGATGCAGCCATCCAGGAGATTATAGATGCCAGTAACTCGGTAAACACTGACGTCGTAACTGTGGATGACATCGCCACGGACTCCGATGACGACGAATGGGCAGATGCCATTGACGGCATGAAACTCATCTTCCGCCAGGAGCCCAACTTCAAGGCTTATGTCCTCCTCATCAAAGACCCTTCAAGAGTAAAACTCGGTGTATCCTCAGAGAACTTTGCCGGTGCCACCGCCGGTATGCGTATCTTCGAGATAGCCGACAAGTATAAATGCATAGCCGCCATAAACGGCGGTGAGTTCGCCGATCCGGGCGGACAGGGCACCGGCGCTCAGCCGATAGGAATCACATATTCTGACGGCAAATGCGTATGGGGCTCCTCCACAAGCGGCACCTTCATAGGCTTCGACAAAGACAACAAGCTTGTCTGCGTTGAAGGCATGTCCACAGCCAAGGGCACCGAGCTCGGTATCCGCGACGGCTGCTGCTTCATGTACAAGAACGTAATCATTGAGCGCGACGGCGACAACGTCAAACTCAACTATGCCGATGACAACCTCGGCATAGCCCAGAAGACTGCTATCGGTCAGCGCGCTGACGGCACCGTAATCATGATTGTTACGGACGGACGCTCCGCCGAGAGCGTAGGCGCAACCAGGAACGACATGATAGACCTTATGGTCGAGTACGGCGCCGTAACGGCCGGCTCACTCGACGGTGGTTCATCAAGCATGCTCTACTACCGCAACTACTATGATGCCTACAAGATCGACAAGGACGGTCTTGAGGAATACAACCAGATGGGACTCGTCAACAGGTATAAAGCCTTCACGAAACCCCGCAGAATACCCACCTACTTTATCGTTATGCCGGGAGAAGAATCATGAAAAAGAAAAAATCAGTTTTTTACAGAATCTACTTCTTCGTCGTCATTATCTTCCTCGTCGTACTCGCCGTGGGTCTTGTGGTTTTATACGGATGGCTCAAGTCCTATGAGTCCTCACAGCCCACTACAATCGTCAACAAGATTATTACGGACTACCTGGAAAAAGGTGACTACGAAGGCCTTCAGAAAGACCTTGAACTCAAGGTCTCCGAGTTTGACTCTTCAGATAACCTTAAGCAAATTCTGAAAGATGCAGTCGAGGGCAAGAAGTACTCCATCGCCCACAGTTCCTTCAAACCGGAAGGCGCTGATCTCGCCTACATCATAAAAGCCGATGATGAAAAGGTTCTCAACGTATATCTCAAAAAGCACAAGATCGGCAAGGGCTATGACATAGCCTATGTCGAACTCTCAAAGAGCCTTCTCAAGACTGTTGAAATAATCGCACCAAAGGGTGCTGAAATCACTGTCAACGGTGTGGCCGTACCTGACGACCTGAAGAAGGACAACGAGTTCCCTTCACTTCCGTCAACAATTGATGTTAAGACACTCACACCCACACAGACAGCAAAGATTTCCGGTCTCCTCTCCGATACGCCCGAAGTCAAGGCGACGATAAACGGAAAAGAGGCCGAGGTCACGGCGAACGGCACCACATTCACCGTCGCACAGCCCATTGACAAGGCAGTCGGCGACAAAGTCACTGACATCGCGCAGAAGTGCGCTGTCGCCTATGCCGCTTACATGCAGAAGGACGGCTCATTCGGTGCCTTCTCGCAGCACTGCGACACCTCGACCCCGTTCTACAAGAACGTCGCCTCGAGCCTTGTAATGTTCGTAAAGCCGCACAACGGCTATAAGAACGAAAACCTGACCGTAACGGCTCTGACAAAGTATTCCGACTCACTCTACAGCTGCCGCGTCACTTTCAAGCACACTCTCCTCTCAGGTGACACGACATACTCGGACGACTTTGACAAGATTGTATTCGTATCAAAGAACAAGGATGTCTACAAGGTCATCGACATGCAGGCACCCGTTTCAAATTCCGATACAGACTGATAATAGAATCGAGACAAGACATGCAGGAACTTTTAAGCAACGCGGTAAAGCACTTTAAAACCATAACAAAACACCGCAACCTGGTCATGGTACACTGCTTCAGGGCAGGTATACCTGTCCAGGGACTTCTGCATGACCTTTCAAAGTATTCTCCGTCAGAATTCATAGTCGGTATGAAGTACTATCAGGGTGATCACAGTCCGAACGATGCAGAAAGAGCGGACAAGGGTTACTCATCCGCCTGGATGCATCACAAGGGGCGCAACAAACACCACTTTGAATACTGGACCGACTACTATACCAAGACTCATACGGTGGAACCCGTTGAAATGCCAATGAAATACGTCATTGAGATGTTCTGTGACAGAGTCGCCGCCTGCAAGGTATACAGAAAAGACACTTACACCGACTCCTCTCCCCTTGAATATCTCGAAGGACACGGCACTAAAATACCCATCCATCCGGAGACACTCAAAGTCCTGCATTCGCTCCTTAAAATGCTCGCGGAGCAGGGCGAAGCAAAAACATTCAGATACATACGCCACCTTAAGAAATAAAGGAGGTCTTTAATATGGCTGACAACAATAAAACCGATCTTCCCGAGGCGGAGGAAACCACTTCACTCGTGTCAGTGGAGGCACCGCAGCCCGAGCCGCCCGTAATCGAAGTAGAGGCGGAGGACATCAGCAAGAAGGAACTTCGCAAAGAGAAAAGAGAGAAGAAGCGCCGCTACGGCGAGGTCATGACGACCGGCTCCTTTATCCGCACCTTCCTCCTGCTCCTTATCCCCGGTATCAATATCCTCTGTGTAATCTTCTGGGCAATCGGCGCCGCGAAGAACAGAAACAAGGTAAACCTCTCCAGAGGCCTCATCTGTTTCTTCCTTATTGAAGTGCTCCTTGCACTCGTCGTCGCGGGAGTCGCATACATCTATGCCGATCAACGCGAAGACGCAGCCCTGAAATACCTCGACAATAAGACAAACGGTCTTATCACCTATCTCGATATAGGAACCTACAAGGACCTGCCGAAGATTCTCGGTGTCTCAAAATTCCTTGTTGAGAAAGAGCAGCCGAAGACTGATGACCCGACCGAGCCTGAGCCAGAGCCGGAACCCGTCATTCCCAAGACCTGCTACGCATACAACCCCGAAGGCATAGACTCGATTGCAACCTTCTCCGACCTCTTCGAGAAACAGTTTGATCCCGAAAACGACTGGAAGAACGCGGAGGAGCTCGACCCCGAATCACTTTTCGGTATCCTGAGCGCCGCGAATGTCGACTATGAGAACTATGACCGCATTTACATCATCCTTGACAACGAGGACTGCAACTGCGTAATCATTTTCAATCCCGAAGGCTCGTTCGATGTAGGTTCATCCTTCCCTGCGGTATCCGCAAGCAGTGACTATGTTGTCGTAGGAGGTGCAAAATAATGGCCAGAAAGAAAAAGACAGCCGCAGCAGAAGCGGTTGAAGAGATAAAAGAAGAGGCTGCAGAGGCAGTCGAAGAAACTGCCGAAAAAGCTGAAGAGGCAGTTGAAGAAGCTGCCGAGAAGGCTGAGGAAGCAGTTGAAGAAGCTGCTGAAGCGGCCGAAGAAAAGCCGGAAAAGAAAAATAAGAAAAGCGAGGCCAAGGCAAAGGCAGCCGAAGCGGCGGAAACCGCCAAGGCTAAGGCCGCCGAGGCGAGCGAAGCGGCAAAGATCAAAGCCGCCGAGGCATCTGCCGACGCAAAAGAGACGGCCGAAAAGATAAAGAAAAAATGGAACGAGGCAAAGGACCGCACTGCCGAGTACGACGAGGAAGACATTAAGGAGAACAAGTACTTCTCACTCCTCGGATACTTCGGACTCCTCGTCCTCCTCCCCCTCATCTTCGCCCCTCATTCAAAGTTTGCGAAGTTCCATGCCAATCAGGCTCTTGTACTCTTCGTAGTACGCCTGACCTATGTACTCTTCACAGGCTGTGTTGTCGCTATCACGGCGCTCTCAAGCACCGGTTTCGCAATCTTCCTCGGACTGATATTTGCACTCTGCTATATCGCCCTCTTCGTAATCTGGGTACAGGGTATCGCAAATGCCGCAGACGGCAAAGCCCGCGAGCTTCCGTTCATCGGCACCTGGGAACTCCTCGACCTCGACTGAGAATAAAACAAAAGGCCCTGAGCAAGAGCTCAGGGCCTTTTTATTGTTCTTATTTGAAGTAACTACGGACTATGGCGAGGTCGTTCTCTGAGCCTGCCGAGAGAGTTATACGGAGCATATATCCGTTGACGTCGGCGACCAGGACCTCGTAATAGGTCGGATAAGAAGCGACAACCTCGTTCTTGTAAATGATGCCGACAAACTTGTTGCCGCCCCACTTGGTTGAAGCCTTGTTGTCGACAATGGTGTTGTTCTGCTCGGAAGCCACCATTTTAGTGGACTTGAGAGCATCATCAGTTGTCTGATAACCGTTTGCCTTCTTGGATTCATACTGGATGACCACACTGGAAGACATATGGTTTCCGGTAGCGCTGAGATCCCTCGGCGATGTTGAGACGGTATCACTCGCATAGCTCGTAAAGAGCCAGTCTGTCGGAGCAGTGAAGGAAACACCGGAGAACTCACTGTAGTAGGATGTTCCGTTTACGGTACCGAATCTGAAATTCGAGTCAGTTGCAACTGAACCGCCGCCGTCGGGATTCTGCTTCCCGCCGTTGAAGATCTGGTTGTTCAGATCGTTTATCTGAGTGACAAGTTCAGGGTTTATGTTCGTCGCGGGCTCCGCCTCAACGAATTTGTCGAGCGTCTTCACAACGAAAATGGTAATACCGACTATCATGGCTATGAAACATACAGCCATGAAAATCGCAACACCTATGATAACTCTTTCAGAGGTGTTGTCACCGTTTGCAGCACTCTGTGCCCTCTGGAACTGGTCGTTTAAATCGCCACGCATAAGCTTATCCTTTCGCGTTCAATGTATCAATTATCTCGCCTACATCGTCCAGGTCATATGCAAAGATCTCAATGTGCATATAGTAATCACCGAGATCACGTGTGAAATCATATTGGTAAGCCAGTACATCTTCACCGCTTATACGGCATGCAAGCTGATTGTACTTCTCACCGTTTAACGTAATTGAAGAGTCCTCGGCATAATCAACCTTGTACCTCTTTGCAAACTCCATCGCGCTGTCCCTTATGGCGTCGTTGACAGCCGTGAGGTCCTTGTACTCGGAGAAATAATCCTTGTTGTAGAACTTGATGTAGACCGTATTACCCGTGAGTGAGTCCTCAGCATAGAAGTCGTAGACATAGAGTTTGTTGTTTGCAGTGCTCTTGTCCACTCCCTCATCGTAGTAAAGTTTCGCAATCTCCGTGTCGGTAAAGACGTGCCACGATGCAGGGAGCTGGAACGCGAGGTTCGCATATTCAGACTCGTATGCTCCTGTCTTCTTGTCAGTCTTGCCGGGGACGAAGTTTTCAGCACCCTTATAGTCGCCGGAACGGCCATTGCCTGAGCGGTCAAACGGGCTGTCATCTATGTCGTCGTTTTCATCAGCATCAAAGTGCTGTGAAAACCATTTGTCGATTGAGTCATCGTACTCATCATCGCTGAAATCGAAGTCATCGATATTATCGAAATCGTCAAAATCGTAGTCCTCTATCTGTGAGATAACTTCATCGAAATCAACGGATTTGGCAACTGCCCGGAACAGGGCAATAATACCGCCGACAGCAACGCCCACAAGCAATGTCGCGCAAAGGAAGACAATAAGAATAATCATACCGGCCGACATTTTCTTCTTTTCGGTTTTGGGAGCTCCTGTTTCGGCAGCGGCAGTTGCCGCAGTATTTGAAGCAGCGGAAGCTCCTTTTATTTTTGCTCCGCAATTCTGGCAATACTGATCGCCTTCCTTTACGGGTTTTCCGCAATATTCACATTTCACGGCAGTGTACCTCCAAATGCATTTACAACAAAGTATTTTACCATAAAGGTAAAGCGGCAACAAGTATAACTTGTGCCGCTTAAAATAACCTTAAATCTGTGTTTTTCCCTCACCGAGAAGTTTCTCGATTGCAGCAAGTTTGATGCTTATAACAAGAAGCTCGGTCGCGTCTGAGAGTTCCTCAAGACTCGGGAAAGTCGGAGCGATTCTGATGTTGGAGTCCTCAGGATCGTGTCCGTAAGGGAATGTTGCGCCGACATTTGTGAGCTTCACACCGCCCTCCTTGCAGAGTTCGTATACGCGTGTCGCGCAGCCGGGCATAACATCAAGGCTTATGAAATAACCTCCGTTGGGAGAACTCCACTTTGCTATGCCAAGTCCGGAAAGTTCCGATTCAAGTGCACCCAGAACAACCTCGAAACGCGGACTTATAATGTCCGAGAGAATTGCCATGTGGTCCTTTATGCCCTTTAAGTCTCTGAAATAAAGAACATGACGGAACTGGTTGGCCTTATCATATCCTATAGTCATTCTGGCGTAGTAATTCTTTATGCGGGCCAGGTTCTCCGCGTTGGCCGCAAGAGCGGCAATGCCCGAACCCGAGAAAGATATTTTGGATGTGCTGCAGAACTCAACGGCACGGTTCGGGTTACCTGCCGTCTCGCACTCGCCGAGCATCTCAAGAAGCTTATCCTCTCTTCCGAAGAGGTCGTGTATACAGTAGGCGTTATCCCAGATGATGCGGAAGTCATCGGCAGTTTCCATCTTCGCAAGGCGTTTTACGGTCTCGTCTGAGTACGTGATGCCTGTAGGATTGGAATACTTCGGTACGCAGAACATGCCCTTTACAAGCGGATCACGTACGAGCGCCTCGACCTGATCCATATCGGGACCCGTCTCGGTCATCCTTACCGGAATCATCTTGATTCCGAGGTATTCGCAGATTGCGAAATGCCTGTCATATCCGGGTGACGGGCAGAGGAATTTTACGTCTCCTTGCATAATCCAGGGTTCCGAAGTTTCAGATGCACCCTTTGCATAACAGAGCATAATGTAGTCAAACATGAGCGAGAGGCTGGAGTTTCCGCCGACAAAAACCTTCTCGGCCGGGACGCCGAGGATGTCGCCGAAAAGCTGCTTGCATTCCGGGAGGCCGTCAGGGCAGCCGTAGTTGAGGACATTTATGCCGTCCTCCGTTTTATACGCAGTCTTCGAATTCATCACGTCAAGCATACCGATGACTTCTTTTATCTGTCCGTCGGACGGCTTGCCGCGTGACATATCCAGCTTGAGTCCTCTTGCTTTGAAATTGTAGTACTCGTGCAGGCACTGCTCCTGTTCTGCCTTGAGTTCAGCCCTGCTCATCTCCGCATAATTCATTTTGATTTTTACGCCTCTTTTAAGTATTTTTTAAGTCCAAAATACTATAATACATTTCAATACCACTTTGCAAGTTTATAATGCCATTTCTTGCAAAATTGTTGTTTTGCACATATTTTTATCAAAAGGAGCAATTATTTTCTCATTGTCATTAGCTATTTAAAGTGGTATTATAATCAAGATAATTTTTAAATGGAGGTCCCTCTCTATGGCCAACGAAGCAAAATCCGCCGCTGAGCTTGCGCGCGAAGAGCGCAAGGCCCGCATCGGAAAAGCCGGCGATGCCATGGCTGAGAAGCGCGAAAAGAAAGCCAATCAGTCAAAGAGGCAGAAACGTCTCAAATGGATTATTCCCGCGGTCGTTATCGTCATCGCTCTGGTTCTCGGACTCCTCTACTATTTCGGAGTACCGCACAGAGCACTGAGCGTTATCAGATTCGGTAACGGCGAGAAAGTCTCAATCGCGGAATATGAGTATTACTACAAGGCAGTCTACAACAACATCTCCAATTCATCTTATCAGTACGAGCAGTACTACGGTGCATACTACGGTGAAGGCGCCGGCAAGATGATGACCGGTTTCGATTACAAGAAGACTCCGAAGAATCAGGAGTTCACTCTCTCGGAAGCAGACACCGGAATTAAGCTCGACAAAAAAGAGTACGGTGAAAACCCGACATGGGCAGACTTCTTCAAGGAGTACTCAATAAAGCAGGCTCAGGAGATAACCGCGGTTTATAACGCAGCCGTCAAGGACGGCGCGAAGCTCAGCGATGATCAGATTAAGGAAATCAACAAGAATATTGAAGATCTCCGCAAATCCGCAGCTGAGAGCAACTACTCCTTAAACGCCTATCTCATGGCGAACTACGGACGCGGTATGAACGAGTCTCTCCTTCGCAAGATCATGCAGAAGCAAGCTCTCGCCTCCTCCTACATCCAGAACAAGTCTGAGGAAATCCAGTCCGGTATAACTGACGACCAGATTCTCGCCTACTACGACGAACATACAAACGAATACAACACGGTTGACCTCTATTTCTACACACTTGAGGCCGAGGCGGCAAAGAACACCGAGGCTCAGGAGGCAACCGATACCACAGAGGCTGTTGAGGCCACGAACTACACCGACGAGGAACTCGCCGAGATGACGAAGAAGAACCTCGAGGAGAAGAAAGCCGAGGCCGAAGCCTTCTATGAGAAGGCAACAATCGACAACTTCCTGAATCTCGTCTACGAGAGCGTTGAGGAGGACATGAAGGAATACTTCAATCCTTCATCCGATTCCTACAATGACTCCTACACTACGGCAAGTGCCGTAAACTACTCCACAATCGAGAAGAGTTTCAGCAAGGACGTTGCCGACTGGGCATATGACAGCTCACGCGCTGTCGGAGACAAGTTCATGACATCCGTTAAGGCGGATGACGGCTGCACAACATTCATTATTGTTGTACTGAAGTCTCTCCCCTATAAGAATGACACACTCCAGCCCGTAAATGTACGTCACATCCTCCTCGCTCTCACAAAGGATGAGGAAGTAACGGACGACAAGGGCAACAAGACCACTGAGACAAAGACAATCCGTACACCCGAAGAGGCAATGGAACAGGCTCAGGCAATTCTTGACAAGTGGGTCAAGGACGGCGCCAAGGAAGATGACTTCATCAAACTCGCCGCCGAGAAATCCGAAGATCCGGGTTCAGCCGATAACGGCGGCCTCATCGAAGGCATCTACACGGATTCCTCATACGTAAAGCCTTTCCTTGACTGGGCTTACGCAGACGGACGCAAGGTCGGAGACTACGGCGTAGTCGAGACCGACTACGGCGCCCACATCATGTACATGTCCTCTATTTCCGATAAGACGAAATGGCAGGCAGACATACTCACGGCTATGTCAAACGACGCTTCAAACAAGTTCTATGAAGACATCGTAAACGACAAAGCTTACAGCGAAATCAAAGTGTCAAACGGCCTTATCAAAAAGGTTCAGAATAAAATTGAAGATTATGCGGCAAGAGTGGTTGAGACTTTTGAAAAACAGTCAGCACAGCAGGCCGGCTCTTCCGCAGCCAATTCATAATGGAGGTTATTACAATGACATTCATCGAACAGTTTGAAGAATTCAAAAAGAAGATCAACGCGCTCAACACGAAGGCTCTTCCCCAGGATCTCGCTATCCAGGTAAACATCGTTGACGACGATTGCGGCGGTGCTTTCTACATTGCCAACATCGGCGGCGACTTCGCAATTGAGCCCTATGACTACCGTGACTTCACAGCTATGCTTACAGCTTCCGCTGATGTTTACGCAAACATCCTCGCCGGCAAGCTCGACGCTACAGACGCTTATTTCCGCGGCATTCTCCTGATAGAGGGTAACCTCGATCACGCTCTTGCTCTTGCAAGCCTCAAGAAGAAGCCCGCAAAGAAAGCTGCTGCAAAGAAGCCCGCAAAGAAGACTGCAGCTAAGAAGCCCGCAGCAAAGAAGGCTGCTGCAAAGAAGCCGGCTGCCAAGAAGGCCGCTCCGGCAAAGAAGGCTGCCCCGGCTAAGAAGGCTGCCCCCGCAAAGAAGGCTGCCCCTGCCAAGAAGGCTGCTCCTGCCAAGAAGGCTGCTCCTGCCAAGAAGGCTGCTCCTGCCAAGAAGGCAGAGGCTCCTAAGGCTGAGCCCAAGAAATAATTATGCTCGGAGGCAACTGCGCGTTGCCTCCCTTTTTTAAAAATCTGAAAACGAAAAAGGAGATCATAAATGGCTTATTATTTTGATGAACCATCAAGGACCTTCGGAGAATACCTGCTTGTCCCGGGTTATTCTTCGTCCGAGTGCATACCTGCATCCGTCAATCTCTCCACCCCTCTCGTAAAGTTCAGGAAGGGTGAAGAACCTGCAATCAAGCTGAACATTCCCATGGTCAGCGCCATAATGCAGGCCGTCTCAAATGACACGCTCGCAATAGCTCTCGCAAAAGAAGGCGGCGTATCCTTTATCTTCGGCTCACAGTCAATAGAGTCCGAGGCAGCCATGGTTGCACGCGTCAAGAATTACAAGAAAGGTTTCATCACCTCTTCAAGCAATATCACTCCCGACGCAACTCTCGCCGACATCATCGACCTCAAGGAGAGAACCGGCCACTCAACCGTCGCAGTAACTGATGACGGCACGGCAAACGGCAAACTTCTCGGTATTATCGGAAGCCGTGACTACCGCGTCTCCCGTATGGACCCGATGACACCGGTGCGCGACTTCATGACTCCACGCGAAAGACTTGTAACAGCCCCCGACGGTACATCTCTCAAAGAGTGTAACGACATAATCTGGGATCACAAGCTCAACGCTCTTCCGCTCGTCGACAAGGACGACCATCTCACATATCTCGTTTTCAGAAAAGACTATGAATCACACAAGGAGAACGTAAACGAACTCCTCGATAATAATAAGTCATACATTGTAGGCGCAGGCATCAACACCCGCGACTTCAAAGAGCGTGTACCCGCACTCGTAAACGCAGGCGCAGACGTTCTCTGCATTGACTCCTCGGAAGGCTATTCCGAGTGGCAGAAGAACACAATAGCCTGGATCCGTGAAAAATACGGTGACTCCGTAAAAGTGGGTGCAGGCAACGTTGTAGACGCTGAGGGCTTTCAGTTCCTCGCCGACTGCGGAGCAGACTTCGTAAAAGTCGGCATAGGCGGCGGTTCCATATGCATCACCCGCGAGACCAAAGGTATCGGCCGCGGCCAGGCAACCGCCCTTATAGACGTCTGTGCGGCCCGTGACCGCTATTTTGAGGAGACAGGCATCTACGTACCCGTCTGCTCCGACGGCGGCATTGTACACGACTACCACGTAACTTTAGCCCTTGCCATGGGCGCCGACTTCCTCATGCTCGGCCGTTACTTTGCGCGGTTTGACGAATCACCGACAAACAAGGTGCGCATAAACGGCCAGTATCTCAAAGAGTACTGGGGCGAAGGTTCAAACCGCGCCAGAAACTGGCAGCGCTATGACCTCGGCGGCGCAGGCAAGCTCTCCTTCGAGGAAGGCGTCGACTCCTACGTCCCCTACGCCGGTCCTCTGAAGGACGGTGTCTACACGACACTCGCAAAGGTGCGCTCGACAATGTGCAACTGCGGCGCGCTTTCAATACCCGAACTTCGCAAGAAGGCGAAGCTCACTGTTGTATCTTCAACATCAATAGTTGAGGGCGGCTCCCACGACGTAATCCTCAAGGAGCAGGTTCAGGGCTGAAAATAAAAAAACAAACCCGGCAGCATAAGCTGCCGGGTTTTCTTTATGCCTTAGTCTACATCGTACCTTGCAAGTATCGCCGCAGGGCGTTTTCTCATCGTATTCCATACCGGAATGAGAGATATTACGATGTTGAAGATGTAAATAACGAGAATTGATGCGATAAGAAGCGGTATCGGCATATAGAACTGCTTCTCGAACAGCTCAATCTCACGCGCCAGATAGCCTTCAGCATAGAACATCAGGAGCATTGCGGGAAGGCTGGTAAGAGTTGTTATGGCAACAGCCTCACCGATAAACATCCTGTAGATGTCAAACTTCTTGGCACCTATGGCGCGGAGTGTTCCGACCTCCTTTATTCTGGACAGGAACGAAGAACGGCTCATCAGGAACATCTCAATAAGTGAGATACCGAGAATAACCGCACCGACTATGGTCGTTGACCTGACTTCGGATGCACGTTCCTCGTCAAAGGTCTGACGCGCCTTGGTCTCACAGTTGTAAGCTGTATAACCTTCCTTCTGAAGAGTTGCCAGAAGGCCTTCTCTGTCGAAGGTGCAGATTGTATACTGCTTAGCCTTTGATATCATCTGATGCTTAATCATGTTGCCGTTTACGAAGTAGGAGTTAAGCGGCTGTTCATCCGTCTCGTCCTGCTTATAGTAACCGCAGCAGATGAGTTTCTTTCCGTCAACTTTGAGCTTGGTCTCCTTCTCCATACGGAAGGAATCCTTCATGGACTCGGGAAGAAGAACTTCATAGTCATTTTCCGGAAGTCTGGACTTGCCGTACCAGTCATCTGTGAGCTTAATTTTATCCTCATACAGTTTGTAATCGGTTATCTGGGATGCTGTCGGGTCCTCATTTGACTCATAGTCAGTGGAATATGAGAAGTACCACATATCCTCGGAGTCCTGGCTGCTGTACGCATACTTCAGAATCTTTATGAATTCATCCGGATCCGCATAGACTGAGGGGCTTCCGAGATCAACAATACCGACAAGCCTGTATGTGCCCATATCGTACTGGAGTTTAAGGTCGCGGTTTAAAACTTTTTCAAGGGAGTTTAAACCGGACATAGTAAAGACGGGGCTCTCCTTAAACTGCTTATTGAAAATCATCTGATCGACGACAATCTCATTCTTCTCCTTCGGAAGGCGTCCCGCAACGACACAGTCCTTGGTGAGAAGTTTTGTGCTGGCAAGTGATCCGCCTATCTGGAGATTGACCTCCTGCGTCTGATAGTAATCACCGGCGGACATCTTGAAATACGGCTTTGCTCCCGTCGGCATGATGTATTCCACACCGTCCATAGAGGCGAGTTTGTCAAACTCCTCCGCTTCCATGGAAGGTTTGCTGACAACGATGTAGTTCTTGTTCTCCTTCATGTAATCCGCGGGACGGACATTGTGCATGGCCGCCACCTTGCCTACCGCAAAGATTACGAAGAGACCGGCAAATACAAAGCCGAGAAGCAGGAGTTTACGAAGGACCGAGAAACCGAAGATTTTCTTAAAGCCCGCAACAAACTCGGAGAGAGGTCTGAAGATTGACGCATAACGGCGTCTGATATTCTGATTTCCGACCGTACTCATGTCAAAGTCATAGTCGGCTATTGCATCTCTCTTTATGTCCTTCTTGTAGTCATCGACTACTTCAATGGATGAGTTTCTGTCGATGAGTTCGACATTTACCGCATCCTCGGACTGGATGTAAATGTTGCCGTTTTTGACGATGATATTGACGTTTACCTTGGTCTCGCCATTGTCATAGACATTTATCTTCCTGTCGCCTGTCGGATCAGAGAACTCATTATGATGCTCAAATTCCTTCAGGTAGAAGACATTGTCTATCTCGTAGTCGAGCGCCTTTGTGACATCGTTCTCATAGTCATTTACGACCTTGCCGTCGACCACTTCTATTATTCTGTCCGCATAGAACTCAGCGAGCGGGCGCTCGTGAGTTACAAGGAGGACAAGTCTGTCCTCCGCAATCTTGCGGATGATGTTCATAATCTCAACCGAGTTCTTCGAGTCGAGATTTCCGGTAGGTTCATCCGCAAGAATTATCTGCGGATTCTTTACGAGCGCACGCGCTATACCTACGCGCTGGCGCTCACCGCCGGAGAGCGTTCCGGCAGGACGCTTGCGGTAGCGCAGAATACCGACCTTGTCGAGGACGTATTCAATGCGCACCTTCTGCTCGTTCTTATCCTTCACGCCGATCATCTTAAGCGCAAGCGCTACATTGTCATAGACCGTCATGTCATCCATGAGTTTGTAGTCCTGGAAGATATAACCGACCTTGTCGTTTCTCAGCTTATCAACGGCATGCATGCTGTGACGGGTGATTTTTTTGCCGTCGATGAAGATTTTACCGGACCTGACTTTATCAAGACCGCCTATGGCATTGAGCATTGTCGTCTTGCCGCAGCCGGATTCACCGAGGAGTGCCACAAGGCCCTTGTCGGGAAGTGATAAAGTCGTATCGTTTATGGCATGAATCTCATTGCGTCTGCCTTTGTTGAAGTATTTATTTACTTTCTGCAGTTCAATCATTACGACTTACACCTCCTCTTTAATTGTCTGAATTGTCGAGTTCTTAAAGAGCCTGTTTGCGTATCTCGAACTTATGATAAACGCTATTACGAGCGTTACGATGTATATGACTACGTAATCTGAGGGCTCCACGAATGACCTGATGACGGTAGCCATCTCCTGTATGGGGAAGAACTTCAGATATGCCCATATGCCCGCCATGGCGACCAGGAAGGCTATTGTCGCATCTGTCAGAAGGTCGATGATTATGAGCCATCTCGCCGTGCTGACATTCGAGCCCAGCATACGGATTGTCGAGAAGTAAACATTTCTGGACTTTAAGATAATCCTGATTACGAAGTAGGATATTACGAGAAGCACGACCGCAAGACCGACAAGCATGACCTTTGTGACGAGGTTTATGATCGCCATATCGCCTACTGAGTAGAGAAGGTCCTGCATGGATACGCCTTCGTATCCCATATCCTTGATTTTCGCCAATGTGTCCTTCGCCTTGACACCGTCTTCAACGAAAACACTCACCTGGAAGGAGTCATGATCATAGAGTTTGAAGAGGTCCTTCGTGCTTATGAGTATGATTCCCTTATAATCGTCATATGACATACCATCCGGTATATTAAATGCGTCGGAGAAGGTCTGCTTGGTGTAGATTTTGCTTACCGTAAGGTCCAGCTTATCCTTGTAGTACGGTGTCTCAATTTCAACACCGAGAGGCTTATCCATTGCCCGCAGCGTGTTCTTTACAAGATAGTTGTAGTCTTCGGATACCCAGCAGGTTCCGGGCTCAACACTGTCGGAGGCCTTGACCGTAAACATCGGCCAATGCGACTCGTTCTTGTATGTCTTCTCCTGGAAAGTTATATTCATCTTTCCGTATCTCGCGTTGGACTCAATCCTCATATTATCGAGTAACTCGGACGAGCAGTAGAGAACCGTACCTTCCGTATTGCCGGCGAGCGGATCCTGAGACTTGTTATCAATATATTTGATACCTACAATCTTATACGGATGATCCTTGTCGAGCTTGTCATCACCGTATTTGTAACGATAAAACTCGGAATCGAGCATGCTTTCTATTTGTTTCTTTCCCTTGGGAAGCGAGAATGAGCTCTTGAGTGTTACGGCGAGGACTTCATTGTCGGCCTTAGGAAGGCGTCCGTAGTCCGGTTCCCCTCCCGGATAGTCGGCAATGTCTGCCGCCGCACCGTAGATGTAGAGTCCGAGCTCCTCATTCTGGAAATCGAGATTGGAATCAACCAGAAGGTCCTGTTCAACAACGACTTTGACATTGTCAACTTTTTCAAGGGCCTTCAGATCATCAGCTGTGAAAGGCTGAGCGACACCGTCTTTCAAGGGTTTCTTCAGAATAAGTCTTGTCTTGTTGGTGTTCTGGAAATAGTAGTTGAAACCGAACTCGCCGTTTATCGGGCTGTAGACATTTCGTGACGATGACAGCTGTATGACGAGCGCAACTACGATAAAGAGAAATACAAATGTCGTAAGCAGGAATTTTACGGGAATATTAAATGCATTCCTGATACCGAGACGCAGTTCCGAGAGCGGTCTGATATTCTTGTAGGAAATTGCAAGATCATCATAACGTTCGGGCTCCTGCGACTCCGCAGCACCATTCATGCGGACATCTTCGAGCACCTTGCCGTCATGCATCTTGATCTTTCTGGTAACATAGGGTGCCACCTGATCGAAGTTGTGCGTTACGACAATTACGAGTTTGTCCTTTGCAATGGAAGCCAAAAGCTCGATGATGCCGGCGGCCGACTCCGTGTCGAGATTGCCGGTGGGCTCATCGGCGATGATAATCGGCGTGTCCTTGGCGAGCGCACGCGCAATCGCGACGCGTTGCTTCTGGCCGCCGGAGAGCTTTGAAGCCTTCGTATTCTTATACTCAGTGAGGCCTACCTGCTCGATAAGCGCGTTTACGCGCGGCTTTATCTCGCTGCGCTTTGAGCCGTTTAAAAGCATAACGAGCTCGATGTTCTGGTAAACGGTGTAGCTGTTTACCAGGTTGAATGTCTGGAATATATTGCCTATGTATTTGCGGCGATAGTCCTCAAAGTCCTTTTCGGTATAGTGAGAAGTCTCTTCACCATTTACGTACATCTCGCCCTCTTCATATGTGTCGAGGCCGGAGATGACGTTTAAGAGCGTAGATTTACCACTACCGGACTCGCCGGTAATGGCTACGAATTCTCCGATATCAAAATTCAGGCTGACTTTTGAAAATCCCGCCGCGATAACGCCTTTGCTGTAGTAAAACTTGGAGACATTATCAAGTCTTATCATAAGCCGCTCCTCCTTTAATTATTACAGTTTCAATTATACACCATATAAGTACGAAATAGTATCGTATTTATTACAAAAACATTAAAAAAAGGGACCGCTTTCGCGGTCCCTTAAAAGTATGATTATTCGTCCGTGTCATCGTCGTCATGGTCATATCTGGTCTTCGCATGCCTTCTGTTTTTGTCTATCCATACCGACAGAGGGTGGAAGAACAGATGCAGCAGCACAAGTGCCCCGGCTACTGCCACAGCAAAGAGCATATTATCGAGACACGCGAGTATACCTACTGCGGCAGCCGCCCATATGGTCGCGGCCGTCGTAAGGCCCCGTACGGTGCCTCCCTCTTTTAAAATTACGCCTGCTCCCAGGAAACCTATACCTGTTACTATCTGACCCGGTATACGCGTAAGGTCCGCGTTACCTGCATCAGCCAACAAAAAGGCAAAGGCAGTAAAAGCGAACGAACCGACAACAACCATCATCGATGTTACCGTTCCCGCCTGATGCTTGGTCCACTGCCTCTCAAAACCTATGGCATATCCCAGAGCCGAAGCAACCAATAAATGAATCAGGAACCCTGACACTGACAGAATGCTGTTTACTTCCCACATAATCTTTTGTTTTGCTTATGCGGCGCCCTGAGCCTCGTTCATGGTGTCAGTAACAGCGTCTCTGTCCTTGATGACCCAGTCCTTGCCGTCCTTAATGTAGTCAACATTGAAGTCAGCAGTGAGCACGGGGAAATCTTCGGAATTGAGGATATCCATTACGATCTTGCCGTAAGCCTGATAGAACTGTTCCTCTGTAACGGCTTCAACACCGCCCTGAGCCTCAATCCACTCATCGGCCTTTGCGTCGAGGATTTCACCCATCTTGTCAAAGTCAGGATATGTCATTGTGACTGCGGCAACAGCTGCATCGCCGTCAACGGTGATATCACCGAATGTCCAGCCATAGTGCTTTACGATACCGCCGACATAGTCGTCAACCGTAATGCCAAGAGAATCAACTATCTGGGTTGTCTCTTCATCAGCCTTAAGCTCATCTGCAATCTCTTTCTCATAACCGTCAACGCTGAACTCTTTTTCAAGGTCTGCGAGGATGGCTTTCTGATCCTTGGAGAGCTTCGGACCGTTATCTATGTCTGTTCCGCTCTTTCCGGAGTCAGTGTTCTTGCCTGCTGAGCTCGGGGTTGTTGAGGAACAGCCGGCGAAAACCGTAAGAATGAGTACTGTTGTGAGCAATATTGCGATAATCTTCTTCATTTTATAACCTCCCGGTTTAATAAATACGAATTTAGTGTACCATAAATATCCGATTCGTACAATAAAAATAAGCGGGCTTCAGTGAAGCCCGCTTTATATGGTGATCCATCGGGGATTCGAACCCCGGACACCTTGATTAAAAGTCAAGTGCTCTGCCAACTGAGCTAATGGATCGTAACCCCTTATACGAAGAGCGTTACGGCAATTGTTACAACGACAACTACGAGAAGAGCCACACCGAGGATAACGGTGAGCTTTTCAAGCGCAGAGTCCTTGCCGCGTCCCTGTGTCTTATCAAAGAAGGAGTTGGATGTTGAACCGTTGATTGCTGATGCGTCAGCCTGTCTGTTTTTCTGAAGCAGTACGACAATTATGAGAAGTACTGAAATGATAACGAGAATAACAGATAATGCTATTTGTAAACCTGTCATATGTAAACCTCCTGAAAGGGTCTTGTCTAAGTAGCCAAAGTATTTTAACACATTAGTTATTATAATGCAAGAAGGATTTTAGGCGGTTTACAGGCTCAGCTGGTCCCCTGCCGAATCGTCTGCGGCAGGCAGTGAGCCGAGGGCTGGAAGATTCTTGGTGCGATAGCGGTGAGGCTTCGCAAATTCGCCCTCGGTGTAGGGCCTGACGCCCGAAAGACGCTGGCCTTTCTTCAGCGTCAGAACGCCGATACCTATGGTGTCCTTCGTTGTCTTGGGCGTTATGACAGCCGTGTTCACGAGAAGCATTCTGCCGGAGCTCGCCGTGAGTACGAGTTCCAGGTCCTCTTTAATGTACATGGCGGAGACGAGCGGCGATTTGGCGCCATATGCCTTTATGAGCTTCTTACGGTTCGTCTTGGTGGTATATGCGCCCATATCGACCTTTGCCACCTTGCCGTTTTCGAAGAAGAAGAGCATATAGCCCTTAAAATCGTCTGTGACGGCCATATACATGGGTTTCTCACCCTCGTCGAATTCGAGTACTGTCGGAACGAAATCGCCAAGAAGCGAGGCCTTGGAGTCCGCAAAGTCGGCAACCCTCGCCTTGTACACCTGACATTTATCGGTGAAGAAGAGCAGTTCCTTGGCGTTTGAAGTCTCAACAATCTGAGACATGCGGTCGCCCTCTTTGAGCTTCTGCTCACCGCTCATGCGCAGTGAGAGTGGGGTTATCTTCTTGAAATAGCCCGCCTCAGAGAAGAAGAGCGTGCAGACATAGTCGTCGACCTGCTCGAGTTCAATCTCCTCTTCCTCTTCAATATCAGTCGCGTAGATAATCTCGGACTTTCTGGGCTGTCCGTATTTCTCGGCAACCTCTTTGAGTTCCTTTATGATTATCTTCTTTATCTTCGTCTTGCTGGAGAGTGTGTCCTCCATATCGGCAATGGCTTCCTTGAGTTTGTCGACGTCCGCAAGGCGCTTCAAAACGTATTCACGGTTTAAATGACGGAGTTTTATCTCGGCGACAAACTCGGCCTGAATCTCGTCGATGCCGAAGCCTATCATGAGGTTCGGTACGACCTCAGCCTCCTCCTCTGTCTCGCGGACAATCTTGATTGCCTTGTCGATGTCGAGGAGAATCTTCTGAAGACCTTCAAGAAGATGAAGTTTCTTCTTTGCGCGGTCGAGGTCGAAGTAGACGCGGCGCCTCACGCACTCTGTGCGGAAGGCAATCCACTCCTTCAGGATATCGGTGACGCCGAGCACCTGCGGGGCGCCGCCTATGAGAACATTGAAGTTGCACGAGAAGGAGCTCTCGAGCGGAGTGTAACGGTAGAGCTTCTTCATAAGCTTCTCCGGATCGGTTCCGCGCTTTAAGTCGATGGTGATTTTGAGACCCTGCTTGTCGGTCTCATCACGGACATCGGAAATCTCCTTGAAATTGGTCTTGGCCTTATCGATGATCTCGTTGATTATGGCCTCAGAGGTCGTGGTATAGGGTATTTCGTATACTTCAATACAGTTGTTTGACTTGTCGTAGTTCCACTTGGAACGTACCTTTATGCTGCCGCGGCCCGTCTTTATGACGGAGTCCATGACGGCCGCGTCATAGATAATCCTTCCGCCGCCGGGGAAATCCGGAGCCTTGATTATCTGGCTTACATCATAGTCGCTGTCCTTTATGAGCTCGGCAGTCGCCTCGCATATCTCACGGAGATTGAAAGAACAGATATTACAGGCCATGCCGACGGCAATGCCCTGGTTGTTGTTTACGAGTACGGTCGGGAAAGTTACCGGCAGAAGTGTCGGCTCCTTCATCGTCGAGTCGTAGTTGTCGACGAAATCAACCGTGTCCTTGTCGATGTCAGCAAAGAGTTCGTTCGCGATTTTTTCAAGGCGCGCCTCGGTGTAACGCGAGGCGGCGTAAGCCATACCTGAGGAATATGCCTTGCCGAAGTTACCCTTCGAGTCAACAAAGGGATGAAGCAGTGACTCGTTGCCGCGGGCAAGGCGGACCATCGTCTCATAAATGGCTGCATCGCCGTGGGGGTTGAGCTGCATCGTACGGCCTACGATATTCGCCGACTTTATACGCGGTCCTGTCAGAAGGCCCATCTTGTACATGGTGTAAAGGAGCTTTCTGTGAGACGGTTTGAAGCCGTCAATCTCAGGCAGGGCGCGTGACATGATAACGCTCATCGCATAGGGCATATAGTTCGTCTCGAGAGTATCGACTATCTGCTGGGAGACAATATCGCCCGCCCCGAGTATGTGAGCGTTCGGGTTTTCTTCCTCGTGTGCCGGTGCCTTGGTCTTCGGTTTTCTCGGTGCCACAGTCTCCCCTCCTTATGAAAGATCGAGCATGTCGAGGTACTTGTAGCCCTCGTCAGCTATCTTGTCTTTTCTGCCCTGGAGGTCGTCTCCGAGGAGAACCTCAAATGTCGACAGGGTGCGTTCCACGTCTGACTCCGTGATCTGAACGAGTCTGCGCGTCTTCGGGTTCATGGTGGTGAGCCACATCATGTCGGCATCGTTTTCACCGAGACCTTTCGAGCGCTGAATTGTGTATTTCTTATCGCCTATCTCGGCGAGTGCCTGAACCTTTTCCTGCTCGGTATAGGCGAACCAGACGTCATCCTTGCAGGTTATTTCGTAGAGCGGTGACTCGGCGATGTAGACCTTGCCCTCCTTGATGAGCGTGGGCATCAGACGGTAGATCATCGCGAGTATAAGCGTCCTTATCTGGTAGCCGTCGACATCCGCATCGGTGCATATTATGACCTTGCTCCAGCGGAGGTTGTCGAGGTTGAAGAGGTTGACGTCCTTGGCCTTTGTCGCGACTTCAACGCCGCATCCGAGGACCTTGATGAGGTCGGTGATAATCTCACTCTTGAAGATACGGTTGTAGTCGACCTTCATACAGTTGAGTATCTTACCTCTGACGGGTATGACCGCCTGGAACTCGGAGTCGCGGGCCTGCTTGCAGGCGCCGAGGGCCGAGTCACCCTCAACTATGAACACTTCACGGCGATCCACGTCCTTTGTGCGGCAATCGACAAACTTCTGCACACGATTGGACATATCCATATTCGCCGTGAGTGTCTTCTTCATGTTGACACGGGTCGCCTCGGCGTGAACGCGCGAGCGCATATTTATGAGCACCTGGTTGCAGATTTTATCCGCATCCAGTTTGTTCTCGATGAAGTAGACCTCAAGCTGATGCTTGAAAAAGTCGGTCATGGCCTCCTGTATGAATTTGTTGGTAATCGACTTCTTTGTCTGGTTCTCGTAAGATGTAACGGTCGAGAAAGACGAGATGACAATCATCAGACAGTCGGCAACATCCTGGAAGGTTATCTTGCCGTCCGCCTTCTTGTACATGCCGTTGTTCTTCAGATAGGCATCTATCTGATTGACAAAGGCAGTGCGGACGGCCTTGTCGGGCGCGCCGCCGTGCTCGAGCCAGGATGAGTTGTGATAATACTCAGTCAGCTGATGCTTGTTTGAGAACGCGACAGCCGCTGAGATTTTGACTTTATACTCATCCTTGTCCTCGCGGTCGCGGCCGCGCCTCTCGCACTCCCAGTACTGGGTCTGCGTAAGCGTCTCATCGCCGGCGATTTCGGATATATAGTCAACTATGCCCTTCTCGTAAAGGTACTCGTACTTCTCAAACGAGGCTGCCGTGACCTGGTCACGGAGTATGAATGTCACGCCTGAGTTTACGATAGCCTGGCGCTTTATTGCGTCCTGGAAGTATTCAAGAGGAATATCTATGTCAGTAAAGACATCGAGATCGGGTTTCCAGGTGATGAGTGAGCCGGTGTCGTTCTTCTTGGCATAAGGCTCCTTCTCGAGTTCACCCTTCGGGTTGCCCTTCTTAAAGTGCATCGTGTATTTGAAACCGTCACGGCGCACCTCGGCATCCATATACTCGGAGGCGTACTGCGTTGCGCAGAGTCCGAGACCGTTGAGGCCCAGCGAGAAGCCGTAACTCGAGTCTATGGCGTTCGTATTGTATTTACCGCCGGCGTACATCTCACAGAAGACGAGACGCCAGTTGTAATCCTTCTCTTTTTCGTTGTAGTCCATCGGTATGCCGCGGCCGTGGTCCTCGACGGAGATTGACTTGTCGAGATAACGGGTGACGACTATCTTGTCGCCGTGTCCCTCACGGGCCTCGTCGATGGAGTTGGAGAGTATTTCAAAAAAGGAGTGTTCACAGCCGTCGAGACCGTCAGAACCGAAGATGACGGCCGGGCGCTTGCGCACACGGTCGGCACCTTTGAGCTGACTTATGTCGGTATTGCCGTAATCCGCTTTCTTTGCTGTCATAAATTCCTCACATTAATAAAAATATAGTCTATTTATTTTACACCATATATAGTAGTAAAGTCAAGGAAACAGCACAAAATAAAGGGGCGGCCGAAGCCGCCCCTTTTGCCCTTTAATCCTTGTGTTTAAACGGATTTTCGTCGTCCGGGTCCTCCATGTCGCGCGCTGTTTTCAGCAGCTCATAGAGTTCATATATTTCATCGTTTTCGGTGAAGGTTCCGTGAGGAGCGTCATCGCCCTCGTAGAAGTCGTAATGACCCTCAGGAATATCATCTTCAATGTGATGCTCCTCGGGTTTCTCCTCCGCTACGGGAGTGATTTTTACGGGATGTTTGCCCTTCGCCTTCTTGCCCTTGGCCTTGACCTTGGCCTTTACCTTCGGCTTCTCGGGAGCCTCAGCGGGCTCCTCAGCCTTCTCAGGTTCAGCGGGCTCTTCAGCCTTTTCGGGCTCAGCGGGTTCCTCTGCCTTTTCAGGCTCGACGGAAGGCTGTTCCTCCTCGTCCTCGACGTTCAGATACTTGAGATAGGTCTCAACGTCTGAAGCCATCTCCTCATCGATTTCGGCAAGGGCATACTCATTTACGAGTTTTGTCTCCTCGTCATCATGAGTTTCAATGACCGGAAGGGTCTCCTCCTCTGAGTCATCAGCACTGATAATCGGTTCTGACGAAGCGTCTTCGACTATTGTCTCGAGTTCTGCCGTCGGATGTTCAAAAGGCATCTCACCGAACTCAAGGCCCTTCTCAAACTGGCGCTTGAACTCGAGTTCCGCCTCGGAGAGTTCAACCTCTACGCCTTCCTCGACTTCAAACTTCTCGGCGAACTCCTCGAAAGAATCCGTTGTAGACTTGATGCCCATAACATCGGGATCCGCAGGGGTGTCGTCATCGGCGAAGTCATTGAAGAGAGGCTCGTTGTTCTCAGGTGTTTCCTCGGGAAGTTCCTCTGTCTCAGGCAGCATAGCAGCAGCCGCGAACGGGACAACGGCAGGTACGATTTCAGGCTCAATCTCCTCTTCCTCGGGAGCGGCCTCTTCAACCGCCGGCGGCTCAACCGGAGCAACTTCCTCAACGGGAACTTCCTCCTCAACAGCCACAGGCTCAACAGGGGCAATTTCCTCAACAGGAGCGGCTTCTGCAACCGGTAACGGTTCGGGAGCAGGCTCTGCAGGAGGTACCGGCACCGGAGCAACCTCTTCGGGCTTCTCCTCTGCCTTCTCTTCAGCCTTTGCTGCCTTTTCCGCCTCCCTCTCCTTCTTCAGTTTTTCAAGGAAGTCGGGATCGCCCATGAGCTCATAGAACTTCGGGCCGTCTATCTTCTCATATTCCATGAGGTATCTGGCGAGAAGATGAAGTTTATCAATATGCAGTCTGAGTATTTCAGCTGCGCGCTCGTACGCCTGTGTAATGAGGGTTTCTATCTCCTTGTCGATGGCGGCTGCCGTCTCCTCGGAATAGTTCTTTATGTGACCGTAGTCACGGCCGATAAATACTTCCTCATTGCCTGAACCGTATGAGATGGGGCCGAGCTTGTCGCTCATGCCGTATTTGACGATCATATTGCGGGCGATCTTCGTCGCGCGTTCAATATCATTGGACGCGCCCGTAGAGATATCGCCCAGGATGATAGCCTCGGAGACACGGCCGCCGAGCAATGTGACAAGCTCGTCAAGCATATGCTTCTTTGAGACGTATGACTTGTCATCCTTGGGAAGCGACATCGTGTAGCCGCCGGCCATGCCGCGCGGAATAATCGAGACCTGATGAACGGGGTCAAGCGTGTCGAGATAGTAGTTGGTAACCGCATGGCCGGCCTCGTGATAGGCCGTGAGTTTCTTCTCTTCGTCGCTGACCTTCTTCGATTTCTTCTCGGTACCTACGACGACCTTTATGGTTGCCTCTTCTATTTCGGTCATTGTGAGTGCGCGCTTCTTGCGGCGGGCCGCAAGGAGGGCCGCCTCATTGAGAAGGTTCTCGAGGTCAGCACCCGTAAAGCCCGCAGTTGCGCGTGCTATCTGATCAAGATGTACATCCGGTCCGATGGGCTTGTTCCTCGCGTGAACCTTGAGGATAGCCTCACGGGCTGAGACGTCCGGATAGTTTACGGTGACCTGACGGTCAAAACGTCCCGGACGAAGGAGCGCCGGGTCAAGGATGTCCGGTCTGTTCGTCGCGGCCATGATAATAACGCCCGCGTTCTTTCCGAAACCGTCCATCTCGACGAGCAGCTGGTTGAGCGTCTGCTCGCGCTCGTCGTGACCGCCGCCCATGCCGGCGCCTCTCTGGCGGCCGACCGCGTCGATCTCATCTATGAAAACTATTGAAGGAACATTCTTCTTTGCCTCATCAAAGAGGTCACGTACACGCGATGCACCTACACCTACGTACATCTCAACAAAATCAGAACCTGAGATTGAGAGGAATGTAGCGTCGGCTTCGCCTGCAACAGCGCGGGCAAGGAGGGTCTTACCTGTACCCGGAGGGCCCACAAGAAGCACGCCCTTGGGAATTCTGGCGCCGAGGTCGTTGAAACGCTGAGGATTTCTCAGGAACTCGACAATTTCCTCGAGGTCCTCCTTCTCCTCATCAAGACCCGCAACATCATTGAATGTGGTCTTTCTGCCGTCGTCACCCGTCTTCAGGCGGGCCTTTCCGAAGGCCATGGTACGGCGTGTGTCGTCCATAACCGTATTGCCCATCTTCTTGACGAGCCAGTAGAGCATGATGCCCATCAGGCCGAGCATTCCTATCATCGGAACAAGCTGAGCAATCCAGTAGTTGGAGGAACCCGCCTCATAGTTCATCTTTATGGGTTCTTTCGGGTGCTCCTTATTGTACTCACGAACGGTTTCGTGGGTATCTGCGACGAAGAGTTCGTAACTGGGTACGGTATAGGTCTTCTTCTGCTTCTCACCCTTGAGTACGTATGTGAGCTTTCTCGTACCGAGATTTAAACTGTACTCCGTGACTTTTCCCTCGTCGAAGTACTGAATTATCTGGTAATATTCAGCATCGGTCTTCTTTGAGTCAACCTTGAGTGCTGACCAGAGAAGACTGATCATCATGGCAATCATGACAAGTGTCAGCAGGCCGGAGAATAGTCTGTTCCGCCTTCCTGCGTTTCCGGGCTCGTTACCGCCCGGCAGATTGTTGAGTGGTTTATTTTCCAAGCTTGATACCTCCTTTGCTCAGAATCTCCTATTTCGAGTAAACCTCCGGCTTTAAAACGCCGACATAAGGTAAATTACGGTAAGTCTCATCATAGTCGAGACCATAGCCTACGGCGAATGCGTCGGGTATTGCTGCTCCGACGTAGTCCGCCTTGACATCCGAGACTCTGCGCTCGGGTTTGTCGAGGAAGGTACAGATTTTAATTGAGTTCGGATTTCTCATTTTGAGAATCTTTATGAGCGATGCAAGTGTTCTGCCCGTGTCGAGTATGTCCTCAACAATAAGGAGGTCCACTCCGCGAAGGTCCATATCAAGGTCCTTTATGATCTTGACGACACCGGAACTCTCGGTGCCCGAACCGTAGCTCGACACTACCATGAAGTCAATGGAACACGGCAGGTCTATCGCCCTCATAAGGTCAGCCATAAAGACTACGGAGCCTTTGAGGATGGACACAAGCACAAGGTTCTTGCCCTTGTAGTCCTCGGTAATCTGTCTGCCCAGATCGGCGACAATCGCCTTTACCTGCTCCTCATTTAAGAGAATTTCAGAAACATCCGCATGCATATCATTTGTACGCATAAATCTCACCTTTCCCGACTTTTATGAATCCACCGCCGGGGACCTGAACCTGGTCCGTACGTCCGACGTTCATCATATCTATCGCTTTGTCTATGTGTACCTTTTCGGGGTACTTGCCGCAGGCGTCATAAGTCAGACGTGCGACTGCGCGGGACAGCACGGGCTTCTCCGCGCTCAGCATTGTCGCGACGTCGTACCTGCCGCCGCGGTCCGCCGATGACAGCAGTTCATCGGCCAGTTTTTCAAGGAGGTCACTGTCCTCCTTAAGAGTGGAAATACACCGCACGATATTGCCTACGGCATTCTCGTTTATCGTGACGAGTTCGGGAATGACGTTGTGGCGTATGCGGTTTCTTGTATATTCATCCTCGAGATTCGTGGAATCAGTGACAAAGTCCTGTTCCCGTGTAGCGAGGTACTCTTCAATCTCTTCGCGTGTGCAGTCAATCAGGGGTCGGATAACCATGGTGTTCACCATCGCATCGCTGTGGCACCCCGCTTTGTGCTCTACAAAGCGGACGGGCGGTATGCCCGTAAGGCCTTTCAGGCCTGTGCCGCGGCAGAGGTTGAGCAGCATTGTCTCGGCCGTGTCCTGCGCGTTGTGAGCCGTAGCAATCTTGCCGTGTTCACCGGCAAGACCCGAGAAGAATTCATAACGCGCGTCGCGGCCGGCGACTTCTTCCGAGACTCCGCGCTCTTTCGCAAGCGAAGGTATGTCAATATGGAATGCGTAAATCTGCACTCCGAACTTTGCTGCCAGACGCTTGCAAAAGGCCTCGTCCCTGTCGGCCTCGGCCCCGCGGATCCCGTGATTCACGTGCGCCGCGATAAGCTTTAAGTTATATTCTGTTTTAAGGTCGCAGAGCGCGCACAGAAGCGCCGTGGAATCGGCTCCGCCTGAGAGGCCGACGATAATCGTGTCGCCGTCCTCAAGCATGCCGTGGCGCTCCACGGTGCCGCGCACTTTCTCCGAAAAATCAGAATGCTTCATCAAAGTCCCTTTCAATTGTGGTGAAGAGAGTGTAATCAGGGTTCCAGCCGAGAGTTACGTTTCTCGTCTCACCGTGACGGTTTTTCGCTACGATAAGCTCAACCGTATCGATCTTCTTGTCAAGGTCTACGGGTTCGTTCGGATCATTCTGGTAGTAATCCTCACGGTAGAGCATGATGACGACATCGGCATCCTGCTCGATTGAACCCGATTCACGCAGGTCCGCAAGCTGCGGCCTGTGGTTCGTCTTTCCGTGGCCTTCAGTACCACGCGAAAGCTGTGCTAAAACTATGACGGGGACATTGAGGTCCTTGGTCATGAGTTTCAGGTTACGTGTTATTTCGGATACCTCCTGTACACGGTTGTCTATGCGCGTACCGGATTTCATAAGCTGAAGGTAGTCGACAACGACGAGATCCACATCCTTCATACGACGGATCTTCGCCTTCATCTCGTTTACTGTGATACCTGAAGTATCGTCCAGGTAGAGTTCTACATCGTTTAAGGCCTGTGTGGCGACAGCAAGACGCTCCCAGTCACCGGTGTCGAGTTCACCCTTCCTGAAACGGTTGCCCTTAATGCGGGCCTCAGTCGCCATAAGACGCTGAGCGAGCTGCTCCTTCGTCATTTCCAGAGAGAAGAAGACAACCTTCTTCTTCGCCATTACTGCGGCATTTCTGGCAATGTTCAGCGCGAGTGATGTCTTACCCATCGCAGGACGGGCACCTATGATGATGAGGTCGCCCTTGTAGAGACCGCCCGAGAGGACGTTGTCCAGATCGGACCAGCCGGTCGTAAAGCCTTTGTACTGGTTCCTGACCTCCTCGTCCGGGGAGTTTAAGGCCTCAAGGCGTGTATAGAGTTTGTCTGAGACAACTTCAGAGAGCTTTGAGACATCGTTTGAGCCCCTGTTCTGGCGCACATTGTAAATCTTGGTCTCAGCGCTCTCAAGCAGCGTATTCGCGTCCTCAGAACCCGTGGAGGTCTCATCGAGGATCTCCTTCGCAGCATTCATGAGGGTGCGTACGCAGTATTTGTCTTTTACGATTTTTGCATAGCTCGTCACATTCGCCGTGCTGACGACAGCCTGTGAGAGCTCGGCAAGATAGTTTCTGCCGGCGGCCTCGTCAAAGCCTGCCTCACCCTTTAAGTCCTCAAGTACGAGGAGGGCATCGACCTGCTTTCCCATGCCGTCGAGTTTTATCATTGAATTGAAAATGGTCTTGTGCTCGTTCCTGAAAAAGTATTCAGCGGAGAAGCCCGAAGCCATTATATCCTTCAGGCAGTCGCTGTTCACGAGAACAGCACCGAGCACAGCCTGTTCAGCCTGCATGCTGTAAGGCAGTGACATTTCGAAATTGTCCATAATTACTCCTCTGAAACCTGTACCTTGAATTCGGTCTTTACGCCCTCAAAGAGTTTCACGGTGGCGTTGTATGTGCCGAACTGCTTTATATCATCGACGCCTATCTTTCTCTTGTCGACATCGATACCGTATTCTTCCTTGATTTTCAGCGCAATCTCCTTTGCCGTTACCGAACCGAAGAGTTTGCCCGATGAGCCGGCTTTCGCCGTGAGTTTTACGGTCTTGCCGGATATCTTATCGGCCGCCTGCTGAGCAGCCGCCTTTTCTGTGTCATATTTGAACTGCTTTGAAGCATCCGCGTTCTTCTTTTCCGTGACGTTCTGGGCATTCGCCTCCACGGCGAGATTCTTCGGGAAAAGGAAGTTCCTGGCGTAACCGTCAGATGCGTTTACGAGATCGCCCTTCTTGCCGAGACCCTTTACGTCTTCTCTGAGTATAACCTTCATTATTTATTCTCCTCGATGTATTGTTCAATTGCGTTTTCGAGTCTTACAACAGCATCACCCATGGTGATACCCGAAATCTGTGTTGCGGCCATTGTGAGGTGTCCGCCTCCGCCCAGGTATTCCATAATAACCTGGACATTCATCTCTCCGAGAGAACGGGCCGAGATATTTATCTGGTCATTCTCCTCAAAGAGAACGTAGGAGGACTTGACTCCCGCAACATTCAGGAGCTCGTTTGCCACCTGTGACGCAACTATTCTTATATTCTTGAAATGCTCCGTCGCCACCGCTATGGCACAGCCTTTGTATGTCACTGCGGTTGAGACGATGGCATTCTTATGTTTGTAGCTTTCAAAGTTAAAGGCAAAGAGCTGCTTTACCGATACCGTATCAGCGCCTATGCCCTTCAGGTAAGCCGCGGCCTCAAAGGTGCGCGAGCCTGTAGAGAGGACAAAGTTTCTCGTGTCGAGCATGATACCCGAGAGAAGCGCCTCAGCGGTAAGCGGGCTGAGTTCAACCTTTGCCGGAGTGTACTGAATGAGTTCCGTAACCATCTCACAGGCGGATGAGGCGTTGGGCTCGTCGTAGTAAAGTACGGCCGTGTTGATGTAGTCAGCCGTTCTCCTGTGGTGGTCGATTACAGCGACATTTTCAAACCTCACGAAGAGTTCCGGATACTCAAGGGATGCGGCCCTGTGGGTATCGACAACAACGAGGAGGCTCTTGGAAGTTATCAGTTCCGCCGCCTTCTCCCCCGTTATGAAAACATTGGGAAGGACGGAATCCGCGAGCTGCTCTATGAGCTGCTTCGCCATCGACTTCTCCTTGTCGCAGATTATGAAGTACGGTTTGCCGAGGGCCTTCGCTATTTCGCAGACGCCTACGGCAGAGCCGACACTGTCGAGATCCGAGAAGCAGTGTCCCATCGAAAAGACGGCGTCTGCGTTCTCAATATGATCCGCGAAGGCCGAGGCCATAAGGCGGGCCTTGATCTTCGTATTTTTCGTGTTGCCCTGAACAAGGCCGCCGAAGAACTGAAGGTCGCCGTTGTGGTTGACGGTGGCCTGGTCGCCGCCGCGGCTCTGTGACATCTCTATTGCCTGCTTGGCAAACTCGTCACACTGGAGGTATGAGCCGCCGTAGCCAACACCTATCGAGAGAGTTATCTCAATGGGACTCTCGCCGAATTTGTAGTCACGGATTTTCTTTAAGATGTCGAACTTCTTTTCCATGATTTCCGTAAGGCCGCGTTCCTCCATGACCATTACGTACTTTCCGCTGCCCACTCTTCTGAAGAAGCTGGGGTACTTTGAAGCCCACTGTTCGAGAATATGTTCAAGCTCACCGCTTATGACTTCGCATTCGCTGTTTTTATAGGTCTGGTAGACCTCGTCCAGGTTGTCTATCTTCATCTGAAGGACAACGGGACGGGTGTACTTATACTCCTCAGCAAGTTTCTTTATCTCAGTGTTGTCGATAAAGAACAGGCAGTAAGCTGACTTTCCCTCTTTGAGTTTGTCCGCATAGACCGTGAATTTCTTGCCGGCATAGTTGATGCTGGTGCCGGCCTCGGCCGCGCAGAGCGAATCCATGGGGATGTCGCCGATGAACTCGGAAACGTTTCCGCTTTTGACCGTTTCCGAGCCCAGCACGTCCTTTTCAAAGTGTTCGTTGAACCAGGATATGCTGCCGTCTTCCGTGCATATTACAGTCGGAAAAGGACGTACTGCGCGGCCGTCATCCTCGAAGTACTTCGAGGTGTCACGCACCGTCCTCTTGAGCCTTGCGGTTCTGAAGGCATAGATTATAAGACCGGCAAGGCAGAGACAGAGCAGCACTGCTGCCTGAATCATGCCGGCGGTATAATTCAGTGTAAAGAGATATACAGTTGACGCTGCAGCCGCAAGGATACAGACTGCGGGGAAGACTGTCTTCTTCATCAGGTTAAACCTCCATGATGATGGGAAGGATCATAGGCGCACGTCTTGTGCGCTCATATACGAGCTGTCCGACTTCGTCCCTGATGCTCGACTTTATCGAGGCCCAGTCACGAATATCGTTTTCAATACATGTCACTGCGGCATCGTATGCCACCTGACGCATCTCGTCCATTATCTCCTCGGACTCACGTACATATACGAAGCCTCTGGAGACTATGTCAGGTCCGGCGACAATTTCACCGGATACGGATTCGATAGTTAAAACGACGGTGATGATACCGTCCTGTGAGAGTTTTGTGCGGTCCCTGAGAACAACCTGTCCTACATCGCCCACACCGCTGCCGTCGACATATACCCTGCCGGCGGGCACCATGCCGTTTTCACGGAAGGTACCGTCACAGACCTCAACGGTCTTGCCTATCTCGGGTATGATAATGTCGCGGGAAGCCATACCGACCTGGTTTGCGAGCATGGCATGCTTTGTCAGATGCCTCTGCTCACCGTGTACCGGTATGAAATAGCGCGGCTTCACGAGACCGAGCATAAGTTTGAGTTCCTCCTGGTTTGCGTGGCCGGAGACATGTACATCGTACATCTTCTCATAGACGACCTCTGCGCCGTGGCGCATGAGTTCGTTTACGACCTTGCTGACGGATTTCTCGTTGCCCGGTATGGGTGTCGCGGAGATGATAACGAAGTCGTTTGAGGAGATATTGACCTTCTTGTGATCTGAGAAAGCCATTCTCGAGAGAGCCGACATGGGCTCACCCTGGCTGCCCGTGGTCACGAGAAGAATCTGCCAGGGCTCGTAGTTGCCTATCTCGTCGAGCGGAATGATGATTCCGTCCGGAACATCGAGATAGCCGAGCTCCTTACCTACAGAGAGCACGTTCTCAAGGCTTCTGCCCGAGAGCGCCACCTTTCTGTTGTTTGAAACAGCTTCGTTGATAATCTGCTGTACCCTGTGTATGTTCGACGCGAATGTCGCGACGATTATTCTGCGCTTTCCGGCGCGGCGGAAGAGCGTCTCAAAAGACTGGCCGACCGTGCGTTCAGAGGCCGAGTAGCCCGGCTTCTCGGCATTTGTCGAGTCGGCCAGGTAGCAGAGCACGCCTTCCTTGCTTATCTCGGCAAAGCGCGCGAGGTCTATCATCTGTCCGTCAATGGGTGTTGTGTCAATCTTGAAGTCACCTGTCTGCACGATAGTGCCCGCCTCGCAGCGAATTGCAAATGCGAGGGCGTCAGGTATTGAGTGGTTGACGTGAATGGCCTCAGCCTCAAACTGACCGAGCTTTATTCTGTCGCCCGGCTTTATGACGTGCAGGTCACATGCGTCGAGCATATTGTGCTCACGCAGTTTTCCCTCTATGAGGCCTATTGTGAGCGCAGTGCCGTAAACGGGCGCGTTGACCACCTTAAGGAGATAAGCGAGACCTCCTATATGGTCCTCGTGTCCGTGGGTTATAAGTATACCCTTGATCTTGTCCGCATTTCGCTGCACATATGTGAAATCGGGTATGACAAGGTCGACACCGAGCATGTCCGACTCAGGGAACGCAAGTCCGCAGTCGACAATGAACATGTCGCCCTTGTATTCGTATAAAGTCATATTCTTTCCGATTTCATTAAGTCCTCCGAGGAACGAGATGTGAATCGGAATCTTAAATACGGAATCCTTGGTCTTCGAAGAAGCTTTTCCGTGTGCGGAAGTCTTTCGCACAGCCCTTTTAGCCGAAGACTTTTCGTTTGAATTCATCTTTTTTATACTCCTTTCTTTATATATTTCCGAAATACATAGATAAATTATTTTATTACATATTTAGACAACAGTCAAGAAATGTGGTAAAATACCCGCAGGTGATGTAACTGATGAGCGAACTTACAAAAGTTGAAATGTTCACTGACGGCGCCTGTTCAGGCAACCCGGGACCGGGCGGCTGGGGCACAATCCTGCGCGCCGGAAAACATGAAAAAGAATTCTCCGGCGGAGAACCGGAGACAACCAACAATAAAATGGAACTGACCGCGGTCATTGAGGGCTTCAAAGCCTTAAAACGCCCGTGCGATGTAGTTCTCTGCACTGACTCAAAATATGTCGCGGATGCCCTTGATAAAGGCTGGGCGCAGTCCTGGAAGGAAAACGGCTGGCGCAAGGCGGACAAGAAGCCTGCGCAGAACATTGAACTCTGGGACGAACTGCTCAGGCTCATTGAACCGCACAAGCTCCGCGTAATATGGATTAAGGGCCACGCCGGCCACCCCGAAAATGAGCGCTGCGACAGACTCGCAGTGGCGGCGTGCTCTCACTTTATGCCCAGTTCCGAATCCGAAGAGTAACCGAACTTGATAGACTTGTCACCGAACTTTTCTCTGATGGAGGCCATGGTATCTTCTATGGCCTCCTGTTTTTTTGTGTCGGTGTGTTTCTCTTCCGTGTCGAACAAAGAAACCTGTTCGACCGTCTCCTCGTCCTTCGGAACGAGTTCATTCACACCGATTGTGATGAGTCGGATGGGCTTTGAAAAATCCCAGTTTTCACGGATGAGTTCCATGGAAATATCCGTGATTTCCTTCTGGAGATAAGTCGGATGAGAGAGCTTTCTCTGACGCTGGATCTGCTTGAAGGAAGGGTCCCTCAAAGTGACCTGTACGACACTGCCTTTGAAGCCCTCAAAACGGAGCCTCGAGGCCACCCTGTCAGCCAGTACGGAGACACCGGATTTGATCTCCCCTTCACCGACCAGATCACGGCGAAAAGTCATGCCGTGGGACACTGATTTGGGTGCAACGTAGTCATAGAAATCACGTACCTGCGACTCTTCCAGGCAGTGCACAACGGTGTAAAGGTCTTTACCTTGCTTCCCCAGAATACGGACCAGATAATCCTCCGAAAGTTGTGCCAGTTCACCCACTGTTTTGACCGCGTGAGCGGACAGAATTTCAGTGGTTTTTTTACCCACGAAAACGAGGTCTGAGACGGGCAGCGGATAGACAATCGAAGGTACATCTTCACGGAAAATAACAGTGGTCGCGTCCGGCTTTTTGTAGTCCGATCCGAGCTTCGCAAATGTCTTGCAAAATGACACTCCGACAGAGACAGTAATGCCGAGTTCGGCCTTTACTCTCTCCCTTATTTCATCCGCAATATCCCGAGGACTTTTACCGGGATGCAGGTGCATACAGCCCGTAATATCCAGGAAGGATTCATCAATCGAAAACGGTTCCACAAGGTCCGTATACGACAGATAAATTTTATTTATCCGCTTATAAAAGCTGTGGTACAAATCAAAGGTCGCGGGGACGCATACCAGGTTCGGGCACTTTCGCTTCGCCTGCCAGATAGGCTCGGCCGTCTGCACGCCCGCCTTCTTGGCAAGGTCATTCTTCGCGAGAATTATTCCGTGGCGGCTCTCCGGGTCTCCCGCGACCGCCATAGGCACTTTCCAGAGCTCCGGCCGAACCGTACACTCACACGATGCAAAGAAATTATTGCCGTCGCAGTGCAGAATTATCCTGTCCATTCGTCCCCTCCTTTCTTACCGTTCATACAAATCAATTATACCGCACATTTGTTCAAATAGCAAGCAAAGAACAACCCCGGGTTACCCCGGGGTCGTTTCATTTTAGTACATCTCTTCCTCTTCTCTGCGCTTTCTGCCTGTCAGTACTGCTGCTCCGAATGAGCTGTACATAAGCATTATCGTGCTGAGAATCGGTGTAGGATCACTTGTGTCGACAACCTTCTCTTCCTCATCGGTATAAGCGATTGAGAATACTGAGAACTGGCTGTTTGTAAATGTAGCTGTAGCCACAATTGCAACACCGTCTTCATCGGCTGTCTTTTCGGCAAGTGCTCTGCCTTCGTGGTCCGCATAGATGTAGAATATGCGTCCGGCCTTGGCAGCGTCACCAAGAGGTACTACGAAGGTAATAGGCTCTGCTGTCTTTGTAATATCCTTGCTGGCTATTACATTGCCTGCAGCGTCTACCTGAGTCTTTTCAATGATAATCTCAATGTGCTTGACAAGAGTATTACCATCAGCCTTAATAGCCGCCTCATTGAGTGCGTCATGAGGAACCTCACGGATTGTCATGACTATCTCAACATGTCCGCCTGCATTGAATACACGGACATCATCAAGGTCAACTTCCTTGGAAAGGATACGAACGATTTCGTCAATGCTGTCAGCGTTTCCGGCATTCGGATCAATAAGGTTCTTGACCTCAATGTTGACCCTGATGAATCCGCTGTTAATCATCTCATCGATGACATCCTGAAGACCCATGGCCTCTGCGACTATGTCGTCAATTGCCTTCTTACCGTCTGAGAGAGCATCCTTGACATCTGCTGCAGTTTCAGCATCGTCAATGTTCTTCTTGGCCTCTTC
>JAEEGJ010004068.1_pt1 | contig 51463 bp, 43 predicted proteins | sample 8958761 | NCBI WGS metagenome assembly JAEEGJ01 (sample SAMN16246546, study PRJNA631951) | gut metagenome | biome: gut microbiome; feature: rumen; material: RS-attached | host: Bos | place: Iran: Karaj | collected 2018-10
AGATAGGAGCAAGAAGAAAGTAGTAGTTGCTTTTTCAGGTGGTCTGGATACAAGTTACAATGTTATGTATCTGACCAAGGAGATGGGTTATGAGGTTTATGCCGCATGCGCCAACACCGGCGGTTTCAGCCCTGAGCAGCTCAAGAAGAATGAGGAGAACGCCTATAAGCTGGGCGCAGTAAAATATGTTACTCTTGATGTTACTCAGGAGTATTATGAGAAGTCACTCAAGTATATGGTCTATGGCAATGTTCTGCGTAACAACTGCTATCCCATATCAGTATCATCAGAGCGTATATTCCAGGCTCTTGCCATTGCCAAGTACGCCAATGAGATTGGGGCCGATGCAATAGCACACGGCTCAACCGGTGCCGGCAATGACCAGATCCGTTTCGATATGACATTCCTGGTAAAAGCTCCCGGTGTGGAGATCATCACCCTTACCCGTGACCGTAACCTGAGCCGTAAGGAGGAGATCGATTATCTGAACGCCAACGGTTTCAGTGCTGATTTCACCAAGCTCAAGTACTCCTACAACGTGGGTATCTGGGGCACATCAATCTGTGGCGGTGAGATTCTGGACAGCAAGCAGGGACTGCCTGAGAGCGCTTACCTGAAGCACCCCACCAAGGACGGTTCGGAGATCCTGAGCTTAGGCTTTGAGAAGGGTGAGCTGGTAGCCGTTAACGGCAAGAAGTTTGATGACCGCATCAAGGCTATCCAGGAAGTTGAGAAGATAGGTGCAGCATATGCAATAGGCCGTGACTGCCACGTTGGTGACACCATCATCGGTATAAAGGGCCGCGTGGGCTTTGAGGCTGCTGCCCCCATGCTGATCATCGGCGCACACCGCTTCCTTGAGAAATATACCCTGTCCAAGTGGCAGCAGTACTGGAAGGATCAGGTGGCCAACTGGTACGGAATGTTCCTGCATGAGTCACAGTACCTGGAGCCTGTAATGCCCGATATCGAGGCAATGCTGGCAAGTTCACAGCGTAACGTGAACGGAACCGTGACTTTGGAACTGCGTCCCTACAGCTTCCAGACCGTAGGCTGCGACACTCCCGATGACCTGGTACACAACAAGCTGGGTGAGTACGGTGAGGGTGCAAAGGCATGGACGGCCGATGACGCCAAGGGATTCATCAAGATCACTTCTACTCCGCTGCGCGCTTATTATAGCGTTCATCCGGACGAGGAGAGATAAAAATTTGTATATTTACCCTTGTTTACTAACAATTTAAAGTTTAAGAACTATGTCAGACGTTAAAAAGCTTCGTCGTTCTTCAAAGGACAAGAAAATCTTAGGCGTATGCGGTGGCTTCGCCGAGTATTTTGATATTGATGTAACTATCGTTCGCATCATATTCCTGGTATTGCTTCTGGGTGCCGGATCAGGCCTGCTGGCATATCTTATCTGCGCACTGATAATGCCCGAGGATAAATGATAAAAGTCGGTATAATAGGTGGTGCCGGTTACACGGCCGGTGAACTTATCCGTATTCTGCTGGGACATCCCGACGCAGAGATTGTGTTCGTGAACAGTACCAGCAATGCGGGCAACAAACTCAGTGCCGTACATGAGGGACTGATTGGTGAGACCGATATGACTTTCACCGACCAGCTGCCCCTGGATACCATCGATGTGCTGTTTTTCTGCACCGCTCACGGCGACACCCGCAAATTCATGGAGGCCAACACCCTGCCCGAGGGCCTGAAGGTGATAGACCTCTCCATGGATTATCGTCTGGAGGCCGATGACAATCCGTTCATCTACGGACTGCCCGAGCTGAACCGCCGTGCCATCTGCAAGAGCCAGTACGTAGCCAATCCCGGCTGCTTTGCTACAGCCATCCAGCTGGCACTGCTGCCTCTGGCCCGCAACCTGATGCTCAACGATGACATCTACGTGAATGCCATCACCGGCAGCACGGGCGCAGGCGTAAAACCGGGTGCAACCACCCACTTCAGCTGGCGTAACAACAACATCAGCATCTACAAGCCGTTCACCCATCAGCATCTGCCCGAGATCATTCAGTCAATCAAGCACCTGCAGAGCAGCTTCAACTCCGATATCAACTTCATCCCCTATCGCGGTGACTTTACCCGTGGCATATTCGCTACCGTGGTTGTCAAGAACGCCGTCGATATTGATGAGCTCTACAAGATATACCGCGAGTATTATGAGGCCGACTCATTCGTGCATGTGGTTGAGGAGCAGATAGACCTGAAGCAGGTTGTGAACACCAACAAGTGCCTTATCCATCTGGAGAAGCATGATGACAAGCTGCTTGTGGTTTCCTGCATAGACAACCTTTTGAAGGGCGCCAGCGGCACTGCTGTGCATAACATGAATTTATTATTCAATCTTAAAGAAACCACTGGCCTTATATTAAAGTCCAGCGGCTTCTAAGATTAAACAATAAACCTTTTTTTAGTTTACTCCGTAAACGGGGCGGCCTCCGGCCGCGCTGGAGGAACCTAATCATATTTTGAGAATGAAATTATTTCCTGTATATAGCCTGTTCCCGGTCAATATCGTAAAGGGACAGGGTCAGAAAGTGTGGGATGAGAACGGCCAGGAGTACCTGGATCTCTATGGTGGTCACGCAGTCATAAGCATCGGCCACGCACACCCGCATTACGTTGAGGCCGTGAGTCGTCAGGTGGCTACTCTGGGCTTCTACTCAAATTCCGTGATAAACCGTCTGCAGGAGCAGTTTGCAGAGCATCTGGGCCGCGTTTGCGGTTATGAGGATTACAGTTTCTTCATGATCAACAGCGGTGCCGAGGCTAATGAGAACGCGCTCAAGCTGGCATCGTTCCATACCGGCCGCAGCCGAGTGCTCTCCCTTAAGAAAGCATTCCACGGTCGTACATCGCTGGCTGTCGAGGTGACCGATAACCCCAAGATAATTGCCCCCATCAACGCATGCGGTCATGTGACCTATCTGCCTTGGGGAGATCTGGATGCTGCCAAAGCTGAACTGGCCAAGGGTGATGTGGCTGCCCTGATTATTGAAGGAATCCAAGGCGTAGGTGGAATTCAGGTTCCATCTGATGATTATATGAAAGGTCTGCGTGAGGCCTGCACCGCCAACGGTACAGTAATGATACTGGATGAGATCCAGAGCGGTTACGGCCGTAGCGGCAAGTTCTTTGCCCACCAATACAACGGCATCAAACCCGATCTTATCACCGTAGCCAAGGGCATCGCCAACGGTCTGCCCTGCGGAGGTCTGCTCATCAGCCCCATGTTCCAGCCCGTTATCGGCCAACTGGGTACCACATTCGGTGGCAACCATCTGGCTTGCGCCGCCGCCAACGCAGTGCTCGACGTAATGGAGAGCGAGCATCTGGTAGAGAACGCCGCCAACGTAGGCTCCTACCTGCTTGAGCAGCTCAAACAGATTCCCGGACCCAAGGAGGTTCGCGGTCGCGGCCTGATGATAGGAATGGAGTTTGACCAGCCCATCAAGGAAATCCGCCAGCGTCTGCTCTTTGAAGAGCACATATTCACCGGCGTCAGCGGCACCAACGTAATCCGCCTCCTCCCGCCTCTGTGCATCACAAAGCAGGATGCCGACCGCTTCCTTGAATCCTACTCTAAAGTTTTGAAAGGGAACAAGTAGTATATACCCCCTGGGAGAATGCCCTCCCACAACAAAACATATCTATTCCGAAACTACTGAACAAGTTCAGCGTTCCAGAATAGATATTTTTTGTCGCGGGCCCCTCCCACTGGTCACGCGTGGGTGCGAGACTCCCAGAGAGTATATACTACTTGTTCCGCTCACTTAGGGGGCTTTCCTTTCCATCTCGATTAAAATCCTAGTTGTTCCGCTCGCTTTGCGGCCATACTTGCAACTAATAGGCTTTTTACTGACGTTTTTTGCAAGTATGGCTTCAAAAATGGGCAAAAACGCCTAATTTGAGTCCATACTTGCAAAAAACCAGCTTAAAAAGGCATATTTCTGCAAGTATGGCAACTGAACGCGCAAAACTTGCCAGGTGCGCGGAACTTAAGGGTATATAGTCTCAAAAACCATGGCCGCCCGTGGGCTTGTGAACCGACGAACGAAGAGAGAGTAGAGAAAGCTCGCTTACTCTACCGAACGAGGAGGAGGTCTAGAATGAAGTTCTGAACGGGAGGGGCCCGTGCTCAAGAAGATGCTCTGGAAGATGGGAGCAAAGCTCACGTCTTTCAGAGCGTCATATTAGGGATGGGAGGGATAGCGCCGTAGGCGCGTAGTTTCAGAGATTATATCCCCTTCTGTTCCCCTATTTCCTAGAGTCGGTGCCCCAGAGCATCTTTTCGCGGAGGGTGGCAAAGAAGTCACCCTTGGCGGGTTTGATGACGCTGATGCGGAAGGGGGCGCGGCTGATTTCGATGGCGGTGTGCTCGGGACAGCTGAAACTGTTTCCGTCTATTGATACCAGGAAACTGTGGCTGCGGCTGGTTACGTCCAGGCGGATGGTTTCATCGGCGGGGAGTACCAGGGGGCGCATGGTCAGGCTGTGCGGAGCAACCGGGGTGAGGCAGATCACGTTGGTGCCGGGGGCTATGATGGGGCCTCCTACGCTCAGGGAGTAGGCGGTGGAGCCGGTGGGTGTGGCTACTACAAGACCGTCGGCCTGGTAGGTGATCATCGGGGTGGTGCCTACGCTGGTGGCAACCTGTATCATTGATGAGATATCGTGCTTAAGAATGGCTATGTCGTTGAGGGCGTAGGGGGTGTGGCCTTCGGGCAGACCTTCCATGCTTACCTGCAGCAGGTTACGCTCCTCAAGTGTATAGTCACCGTTATGTATGCGGGTGATGGCGTCGGTAATACGGTCAGTGGTGATATCGGCCAGGAAACCCAGGCGGCCGGTGTTGATACCTACCATGGGGATGCCTTTGCTGCCTACGCGGGTGGCGGTGCGCAGGAATGTGCCGTCGCCGCCAACGCTGATGACTGCATCGGCCGTAAAATCGGTGCCGTCAAAGAGGGTGTCATAGGGAATATCCAGGCCCATCTGACGGGTCAGGAACTCGTAGTAGGGGCGGTCTACAGCTATGCCGTCACCCAGTGAGCGCAACAGGTCAAAGAACTGCTGCTCATAGCCGCAGAACTTGTCTCTTGACGTATTTCCGAATATGGCGAAACGCATACGTTATATCGAATAAATTCGTTACCTTTGCTGATTAGAGCAATAGCTCACGGCAAAGATAGTTCATTTTATCAAAGTGAAGGGACTTATGACAAGATTAAGTGTAAATATCAACAAGATAGCCACTCTGCGTAATGCCCGTGGAGGAAACAATCCGGACGTTGTCAAGACCGCTCTTGACTGCGAACGTTTTGGTGCCGACGGAATCACGGTGCATCCCAGACCGGACGAAAGACACATACGCCGTCAGGACGTATATGACCTAAAGAAAGTACTTACCACGGAATTCAACATCGAGGGTTATCCCGCCCCTGAGTTCATGGAGCTGGTCACCAAGATCAAGCCCGCACAGGTTACTCTGGTGCCCGACAGCCCCGAGCAGATAACCTCAAACCACGGTTGGAACACCCTGAACTATCAGGATTTCCTGGTAGACATAATAAGCGAACTCAAGCGTAACAGCATCCGCGCATCGGTATTTGTCGATGCCGATCCCCGTATGGTTGAACTGGCCGCCAAGGCCGGGGCCGATAGGGTTGAGCTGTACACGGAGCCGTATGCATCGGACTACATCAAGATGGGTCCGGAGTATGCTGTAAAGCCGTTCGTGGTGGCTGCCAGGAAGGCGCGCGAGTGCGGAATGGGACTCAACGCAGGACATGACCTGAGCCTGGTGAACCTTAAGTACCTCAAGGAGCAGATTCCTTGGATTGACGAGGTGTCCATAGGCCACGCGCTGGTGTGCGACGCTCTCTATCTGGGACTTGAAAAGACAATCAGTGAGTATAAAAAATGCATTAAATAATATGTTCTTACAATCAACACTTGCACAGACATTGGGCGATACATTGGCTCAGAGCCAGGTTGCCGTACAGTTGGCCGATGAGGCTACCGACAAGATGAATCTTTTTGACATGGCACTCAAGGGCGGCTGGATCATGCTGGTCCTGCTGTTGCTGTCAATTGTATGCTTCTACATCTTCTTTAACCGCATAGCCATTTACCGCAAGGCTGCCATCAACGATCCCCATTTCATGGACCGCATAAATGACTACATGAAGAGCGGCGAGATCAAATCGGCCCAGATATTCTGCCAGGCTACTGCATCTCCGCTGAGCCGTATCGTGGAGAAGGGCATCGGCCTTTCAGAGCATGATACAAAGGATATCCAGCTGGGAATGGAGAACGCTGCAAATGTTGAGATTGCAAAACTGGAGAAGGGCCTGAAGGGTCTTTCAACCATTGCCAGTGCCGCTCCCATGATTGGTTTCCTTGGTACGGTTATCGGTATGGTACGTGCATTCTGGGAGATGTCAAATGCAGGTAACAACATCGATGTATCACTGCTTTCAAGCGGTATCTATGAGGCCATGATCACCACCGTAGGCGGTCTGATTGTAGGTATCATAGCTCTGTTTGCATACAACTATCTGGTGGCTCGCGTAGACAGCATTGCCAACGAGATGGAGTCATTTATTCAGGATTTCACCGTTAATCTGGAGAAGTGATATGCTAAAGAGACGCAATAAGGTATCGCCGCAGTTCAGCATGTCGTCCATGACCGACATCATATTCCTGCTGCTGATATTCTTTATGATAACATCCACGATGGTCAGCCCCAACGCCATCAAGGTGCTGCTGCCGCAGAGTTCGCAGCAGACATCGGCCAAGCCACTCACTCGCGTCATCATAGACCGCGACCTGAATTACTACACGGCTTTTGGCAATGATGACGAGATGCCCATCGTGTTTGAGGAACTGACCGATTTCCTGATTGACTGCTCACAGAAGGAGCCCGAAATGTACGTGGCCCTTTATGCCGATGAGTCCGTCCCCTACAAGGAGATTGTCAAGGTCCTGAACATAGCTAATGAGAACCAGTTCAAGGTGGTGCTTGCCACACGCCGTCCCGACCGCAAATAACGACCGATGAAAAGGGAGAAATTTGACATATTCTCAGTTCTTTGGACCATACTGCTGCATGCTCTGGCCATTGTGCTGCTGCTGGTGTTGCACCTGAATAAGCCGGTGGCTCAGGCAGAGAGCGGCGTGCCCGTGATGCTGGGCAACATGGGTAACCTGGATACCGACTATGAGTTCACCGAGGTCAACTCCATGCCGGCTCCCGCACCTGCAGCCGTTCCGGTTCCTGTGGCACCGCAGGCCGAGCCCGCCATCACCCAGAATCTGGAGGAGACCGTAGCCATTGAGAGCGGCGAGAAGGAGAAACCCGTCAAGCCCGTGGATACTCCCAAGCAGCCCACCCCTGAGGAGATCCGCGCCGAGCAGGAGCGCCAGGCCGCCGAGCAGGCCCAGAATCTGATGGCTAACGCCTTTGGCCGCAGCAGTTCAATGCAGGCCAGCGCCCCCACCGAGAATAACAGCGACGTCCAAGGAACTCCCGGATCAACCGAAGGAAACTCCACTCAAGGCAAACCCTCCGGTTCAGCCGGTTACGGAACTTGGGATTTGGGCGGTCGTGACATGGTAGGTGAGCTTCCGCGTCCTACTTATGGTATTCAAGAAGAAGGAAGAGTGGTTGTAACCATTACAGTTGATCCGGAAGGCAATGTGATTGATACCAGAATCAACAGTCGTACCAACACAACCAACCTGCAGCTTAGAAACGCTGCTGTTGAAGCTGCCCGACGCACCAAGTTCAATAAGTCAGACAGTGACAATAACCAAAGCGGAACCATAACCTACTACTTCAAACTGAAATAACATATGGTATACATTTTCCTTGCCGAAGGCTTTGAAGCCATAGAGACCATAACTCCGCTGGATATGCTTATCCGCGCCGGTATTGAGGTCAACACCATATCCATATCTGATGAGTTCCTGGTAAAGAGCAGTCAGGGTATTCCCGTTCAGGCCGATGACCTGTTTGAGAACACTGATTTCAGCGATGCCGAGATGCTGATTCTGCCCGGTGGACAGCCCGGCGCAACCAATCTGGGCAAGCACAAGGGTCTGGAGGCTCTGCTGCGTGAGGCTATGGCCAAGAACCTGCCGGTAGGTGCTATATGCGCCGCTCCTACAGTGCTGGGCAAGCACGGACTGCTGCAGGGACGCACAGCTACCTGCTATCCCGGTTGTGAGGGTATGCTCAAGGGTGCCGACTGCAAGGAAACGTTCGTTCAGAAGGACGGAAACCTGATTACCGCATGCGGTCCCGCCGCTGCTGTAGAGTTTGCAAAGGCTATCATCAGCCTGCTCCGTGGAGACGAGGTTACAGCCTCGGTTTGTGAAAAGATGATGTTCGGGCGTGCCTGATGCTTGACCTTGATCAGCGTGACGTCAAGTATCTGCCCGGCGTAGGTCCGGCAAGAGCCGCTCTTTTAAAAAGCGAGCTCCAGATAAGCACGCTGCAGGATCTGCTTTATTATTTTCCTTACAAATACATTGACCGCAGCCGCATCTTCCAGATAAAGGAGGTTGACGGCACCATGCCCTATATCCAACTTAAGGGTAAGATACTCAGTTTTGAGCAGATTGGTGAGGGCCGCAAACAGCGTCTTGTGGCCCATTTCAGCGATGGAACCGGAGTGGCCGACCTGGTGTGGTTCAGCGGAATAAAATATACACTTGACCGATATCGGCCCGGTGTGGAATACGTGGTGTTCGGCAAGCCGACCGTATTTGGCGGCCGTGTGAATGTGGCGCATCCCGAGATAGACCTGGAGGCCAACATCAACCTGCAGGAGATGGGCATGCAGCCTTACTACAACACCACCGAGAAGATGAAGAAGGCGGGGCTCAACTCCACCGCCATCCGCAAACTGGTAAACAACCTGATGGGCCTTATCGTAGAGCCGCTACCCGAGACACTTCCCGACTGGCTCCGTGACAAGGAGCACCTTATGCCCCTGACCGATGCCCTCAAGGTTCTGCATAACCCTCGCACCCCGCTGGAGCTCCGTCTGGCTCAACTCAGAGTCAAGTTTGAGGAACTCTTCTACATACAACTCAACCTGGCCAGATTTGCAAGCGACCGTCAGCGCCGTTTCAAAGGCTATGTGTTCAGCAGGGTTGGAGAGCATTTCAACCGGTTCTACAACGAGAAGTTGCCGTTCAGTCTGACCGGAGCGCAGAAACGCGTTATCCGCGAGATACGTAACGACATGGGAAGCGGCCGGCAGATGAACCGTCTGCTGCAGGGCGATGTGGGCAGCGGCAAGACGATGGTGGCACTTATGACCAGCCTGATAGCCATAGACAACGGATATCAGGCCTGCATAATGGCTCCCACCGAGATACTGTCCGAGCAGCATTACGCAAATATATGCCGTTTCATCGACGGATTGGGACTGCGTGCCGAACTCCTGACGGGCAGCATCAAGGGCAAGCGCCGCGAGGAGATCCTTAAGGGACTCAAGGACGGCAGCGTGAATATTCTGGTAAGTACCCACGCCGTGCTTGAGGACCCCGTAGAGTTTATCCGTCTGGGCTTTGTGGTGATTGATGAGCAGCACCGCTTTGGTGTGGCTCAGCGTGCCCGCCTGTGGACCAAGAGCACTATGCCGCCCCATGTTCTGGTGATGACGGCTACCCCGATTCCGCGCACATTGGCCATGACCCTGTACGGTGATCTGGACGTGTCAATCATAGATGAACTGCCGCCCGGCCGCAAACCAATACAGACCGAGCACTACTATGACGGCAACCACAAATCAGTCTACGCATTCCTGGACCGTGAACTTAAGAAGGGCCGACAGGCGTACATAGTATACCCGCTCATTGAGGAGAGCGAGAAGATTGACCTGAAAAACCTGGAGGAGGGCTACCTGACCATATGTGATCGATTCCAGGGCTACGGCGTGAGCAAGGTTCACGGCCGAATGAAACCGGCCGAGAAGGATGCCGAGATGCAACGTTTCAAGAATAACGAGACCCAGATAATGGTGGCTACCACCGTGATTGAGGTGGGAGTTGATGTTCCCAACGCCAGCATCATGGTGATTGAGAACGCCAACCGCTTTGGCTTGTCACAACTGCACCAGCTGCGTGGTCGCGTGGGCCGCGGTGCCGACCAGTCATTCTGCCTGCTGGTAACTCCGTATCAGTTATCGGAAGATACCCGGAAACGCATTGAGATAATGACCGCCACCTGTGACGGATTCGAAATAGCCGAGGCTGACCTGAAACTGCGCGGACCCGGAGACCTGGAGGGAACGCAGCAGAGCGGTATGGCCTTTGACCTGAAACTTGCCAACCTGGCCCGTGACGGAGCCCTGATTGAGCACGTCCGTGAGATAGCAAAGGATATCATATCACAGGATGCCGAACTGGCACGTCCGGAGAATGTTCTGCTGGGCCGAATGCTCCGCCGTCTCAAGAAAAGTGAGTATGACTGGTCCTCAATTTCATAGAAATTGGCTACCTTCGCAGTCTGAAACAAAAAGTTGTACATGAGGGCTGTTTGCAGGTTCCTGGTTTTATTGTCGGTTATGGTGTCAGGAGTGGAAAAGTCCGCCGCTCAGGATGTTATGCCGGCACGCGTCACACCTGTAATGCCCATGGCAAGGGTTGAAATACCCGGGCATCTGAATCCCGGACTGGCGGTTGATCTGGAGAATCCGGCATCATTCCTCTATCCGGAGTGGAGCAACAGCTATGTACACAACTATGACAGAGTGAATCTGCCGGACTCGGTCATCATATCCATGAAGGGATACGTAATGCCCACCGACAGCACTTACATAACCGATAAGTTCGGATACCGTCCCCGTCGCGGCCGTCAGCATATGGGTCTTGACATAAGAATCAAGACAGGCGATACCATACGTGCCGCATTTGACGGAAAGGTGCGAATATCACGTTACGAGCGCCGCGGATACGGCCACTACCTGGTAATACGCCATCCGAACGGACTGGAGACGCTTTACGGACACCTGTCCAAGAAACTGGTGGCCGAAAACGATATAGTACACGCCGGTGATCCTATAGGACTGGGCGGCAATACCGGACGTTCCACAGGTCCTCATCTGCATTTTGAGACCAGGATACTGGGCAACGCCATCAACCCCGCGCTGATGTTCGACTTCCCGAACCATCGGGCCCAGACGGATTTCTACGTGTATGAGAAGAATACCCGTGCGGTCTATTACAGGGTCAAGAGCGGGGATACATTGAGTGGAATAGCATTAAAGAACGAGACCTCGGTGTCAAGTATCTGCAGGCTGAACGGCATATCAAGCAATGCCGTCATTAAGCCGGGACAGACGCTGAGGGTCAAATGACAGGACTGATATGAGTGAGAAAAAGAACACTCCCGATACCAACAGGGAGTTTGAGCAGGTGATTGAGATGTGCCGCGCCCTGTATGTAAAGAAACTGCAGGACTACGGTGCTTCATGGCGTATTATGCGTCCCGAGTCGCTGACTGACCAGATATTCATCAAGGCCAAACGCATACGCAGCATCGAGACCAAGGGCGTATCACTCATTGACGAGGGTATCAAGTCCGAGCTTATCGGCATAGTCAATTACGGAGTCATCGCTCTCATTCAGCTGGAGCACGGATTCTCCGATACGGTCGATAAGGATGCTGACTGGGCACTCAAGGAGTATGACAAGTATTCCAAGGCAGCCCTGGACCTGATGAAAAAGAAGAACCACGATTATGACGAGGCCTGGCGCGGAATGCGTACCACATCATACACTGACCTTATCCTGACCAAGATCAACCGTACCAAGGAGATTGAGAGTCATGAGGGCAAGACCGTTGTGTCCGAGGGTATCGACGCCAACTACATGGATATGATCAACTACGCCGTTTTCGGCCTTATAAAGATACAGGAACAGCAGAACGCATAAGTTACGATGGGTGCAGAGACGAAACATAACGATATGCCGATGAAGGTGCTGGTAAACTTCAGCCGGATCCTGCTGGGTCTGACTTTCATGTTCTCCGGTATCGTCAAGGCTGTCGACCCTATGGGCACCCAGATCAAACTGACCGATTATCTGTACGCCTTCGGTATGGGTGACGCCATACTGGGCTCCACACTGCTTATACTGGCCTGCATACTGGCAGGTTTCGAGATACTGATAGGCTCATACCTCACTGTGGGTGCGTTCCAAAAAGGCTCGTCACTGCTGGCTCTGCTCATGATGGTGTTCTTTACGCCGCTGACCCTCTATCTGGCTATCAAGAACCCCGTGCAGGACTGCGGCTGTTTTGGTGACGCCGTAGTGCTGACCAACTGGCAGACATTCTACAAGAACCTGTTCCTGCTGGCTTTGGCCCTGCTGGTATTCATTAAGCACAAACACATAGTGCCATTCATCGTGGAGCGCCGTCAGTGGTGGGTCACCGTGATCATAGTGGCCGTATCCGTAAGGTTCATGGTAAGCAACATCATCAACCTGCCTGTGCTGGATTTCCGTCCCTACAAGGTGGGAACTGATCTGGGACGCGCTTATGCCGATCATGATATGACATTCGCCGAGTTCTCAATCATGAATGATGATTTTGATGATGTTACCATGGATATCATGTCAGACTCTAACTACACGTTCCTGGTAATATCGTCACACCTGGAGGACGCCAGCGAGAGTGACCTGGACCTTATAGACGACGTATTTGACTATTGCTCCATTTGGGGATATAATATATTGGGGCTCACCTCATCGGGAACCGAGACCATACGCCAATGGACCGAGAACGCCGGGGCCGATTTGCGTTTCATGTTCAGCGACGAGATACCCCTGCAGACCATTGTCCGTTCCAATCCGGGTCTGGTTCTGCTCAAGAACGGCGTGATAATAAACAAGTGGAGCCACGCCAACATACCGTCCGATGAGGAACTCGACGGACCGTTGGATGAGATAAGCGTGGGCAGGATTCCCGAGCCGGATCCAATGAAGACCCCGTGGGCCGTAGCGCTTATGTTCGGCCTGCCTCTGCTCCTGCTTGTGCTGATTGACAGATTAAGAGAATTGATACAATAACACTTTAATACTTATTGAAATGAGAAAGAAAATTGTTGCCGGAAACTGGAAGATGAACAAGACTCTCCAGGAAGGTATTGCTCTCGCAGAGGAGCTGAATCAGGTGTTGGCTGCCGACAAACCCAATTGCGATGTTATCATCGGCACACCGTTCATTCATCTTGCAAAGATCTCTGATATCATTGACCACAAGGTAATCGGTCTTTCAGCCGAGAACTGCGCTGACAAGGAGTCAGGTGCTTATACCGGTGAGGTATCGGCCGCTATGGTTAAGTCAACCGGTGCCGAGTATGTGATCCTGGGTCACTCAGAGCGTCGTGAGTACTATCACGAGACATATGAGATCCTTAAGGAGAAGGTGCTGCTGGCTCTTGCCAACGGTCTGAAGGTTATCTTCTGCATCGGCGAGTCACTCGACGAGCGCGAGAAGGGCATCCAGAACCAGATTGTAAAGGCTGAGTTGGAGGGTTCAGTATTCAACCTGTCAGCCGATGAGTTCAAGAATATCACCATCGCCTACGAGCCTATCTGGGCTATCGGTACCGGTAAGACCGCTACTGCCGATCAGGCTGAGGAGATTCACGCTTACATCCGTTCAGTCATTGCTGATAAGTACGGTAAGCAGATTGCTGAGGATACTTCTATCCTTTACGGTGGCTCATGCAAGCCTTCAAACGCTGCAGAGCTTTTTGCCAAGGTTGACATCGACGGTGGTCTTATCGGCGGCGCCTCTCTGAAGGTTGCTGACTTCAAGGGCATCATCGATGCATGGAAGAAATAATTTGATATGAAAAAGACAGGATTTATAGTATTCCTGCTTCTCTTTACAGTCCTGGCCAGTGCGCAACAGACAACCACACTGGTCCAGGTACTGGAGAGGGATATCCCCGGTAAGGGCCAGATCCGTGTTGAACGTGACGAGCGTCTGGACAGTCTTATCGGCACGGTATCCGAGGCACATACAGGCACCAAGATCAAGGCCAAGGGATACCGTATCCAGGTCTTTGCAGGAAACAACACACGTGCATCCAAGGAGAGGGCCAATGAGGTGGACCGCTATATCCGCGCCAAGTACCCCGACCTGCCGGTACACACAGAGTTCAAGAACCCGCGCTGGTTATGCACCGTAGGTGATTTCCTTTATTACGAGGAGGCCTATGATGTACTGCGCAAACTTAGAAAAGAGACCCCTTACAAGGGTATGTTCATTTTACCGAATCAGGAGATAATAATCCCGCTATGAGTTCATTGATACCATATTCCGATGAGCAGTCCGAGAAGTTTCTTGCACTGAAGCATCACTACGAGGAGATACTTAAACTTATTGAACCCGATGCCGGACGTGAAGGTCTGGTACGCACTCCTCTGCGTGTGGCAAAGACCCTTCTTGACTTTACCAGCGGTTATGAAATGGATCCTTCGGCCATCCTCAAGTCAGCAATGTTCAAGGAGGATTACAGGCAGATGGTTATAGTAAAAGATATTGACTTCTATTCTCTTTGTGAGCACCATATGCTGCCATTCTACGGCAAGGCTCACGTGGCATATATTCCCAATGGTTATATAACAGGACTCAGCAAGATAGCCCGTGTGGTCGATGTGTTCGCACGTCGCCTGCAGGTGCAGGAACGCATGACATCACAGATCAAAGACTGCATTCAGGAAACCCTCCAGCCGCTCGGCGTGATGGTGGTCATCGAGGCCAGCCACATGTGCATGCAGATGCGCGGCGTGGAGAAGCAGAATTCAGTCACCACCACATCTGATTTCACCGGCGCATTCAACCAGGCCAAGACCCGCGAGGAGTTCATGAATCTTATCTCGCGCAAGTAGAGCCATTGGGGACGGTTCTCTAGAGCCATTGGGGACGGTTCTCTTTGGCCACTTTTGGTGACAAAGAGAACCGTCCCCAATGGTATCTTTTCATCGGAAGTGGATCCGATCCCCGAAACGGCGCTTCAGGTCTTTTCTCTGTCCGATAGACTTTCTTCCCTTAACGACAAGATATTCAATATCCATAGTATCCATCCATTCGGGTATCTCAACCTTGTCGGTGAATTCCAATCTCAGATATTCGTAATGTTGGACGGAACGAAGTTCTTCGGGTACTTTGGTTACACGGAGTTGTACTCCTAATCCCAATTCTGCCTCCTCTTTGAATCTATCGCTGTTCTTATCCTCCTTGGACCTGCTCACTGCCCAGCCAATCTGGAATGATACGCAGTCGTTATCATCGGCCATATATCCAGCGATACCTCCGGTGAGATTCAATGTAACAGTTTCTAAGGTTTTTCCGGTTTCAGGATCAATTTCTACATATTTGACCGGTGCCGATGCCATTTGAGAGGGGAAATCCCTATAGTCGTAGGGAACTTTTGAAGGTGTAGGTTTTCCGTCTTTGTCATAAGGAATGAACTTGAGGAACCAGCCGTCCACTTTGGCTGCCTTCTTCATTGAACAGCCTCCGCCACGCAGGTTCTCTGGCGTGTTCTTCATTACAATATCCTGCCAGAAAGCCTGATCCGGGTTGCCCTTGGCAGCCTCAACGAACTGCTCCAGTATGGGCTTAAGGTCCGATGCCCACTTGCCAGCGCCCAATTGACGCAGACGTGCGGTCTTGTCAAGGATGGATTGCCAATCCTCTACGGTACCTGTAAGAGTCACGGACGGGATTCCGCATGCCACATAGACTTCTATAAACTCAAAGAATGATTTGGTGGTTTCCATCAGAACTATCTCAGATGCCATGCGCTCAACGGTTCCGGTGGTTGAGAAATCGGCCGTAATAAGTTTTGCCACGTTGTTCTTGGTGTTGGCATCAATCTGCCTGGCAAAGCCGTCAATGGTTGCGGTCCAGTCAAAGTCGGGATGATAGAGTGGGTATTCAGTCTGGACTACCAGATCAATCTTTCCGTCAAAATCCACCAGTTTGTCACGGAACTTTTGGGGATTGGCATTTACGTCATGTGAGAATGCCAGGCTTATGAGCATCCAGATTACATCGGGTGAAAGTGTTATTGGCCGATGATCGGCAAAAGCCGCAACCATTCCTCCAAAGAACGGGGCGTTATTAAGAGAAAGAGGCATGTCCCAAAAACTGGCAGCAATGTAACCATTATCCAGTATTTGATATGTCTCTTGGCCAAAGCGCTCTATCCGTTCGGACTGTGACAGGCCGTTAATGTAACTGTTTTGCGGTTTGGGAAGGTTCTCATCAACTACAAACGTAATGCTACCCTGGTTCTGTTCCATAATACGGGCCTTTCGGGCACTGGCGGGTGCGACTGTGCACAACAGTGCCGTTGCAAACAAAAATGCGTTTTTTCTTTTCATACTACTCATAGAATACCGGATTAGCCAAATTGTTAAATGAATCGTTTCTTTGGCAAAAGTACCGGCCCCCAAGTCTTAAAGCAAACTTAAGGCGTTGCAATAGCGTTGCATTTACAGAGTGATGACGCGGTCGCCCAGGGTGCGGGAGAGTTCGGCGCGGGCGGCCAGGAGTTGCTGGTAGCGGGTTTGAAGAGATGCAAGAGTGTCCGATGTGGCCTCTTGGATCTCTTTTTCTATTTTCTTGATTTCAAGGCGGACCACCTCCATCTGGTAATCGGCCATGATGTGGCGGGTCAGCTTGAAGAGGTAGTTCTCATCCTCGGAGGGTTTGTTGTCCTTGAAGAGGTTGCTGAGTTGGTAACGCTCCTCCATGAGGCTGGCGGCCGTGAGGCTAACGAATGTCTCGGGGTGGGACATGAAGAACTTCTCGGTATTGAAATCCTTCTCGTCTACATGCTCGGCCATGAGTTCCACGAAACGCTTGTAGACCGGATGGCGGAACTCAAGCCCGTCATTTTGGAGCGATCCGACAATGAACTGTCCCACAGTCATGTCCTGATCTTTACCTTCCTCATCCTGGAATGTGCACATCACTTTGCCTCCGTATCTTACGATGAGTTGTGACAGCAGACGCTCCTTTTCCATCATGGGTCCCAGGCCCTCGCGTTTGAGAGTGCGTATGTCCTGACGGAGTTTCTCCTCGGCCGATATCTGAGGCTCGGGAGCGGGCTCTGCGGGAGCCTCCGGATCGGCCGGCTCCGGTGCCGATGTTTCCTGATTTTGCCCGTTTTCATCGGTGGATTGCGATGGACGCGGGGTCTGCACGGCGGTCTGGGCCTGCTCGCGCTGACGGCGGTTCACGTCGTTAATGAGCAGACGCTCATCAATTTTCATTATCTGGCTGCACTCGGTTATATAGACTGAGCGTACAATGGGATCCTGAATGACCGATATGCTCTGCGTTATGCTCTTGATAAGTTCACTGCGGCTGTAGGGATCATCCTGGGCATCTTCCATGAGAAGGTTAACCTTGAACTTGATGAAATCCACCTGATGCGTGTCAATGTACTGCTGGAAGGCGGTGGCGCCGCGACCCTGTGCAAAACTGTCGGGATCCTCGCCGTCGGGTAGGAGCAGCACCTTGACGTTCATGCCTTCGGCCAGCAGCATGTCTATTCCGCGCAGCGAGGCCTTGATGCCTGCCTTATCACCGTCGTAGAGTACCGTGATATTGTTGGTGAAACGGTGTATCAGACGTATCTGACCGGGGGTGAGTGAGGTGCCGCTGGAAGCGACCACGTTCTCCACTCCGCTCTGGAACATGCTTATGACATCGGCATAACCCTCAACCAGGAAACAGCGGTCCTTGCGTACTATGGCCTGCTTGGCCTGGTAGAGTCCGTAGAGTTCGCGGCTCTTGGAGTAGATTATGGACTCCGGAGAGTTGACGTATTTGGCTACTTTGGCATCGGAACTCATTATGCGTCCGCCAAAGGCCACTACCTTGCCCGATATGGAGTGGACGGGAAATATCACGCGGCCGTGGAAACGGTCACGCAGCTGGCCGTCGTTCTCGCGCTCGTAACAGAGGCCGGTCTTGATGAGGTTCTCCTTGGTGAAACCCTTGGCCAGAGCGGCGCGGGCCAGTGCATCGGGCTCATCGGGACAGTAGCCCAGAAAGAACTTGTCAAGTATGTCGTCGCGGAATCCGCGCTTGCGGAAATAGGCCAGACCTATGGCGCGGCCCTTCTCGGTGTTAAGCAGTGTATCCTTGAAGAAATCCAGTGCGAACTGGTTGGTTATGAACATTGACTCACGCTCGTTCTGAAGGGCCTTCTCGCTATCGGTCAGTTCACGCTCGCTGTAGGGAATGCCGTACTTGCGGGCCAGCCACTTGGCGGCGTCCCAGTAAGACATCTGCTCGTGCTCCATGAGGAAATGTATCACGTTGCCGCCCTTGCCGCAACTGAAACATTTGCAGATTCCCTTGGAGGGTGAGACATAGAACGAGGGGGTTTTCTCGTTATGGAACGGACACAGTCCCACAAAGTTCACGCCGCGGCGTCGCAGGGTGACGAACTCGGATACCACATCGACAATGTTGGCTGCATCGAGTATCTTTTCTATGGTTAACTGGTCAATCATTTCCAGGTAAGTGTATTGATGCCAAAATTACAAAAAAATCCCGTCTTGATGAACAGATGTTCCATGGAGTAATCTTTTTAAATAATATTGACACAATGATGATTATTATTACACAGAAAATCATTTATTTTGTGGACGTAAACTGACCTTATGGAAACAAAAACGAAACCTTACAAAATCAGAGAAAAGGCTTCCAAGGACGCTGATTACAGAGGCCTTATCCGCGCAGAACTGGCAGATGAACTCTATGACGGGATTCTGACTATCATCGTGGCACAGAAAAAGTACCGCGATCCCGATTATTCTGCCAAGAAACTGGCCGAGGAGCTGGGCACCAACCCCAGATACCTGTCGGCCGTGATCAATTCAAGATTCGGAATGAACTATTCCAGTCTGGTGAATGAGTTCAGGGTACGTGATGCGGCTAACATGCTTACCGATAAGCGTTATCTGGACCTTACGATGGATGAGATAGGACGTAAGGCAGGTTTTGCCAACCGCCAGAGTTTCTATGCTGCATTCTTCAAGGAGAAGGGTGAGGCACCTCACCAGTATAAGAAACGACTTCTTTCAAAGTAAAAAAGCTCTGACATTATCTCCAAGATGACTACTCAGGAGAGCATCCAAGAAATAAAACAGAAACTCAGGCTGACTATGAACGGCGTGGCCTCGGCAGACATGAGGAAGGCCGGCATAGGTTATAAACTGAATTTCGGGGTTGGATTACCCGCTCTCAAGGAGATAGCACAGGATATTGAAAAGAGCCCGGAACTTGCAGCAGCCCTCTGGAAGGAGGATATCCGCGAATGCAGGATACTTGCTGCACTTGTTTATCCCCAGGAACTGTTTCTGCCCGATATGGCGGACCTGTGGATTGAACAGATAGAATACCCCGATCTGGCTGAAGTGTGCTCCATGTATCTCTTCAGCCGGATGCAGGGAGCATCGGAGTCGGCTTTCCGTTGGATAGCCTCCGATAATGCGATGGCCCGATATTGCGGATTCCTGACGATTGCACACCTGCTGCGCTCGGGACGCGAGATGGGCCAGCGTTATGTGCAGGAACTCAAGGATCAGGCGGCGGCAGCCATCAGTGGCACGGACATAATGTGCGCTCAGGCGGCCAAAGCAGTGATGCAAAGGCTGGAGACAGATAATGGATAAGGCCGACGGATTGAGCCAGGCGCGGCAGAATCTGTCCGATTATCTGCGTCTGAACTCTCTGCGTAACACTCCTGAGCGTAACGCACTGCTTGAGGTGATATACCAGGCCGATGTCCCCCTCCAGGCCGAAGAGTTGGCCAAACTCATGACCGAGGGGAGTGCCAGTCTGCGTATAAGCCGCGCAACGGTCTACAACAATCTCAAACTGTTTGAGGAGGCAGGACTGGTGCGCAAGATCTTTCAGGAGGACAGGGTCTTCTTTGAAAGGACCGATAAGAACAGGGGCGTGATACGCCTCATATGCAGCGGGTGCGGCAAGACCACCGAGATGAACAGCGACAAGGTACGCCGTCAGATAGCAGTGATGCGTACTCGCCGTTTCAACGCCACCGGTTGGGTGCTGAATATATACGGGTTCTGCGGTAAGTGCTCCGCCGACCAGAAACGAAAACAGAATAGGTTGAATAAAAAAGATAAAGACAAGAAATGAAAACAGAAAAGATTGATGTCCTGCTGGGACTGCAATGGGGTGATGAAGGCAAGGGTAAGGTTGTGGATGTGCTCACACCGCGCTATGATGTTGTGGCACGTTTCCAGGGAGGTCCCAACGCCGGTCATACCCTTATTTTCGATGACAAGAAATTCGTGCTCAAGTCCATTCCGTCAGGAGTGTTCCAGGGCAACAAACAGAATATCATAGGTAACGGTATGGTGCTTGACGCCGCCCTGTTCAAGGCTGAGGCCGAGTCACTCGAGGCTGCAGGCATTGACCTGAAGAACCGTCTGCTCATATCCAAGAAGGCACATCTGATACTGCCTACCCACCGTCTTATGGACAGCGCCCTTGAGGCATCAAAGGGTTCCAACAAGGTGGGTACCACAGGCAGAGGCATCGGCCCCACATACACCGACAAGGTGGCTCGCACAGGCGTACGCGTAGGTGACCTGCTGCGTCCCGATTTCGAGGAGCGTTATGCAGCCGCACGTGCCGCACACGAGCGCACACTCAAGAGCCTGAACTTTGAGTATGACCTGGCTCCGCTGGAGAAGGCATGGCGTGAGGGTATCGAGTATATGAAACAGTTCAAATTCGTGGACAGCGAGCATTATGTTGCCAACCTGCTCAGCGAGGGCAAGACCATCCTGTGCGAGGGTGCTCAGGGCACAATGCTGGACATTGACTTCGGCTCATATCCGTTTGTGACATCATCCAACACCATCTGCGCCGGCGCTTGCACCGGTCTGGGCGTTGCTCCCCGCAACATAGGTAAGGTTTACGGAATCATGAAGGCCTACTGCACACGCGTGGGCAGCGGTCCGTTCCCCACCGAGTTGTTTGACAAGGACGGTGAGGCTCTCTCAGACCGCGGTCATGAGTTCGGTGCCGTTACCGGTCGCCGCCGCCGTTGCGGTTGGGTTGACCTGGTGGCTCTGCGTTATGCAGTTCGCCTGAACGGTGTAACTGACCTGATTCTGATGAAGAGCGACGTTCTGGATACATTCCCCACCATCAAGGCCTGCGTAGCCTATAAGCTGCCCGACGGAACCCAGACTGATGAGTTCCCGTTTGACTGCGAGGGTGTAGAGCCTATCTATGAGGAGCTGCCCGGTTGGAAGACAGACCTGACTCAGGTCAAGGATGAGGATGAGTTCCCCGAGGAGTTCAACAACTACATCACCTTCCTGGAGGAGTATCTTGAGACTCCGGTATCAATTGTATCGGTAGGTCCTGACCGTCACCAGACAATCGTTCGCGAGAAATAATGGAACCATATACCATCGGTATGACCCCGTACGCATTCTACTGGATACTGTTCATCTTCATAGCCATACTGAGCCACTCGGTACAGGCCAATCTTGACCGTAAGTTCAAGAAGTATTCGCAGATACCTACCCGTGACGGCAGCAGCGGTCGCGACGTAGCCCAGCGTATGCTTGCCGATCACGGTCTGACCGATGTGCGCATAACCTGCGTGGAGGGACAGTTATCGGACCACTATAACCCCGAGACCAATACCGTCAACCTGAGCAAGGATGTCTATTACGGACATACCATGATGGCTGCAGCCGTTGCCGCCCATGAGTGCGGACATGCAGTGCAGCATGCCAAGAAGTATGCTCCCGTACAGATGCGCTCGGCGCTGGTGCCCGTGGTACAGTTCTCGTCACAGATAGTGACCTGGGTGCTGCTTATGGGCATTCTGGTAGTGCAGACCTTCCCCGGACTGCTGCTTGCCGGAATAGTGCTGTTCGCCCTGACCACCCTGTTCAGTTTCGTCACCTTGCCCGTTGAGGTCGATGCCAGCAGCCGCGCACTTGCCTGGCTCAAGCACACCAGCCACAACGACAGCCAGACGATGACAGCAGCACAGGATGCCCTGAAGGCAGCCGCCTACACATACGTGGTAGCAGCCGTCAGCTCACTGGGCACTCTGGTTTATTACATAATGATTTTCTTATCAAGAAGACGCTGATACATAATGAAACCATCAATTCCCAAAGGCACGCGTGACTTCACTCCGGTGGAGATGGCACGCCGTAACTATATATTTGATACCATCCGCGGAGTGTTCCGCCTCTTCGGTTACCGTCAGATAGAGACTCCCTCGATGGAGAATCTGTCAACCCTTATGGGCAAGTACGGCGAGGAGGGTGACAAACTCCTGTTCAAGATACAGAACTCAGGTGATTACATGAGCGGCCTGACTGATGAGGAACTGCTTTCACGCAACAGCCTCAAGTTGGCCTCAAAGTTCTGCGAAAAGGGTCTCCGCTATGACCTCACAGTACCATTCGCACGTTTCGTTGTGATGCACCGCGAGGAACTCCAGTTCCCCTTCAAGCGTTTCCAGATACAGCCCGTATGGCGTGCTGACCGCCCCCAGAAGGGTCGCTACCGCGAGTTCTACCAGTGTGACGCTGATGTTGTGGGCTCTGATTCACTGCTCTACGAGATTGAACTCATACAGATGATTGACACCGTGTTCAGCCGTTTCGGCGTACGCGTGGCCATCAAGCTGAACAACCGCAAGATTCTGGCCGGAATTGCCGAGAGCATAGGCCAGGCCGATAAGATAGTTGACATAACCGTTGCCATCGATAAACTTGACAAGATAGGACTGGACGGCGTGAATGCCGAGTTGGCCGATAAGGGTCTGCCGCAGGATGCCATTGACAAACTGCAGCCCATCATCAAGCTGACCGGAAGCAACAGCGAGAAACTGGATACCATAGCCACCGTTCTGGCAGGCAGCGAGACCGGACTCAAGGGAGTGGAGGAGTGCCGATTCATTCTGGACGGCGCAACCCGTCTGGGACTTAAGAACCAGTTGGAACTTGACCTGACCCTGGCCCGCGGACTCAACTACTACACAGGCGCCATCTTCGAGGTCAAGGCACTTGACGTTGAGATCGGCTCCATCAGCGGCGGCGGACGTTACGACAACCTTACCGGCATATTCGGACTTCCCGGTGTGAGCGGTGTGGGCATATCGTTCGGTGCAGACCGCATCTACGATGTCCTGAACCAGCTGGACCTCTATCCCAAGGAGGCACAGGGCGGCGTAAAGGTGCTGTTCCTGAACCTAGGTGCCGATGAGGCTCAGTTCTGCATGGGACTGCTGGCTGAGTTAAGAGCCAAGGGTGTTCCCGCCGAGATATATCCCGATGCAGCCAAGATGAAGAAACAGATGGCTTACGCCAACGCAAACGCAGTTCCCTACGTTGCAATCGTGGGCAGCAATGAACTGGCTGAGGGTAAAGTCACACTCAAGAATATGGAATCAGGTGAGCAGACTCTGGTCAGCGCCGACTCATTATGGAAGAGTTTGATATAAGACAGCAGCAGATGGCAAGCGACAAGGAGCTTGATAACGCTCTGCGTCCGCTTAGTTTTGACGATTTTGCCGGACAAGGCAAGATTGTTGAGAACCTGCGTGTCTTTGTTCAGGCTGCCCGCCAGCGTGGCGAGTCGCTTGACCACACCCTGCTGCACGGCCCTCCCGGACTGGGTAAGACCACACTGAGCAACATCATCGCCAATGAGTTGGGCGTGGGCTTCAAGATAACATCGGGCCCCGTGCTGGACAAGCCGGGTGATCTGGCAGGCATACTGACCTCACTTGAGCCAAAAGATGTCCTTTTCATCGATGAGATTCACCGTCTGTCACCCGTAGTCGAGGAGTATCTCTACTCGGCCATGGAGGATTACCGTATCGATATCATGATTGACAAGGGTCCCAGCGCCCGCAGCATACAGATTGACCTTAATCCGTTCACACTTATTGGTGCCACCACCCGCAGCGGTCTGCTTACAGCACCGCTCAGAGCCCGTTTTGGCATCAACATGCATCTGGAGTATTACGACGCCAAGACGCTTCAGAAAATCATACTCCGCTCGGCAGGCATACTGGGTATTCCATGTGATGTGGATGCTGCCGCCGAGATTGCGGGCAGAAGCCGCGGAACGCCCCGTATTGCCAACGCCCTGCTGCGCCGCGTGCGTGACTTTGCGCAGGTCAAGGGCTCAGGCCGCATAACACTTTCCATAGCAAACATTGCCCTCGAGGCACTGAATATTGACAAGTACGGACTTGACGAGATAGATAACCGCATACTGACCACCATCATTGACAAGTTCAAGGGCGGTCCGGTGGGCATCGGCACAATAGCGACAGCACTTAGCGAGGATGCCGGTACCATTGAGGATGTATATGAGCCGTTCCTCATTCAGGAGGGTTTCCTGAAACGTACTCCGCGAGGTCGTGAGGTGACAGACCTTGCCTACAAGCATCTGGGCCGGTCACGCTATGCCTCCATGTCAGGCGACCTTTTTGAATAATTGTAACGTTTTTTAGGACGCCTTGGGCCTAACCGGGGCGTTTTTCTGTCATATAATAGACAGGAACCATTTTTTGTTGCGCTTATGAGATACCTTTTTAGAATATCAATTCTGATTATCATTATGACACTGACTACTGCGACTGCCAGCGCGGACAAGTATTCACGCGCATGGGAGAAGGTGGATCAACTTATTAAGGACGACCAACCCCAGAGTGCGGCTAATGTGATAACCCAGATATGGGACATGGCCGCAAGCGATAATGACGGACGCCAGATGCTCAAGAGCGCCGTCTATCTGACACAGGTTCAGCAGAGCTACTCGGAGAAGAGCATATCTGACGGTATAGAGTTGTTCAACTCGCTGCTGGGCACCCTTAAGGTGCAGGAGCACAAAGCCCTGTGCCACGCATTCCTTGCCAAGGGATACATGACATACCTTGAGAATTCTTCTGTCGGCTATAACCCGTTGCCTACTGATGATGAGAACCCGCCGCTGGAGCAGTGGACCACCAAGATGCTTTGTGACACCATATGCTACCACCTGGACCAGTCCATCACCCTGGCTGGTAATGTAGGCTCCGGATTCTATGAGGAGTTCTTCCCCGGCGGTAACAGGGCCGGCCAGAAACTGCGTCCGTTGCTGGTGGATATGCTCATGGACAATGCCATAACCCCCGTGACCAGTTACGATCTCCCTCTTGCCAAGCGCAAGTTCTTTGATGACAGCCGCCTGTACGGCAGTATGAGAGATTTTCTGGAGGCAACGAGAGAGGTATCGGCCGATGACCCTTATCTGTGGCAGATTTACGTGCTGCGCCGTCTGGTCAACCACAACATAGCCTCCAAGCCCAACATACGCTGTACCGTTGATATAAGGCGCATGACAGTACTGGGTGAGTATCTGAGAAATGATTTTGAGTGGAACAGGAATGATGAGGAGTGGCTCAAAGGTGCGGTAGCACTGGCCAATGAATATACCAAAAAGGTAAAGTTCAGCACCATGTTCTACAGCATGGCCGCCCAGAAGATCATGGATGATACGGAATCAATACCTGAGGATAAACAGGCAAGTCTGCTGCGTCAGGTCCATGACATATGTGTAGCCGCGCAGCGCAAATGGCCCAAGAGCGAGGGTGCCGTAGAGTGTGCCGGAATCAGGGCACGTATGGAGCAGAAAAGTGTATCATTCAATATCAATCAGGATTTCCTGCCCGGTGAGCGCAATATAGCACGTCTGGACTATAAGAATGTCAACACCGTATACATAAAGGTGGTTGAGGTCCCCGGCAAACTCAAGGCAGATAATCAGGTAGAACTTCTTTCACAGCTTAACCAATGCACCGCCGTAGCCGAGTGGAGCATGCATGTGAATAATCCCGTTGACTACCGGAATCATTACAGCATGATCAACATCCCTCCCGTGATGCAGGGATGTTACTACATGATGGTATCCACGGGCCCCTATTTCAGCAGTGGCGACTGTGTGGCATACAGATACATAGAGTGCAACGGAATACAGTTTGTAAGACTTATCCAGCACAACGGCACAATTCATGGAATAGCCGTCAACACACGTACGGGTAAACCTGTACCCGACTGCAAATATACCCTATGGCTCTGCAACTACAGCGGTGATGCAGTACAGGTATCAACCAGCGGCATAACCGCGGCCGACGGTACCATTATGCTGGAGGGTTATCATAGGGGACCATTCAAACTGGAACTGGAGCAAGGTGCTAACCGCGGCAACTCCACGTTCTACCTGCCAAGCAACACCGATATGCCTGACAGGTTCACCATTAGACTCTTTACCGACCGCTATACCTATCTGCCCGGTGATTCCATCCAGTTTACAGGCATACTCTATCTGCGCCGCAGCGAGAGCGGAAACGTAATGCCCAAGACCGATATCCGGGTATTCGCCAACGGCAGTCGCGACGAGGTGCTTATAGGTACATATACGACCGATGACATGGGCGTGATCAGGGGCTCCTACAAGATACCTGACAATTATATGCCCGGCAGCCTGAACCTGAGGGCGCAGGCCGACCTTAACCTGGGTTATGAAAACGGCTGGGCATCGGTTAACGTGGAGTCTTTCCGCCAGCCCAAGTTCCAGGTTGAGATAGACCGTTGCAAAGATGAGGTTTTCTATGACAAGCCCGTAACCATTACCGGACGAGCCAAATCCTTTACCGGAATACCTATTGACGGCGCCAGCGTAGAGTGGTTTGCCGGAGTCAGTCCGTACAACTGCCACGATTTCTGTATGGCCGATGACCGCGGCAACGTGCGCATAGGAGCAGGTAATATCACAACCGGCCCCGATGGTTCATTCAGTTTTGACATTACCGTACCCGGTGATATAATGATTGACGACAACACCCGCGTATCGGTTTATGCAATAGTCACTGACCTGAACGGCGAGATACATGAGACCAGCCTTTCCCTGACTGCGGCATCCGAGCAGGAAAGGAGAATATTCATATCGGACGGAAACAGCAGCGTTATAAGTGCGGATGGACAGAAACTGTTCAAGTTCTCCCTGCAATCCTATAACGGTGCCGTATCGGGACGCATAAAAGTCAAGGTGTCACGTCTTTCCTGGCTTGAAAAGCCCGGACTCCCGCTGCCGTTCACAGTGGGTTCAAACAAAAGGGTTATTGATGAACTGTATACCGCAGCCGATAACATGAACCTCAAGGAGCGGTTCCCGCTTTATGATTTTGACTTTAAGGAAGAAGATGTCATTGAGCAGGTGGTCTTTGATGGGGTAGTACCGTTTGACCGTGATGACCCTCAGACCATGAATCTGATTCTTGACGGTCTGCAGTCGGGCATATACCGTGTCAGTGCCAGCGCTCCCGGATTTGAAAGCAGGTCCGTTGACTTTACCCTTTGCCGTGAGGATGACTATGACTTTGTACCTGTCAAACCGTTGCTGTGGGGTCACACTGAAAAACTCTTCAACAAGGCCGAGGTAGGTGATACCGTCAGCATCCGTCTGGGAAGCAGCCGTAAGGGCGCTGTCATACATTACTACATAGAGAACAAGTACGGAGTAGTGGAAAGCGGCAGCCTTGAGACCAACGGCCGCCAGCAGTTGCTCTCCATACCTGTAACCGACGAACTCAAGGGACATTTTGCAGTCAGTTGCTGTGTCCTCTATGAGGGTGTAGCACAGAATTTGGCATTCGAGTATGAGGTACCGGACCGCAATAAGCAACTCAGGATGGAACTGGTAACGTTCCGCAGCCTGCTGGAGCCGGATGTAGACGAGGAGTGGAAACTCCGTATCACCGATTGGGAGGGCAATCCCGTCAAGGCTGCCGTCATGCTCGATATGTATGACCGCGCTCTTGACTCATACGGTATCAACAATTTCTACTTCCAGCCTTTCAGCCCCACATACGTAAACGGCAGTACCCTGCTTGAGTATCAATCGGGAACAGTTAACAGGTATACGGGTTGGCAGCACACATTCGGCCGTAAATACGAGTACCGTGGCAAGCGCGCCATTACCGGAATTCTCATAAATCCGTTCAGATACTACTACATTCCAAGAAGAGACCTCTTAATGCGCGTTCCGTCAAACGCCAACGGAATTAGCCTGACAGAACTCACGGCCGATATGATTGAAAAAGTCAAGGCCTATGAGCAGCCCAGTGACCTGGAACGCCAGACCGGTATTGACGACGGTACTGAAGAGACCGTTCTGGACTTCAAACTCGGCTTGGCGTATGATGATGCGCCCCTGTTTGAGGAAGGAACGGCCGATGACGCGGTGTTCATGAAAGTTCAGGAGGAGGTGGCGGCCGAGCCCGAGGCAGTAGCACTGCGCACCGACATGAACCCCACCGGCCTCTTTGAGTACCTGATAACAGACTCCACCGGCATTGCAACCGTGCATTTCCGCACTCCGCAACTGCTCACCGAGTGGAACGTCAAGGGCCTGTCATTCACAGACTCACTCAAGAGCGCAAACATAGACACCACCCTTGTAACCCGCAAGCTGATAATGGTTGAGCCCGCTGCTCCAAGATATCTGCGTGAGGGTGACCATATGGAGTTCACCGTCAAGGTAAGCAACCTGACGGACCAGAACGCCAAGGCTACTGTCATGATGACCATGACCGATGCCGTCACAGGCCGTGCGTTAGGCATCATTGAGGGCGGAACCAGAAAGAACATAACCGTGCCTGCCGGCGGCAGTGCCAGCACAGTGTTCACCGTCAAGGTGCCCGCGGGTTTATCGGCCATAACTTATAGGCTTACGGCACAGACCACAGGTCACAGCGACGGCATGGAGCAGACCATACCGGTTCTGAGCAACCGCACCAGGGTGGTTCAGTCTCTCTCACTCTTCAATAACGGTAATGAGAAACGCTCATTCAGTTTTGAGGTACTTAACCGTCCGCGTACCACCACCATGGACAATGAGCAACTCACCCTTGAGTACAGCTCCACACCCATATGGTACGCCATCCAGAGCCTGCCTTCAATGATACGTCTGCTTGACATATCAACGCTGAGCATGTTCTACAGCATGATGGGAGCAGCCATATCACAGGATCTGCAGCGCCGCTATCCCGTTATCCGCGAGATGCTCGACGAATGGCAGCAACTGCCCGTATCAGAGTGGCAGACCCAGCTGGAACGCAACCAGGACCTGACCGGAACCCTGCTTGAGGAGACCCCGTGGGTAATGGACAGCCGCAGCGAGCGCGACCGCCTGCATGACCTGGCCGTAAATCTGGGATCGGCCCGGACCGACGAGGCGTTCAATTTCGGCCTGGGACGTCTGGTAGCCACTCAGAACTATGACGGAGGCTGGTCATGGGTACCCGGATTTGGCTCAAGCATATACGTAACCTCCCAGATTATGGAAGGACTTGGCCAGATGATAGAAGGCGGCATCATAGAGGTGACACCCGATATCAGCCGCATGCTCCAGAACGCCCTCAACTACCTGGATGACATCTATTACCAAGAGTACAAAGGTCCCGAAAAGCCCGAGACCTTAGACTATGACCAACTTTACTATCTGCTCATACGCTCGTACTTCCAGTCATACCAATTCAAAGGACTTACACGGGCCAGCCACGCCTATTTCAGCCGCCTGGCCGATATCAAGGACACCCACAACCTGAACTTGATGTATCGCGCACAACTGGCCCTGCTTATGGCACGTACCGGCAATAAGAATCAGGCCAGTCAGGTAGCCGCCACCATAGCCGACCGCGCCCTATACGACGATGAAATGGGCCGTTATTGGCGTGACAACGTGGGCGGAATGATGTGGTACGAGGCTCCCATAGAGACCCAGTCACTCATAATACGCGTCTTCCTGGCAGTAGGCCGCCAGACCGAGGCAGTCGAGGCCGCACGCTGGCTACTTAAGCAGAAACAGACCACTGGCTGGGCGACATCACCTGCCACCGCCGCTGCCGTAACCGCTCTGATGGCTACCGGAGGCAACGCCCAGTTGGAATCAGATCCGGATATAACCATCTACGTAGGTAAGGAAGCCCTCCAGGCTTCAACCTCAAAGGCCACCGCCGGCTACACTACCCAGACCTGGACAGGCCCCATAAGCAGTGATAAGGCAAATATCGTGATTGATGCCAAGACCCCGGGAATAAGTTGGGGTGCAATATACCGCACATTCACCGAGACGCTTGACAACGTAGAGGCTCAGAGTAACGGCATTAGCCTGAAGCGTACCATCTGGCGAGTAATCCATGACGCCAAGGGTGACCGCTTAGAGCAGGTCAAGCCCGGCACCATTCTCCATGTAGGAGACCAGTTAAGGATACATTTTAACGTTGTAACCGACCGCAATCTGGAGTATATCCAACTGTCCGATATGCGAGCCGCCACCGTAGAGCCCCTATCCACCCGCGCCGGATACTGCTACAACAGACTGGACGACATAGGCTACTACCTGGCTCCGGGCAACACCCGTAACGTATTCTACATTGACCGCCTGAGCAAGGGCAGCTACGTGATAGAGTATGATGTCAAGGTACAGAAACCCGGTCATTACACCGTCGGCAACGCCGTAATGCAGTGCTTGTATGCTCCGGCGTTCCGGGCAACATCGAAGTCAGCGACTCTGAAAGTTGAATAGAACAAAAGGTGACAAAGGGGACGGTTCCCTTTGTCACCTTTTTCTTTTTTCCTACCTTAGCACCAAATACCACATTATTATATATATGACTCTCCGTTTGCGAATGGCGTCAATCCTAATGTTGACGTTTTTTGTTTTAAGTTGCAACCGTCCCGATGACGGAATGGCAAGGGGCCGAAAGGCAATCACTGCACTTTTGGATAGTGTTGAATGCATAATGGATGATGATGCCGTTTATGCAGATTCCCTGTTGAAAAGAATTGATTCACGCTTTATCAAAACCAGGAAACAGCGAGCACGCTATGCCTTGCTATATACTGCAATTGAGTATAAGAATGACCAGGTTTTTGCAAGTGATTCCCTGATAATGGAGGCTGTCCGATACTATTCCAAAAGAAACAGCATTGACTATCGTTTTCTCTCATATTATTACTTGGGTTGTGTCTATTCTGAAATGGATAGAGAGGTTGATGCGTCGGTGGCATGGGCTCAGGCTGAATTATTAGAAAACAGAATTGACAATGATCATTGGAAGGGATTGCTTTATTCTCGATTAGGTCTTCTTTTTAGTGAAAAGTGTTATTATAACAGAGCAAAGGATTATTTTTCGAAGGCTATAAGTTGTTTTGAGAATGTTGGTAGGGAAAGACACAGATTATATTCATTGCTTCGATTAGGATTCTCGTGTACTAATAACCTTGAATATTCAAAGGCAGATTCTATTTTTGATATAGTTCAGAAAAGCGCTACTAATATAGATGACTCCTTTCTGTTGAGTGAAGTGTTGTATGCGAGATTATCTTGTTATAATCATATGAAAGAACTTGATTTAGCAACAAATCTACTGGAGGCACATAACTTATTTCAAGAACCTTCTTCAAGTTTTGGAAACTTTGAAAAATTGGCATGGTATTATAGTTTAACGGAGGATTTCGAAAAAGCGGAAAAATACTTAGATCAGGCCAGCCAGTGCGATTTGTCTGTTAATGATTCTATTTATTTGTATTATTTAAGAGCAATGCTAGCAAAAGGCATGGGTGAATTGGAGGAATCTTTGGACTATTACCTTAAGTACGATTCTCTTGAAAAGAAGGAAATCAGAAAGGATTTTTCGGAACCGGTACATGGAGCTCAATATGACAAATTCCGTACTATGGCAGAATTGGAGGCTGTAAAGACTCGACACAAAATATCTTTGTTAGTAGCTTCCATAATAGTATTTTTCCTGATTATTCTTTCCATCTCAATATCCAGCAGAAATAAAAGAAGGCAAGCAGAAATCAAGATTCAGGATGGTATTTCAACTATTAACGACCTTACAACACAAATATCGGTCAATAAAGACAAAATCAGTAATCTGAATGCCAAGGTCAGGGAGATGATTCGTAATCAATTTAATCCTTCAGATTATCTGTATACCCGTTATTATGAGCAGATTGATGACACAAAAAAAGCGGAACATGTATATCGTGTTGTCAGGAATCAACTGAAAGAATTTACAAGCACCAAGAATCTCCAACGTATAGATGAACTGCTTGATGAGGCTTTTGATGGAATAATGAGTAAATTATTGTCATCCGGAATTGAATTCAAGGAAAAGGATTGGCTTCTGCTCCGTTTTGCTTTGGCCGGATTCTCAGCAAAATCCATAGCTGCAATACTTGACGAGACACATCAAAATATCAACCAGCGTAAGAAAAGAATGCTTGATAAAATACAGATTCAGGCTCCAAAACTAATGGAAGAATTGCGTATTGCGCTGAATAACAAACAGATAGACGCAGGCCCAATGGTAAATGGTTGATAATCAGAGACATACAAAAGTGTCACATTTTTCGTTGTTCAAGTTTTCATAATTAGTTTATAAACAACACTTTATGCTTCGCGCTTGTCATGACTTAATAAGTGTTTTTTATAGGCTATGTAAAATATGGAGCATAACTTTGTCACAACTCAATAGATCCTTGTTTGCACCACCCAAAGTCTAGTACCAATTGCGACTTTCAATTTTCCTGGTCCCGGGATCTATTATAATTCATTTATTTGGCAGGAGGGGCCTCCGCGGTGACGCGGGGGTTCTTTATTTTATTTTTCTTAATCCCTATTATAGATAATTATCAAAACCTATTATCTTTGCGTAGCAATAGGGTATTTCTTGGTTTCTTTTCCATGCTGAAATCTGTATACGATACAATCCAGAGGTGTAGATTTTTGTGCAATCTGGCATTGATTCTGGCTGCGTTTCTTTTGATAGTAGGATGCAGTCGGGTAGATGATGGTATGGTGCGCAGTCGTAGATCCATTAATGCAATCTTGGATAAAGCCGAAGAGCTATTGGATGAAAACCCCGCTTTAACGGATTCCCTCATGAATATGATCGATCCATTTGCTGTAAGAGGGAAAGAGAATAAGGCACGATATGCCCTGTTTTATACAGCAGCTGAATACAAGAACGGGAAAATTGCAACTAGTGATTCTCTGATTAAGGTTGCAGTTCGATTTTACTCCAATGAGTATGATGTAGATTACAGTTATTTGTCTAATTATTATCTTGGTTGTGTATATCTGGATCTGGGACAGGATCCAGATGCAGCTTTAGCTTTTGAAAAAGCAGAGCAAATGTCAACGCAAATCAGCAATGATTATTGGAAGGGACTACTTTATTCTCGATTAGGTGGAATTTTCAGTAATTCCTTTGATTATCATAGAGCGGAAGAGTACTATTCCAAATCAATCTACTGTTTTCAACGTTCGGGCAAAGAACAGCATAGATTGTATGAAATGCTTCATTTAGGACAAACCAAAAACAATAAACAGGAATATAGAGATGCAGATTCGATATTGCGGATAGTTGAGAAAGAATCTTATTTACAAGGCGATAGCAAATTGATAGATCTATGTGTAAATGCTAGATTATCAAGCCTTGTTTATTTGGATCAACCGGATAGTGCTACAAATCTACTCAAAAAATATGAAAAGATATTTAATGCCCCAGATAGATCCTTTGGCTTTTATGAGATGATGGCTCAGTATTACAATACCATCAAGGATTTTAGCAAATCAGACTTTTACTTAAAACAAGCTTGGAATTGTGATTTATCAGAAGGTGATTCCGTTTACCTCTATTATGTCAGTTCATTATTGGCAGAGAGCAAAGGGGAGATAGAATTGGCTTTGGAGTATTACCGCAAATATACATCACTTCAAAACGAGAATCTAAGATCAATCCTAAGTCAACCTGTTCTAGCGGCTCAGAAAGAGCAATACAGGATAATGGCCGAGAATGAATTGCTTAAGTATAGGCATACCAGATCAAACCTTATGCTTTGTGTCGTCATTTTCTTGCTGATTCTTGTGATTGTGTTGGTTACATATCATTACAAAAAGAAACGCATGGATGAGCAACTGTATGATTCTTTGGCTGTAGTTGAGGAACTCTCAGGTAAGATAGAAGATCTTAAGAATCAGGTGCGAGTGCAGTTTCATGAGCGTCATGATATGTCAAACCGCCTATATTCTATGTACTTTGATTCTGAGAGTCAGGATAAGATAACCAAACAACAACTTAATGTAACTATTAACAGCCTTATAAAGGATTATACGGCCCCGGAAAGCATAAGGGAACTGGACAGACTGCTTAATGAATCTTATGACGGAATAATGGAGCGGCTGGTTGATCCTGAGATTGGACTTACAGATAAGGAACTGGAGTTGTTCCGGTACTCTATAGCGGGACTTACATCTAAATCAGTGAGTGTAATTATTAAGGAGTCACCACAAAATATCTACCAGATTAAATCCCGACTTTTGAAGAAGGTTAAGCGTAATTCGGAGGAATTATGGAGCAGTTTGAATAAGATCTGGTGATTTGGAACATTTTTTAAGGTATATTTTGAATACAAAAACGGGCTGTCAGAAAAATAATAACACACCAAGACGCAAATTCTTAAAAATCAATTAAATACAGATGGAGCTGTCAGACCTAAACAGCTCCATTTTTTTTGTTGTTGAATAGGGTTGCCATATCTTTGCATCAGACCTAAAACCTAATTTTTGATTGTCGTATGAATAAATTTGCCAAAAGAATTCTGGTAGCATTGTTCGTGCTGCTGCCGTGTTTTCAAATTAGTGTGTTGGCCAGTGAAGACAATGGCCCAGCGCAAATCCCAGTTCAACCGGATCCCAACAATAATACAGGTAATGCTCCAGGCCCACGCAACCGTGCACGCGCCCGTTATATAGAGGTAGAGCCTCAGTGCAATTACTACGAGGGAGAAGTAACCATTCAGGCAGATAATAATGTATCATATATTACTGCTGAGGTAGTTCGTGCAGAGGATAATATGACCTGGAGTGATGCTGGTGCCGGTAGTACCATTACTTTGACTGTGACATCAGATCCCGGTACTTATTACTTGTACTTTACTCTCTCTAACGGAAAGAGTTATATAGGTAAGTACATCTTGTACTAAGCAATACCCGGTCTGGTAAGACTCGTCTTTTCTCCACCACGATGGCAAACGTAAAACCGTTTGCCACGTGGTTAAAAATGAAGTCCTTTTCCTTTCATATCAATGAAACAGTTAGCACTATTAACTTGTTTGCTGATGACAGTTCTATCTGTAGGCTGTAATCATCAACCTTCAATTGCAGATGTATTGGATTCAGCCGGCCCCAACCGTTCAGAGTTGGAGGCCGTGCTGAGCCACTACAAAACCAATGACAATAACCCTCAGAAACTCCGCGCAGCTGAGTTTCTGATAGAGAATATGCCTGCACATTATTCTTATGCAGGCAACGCGATTTACGAATATTATGAATATGCCGCTGGCATCCTTGCTAATAAGTCTCTCTCTCAGGAGCAGCAGCGTGACAGCCTGTTATCCATAACTGATCTTAAGTACCGCGACCTACCCAGTCACACTGTGCCGGACGCTCAGGTAATCAAAGCTGATTTCCTGATCAAGAATATCGACACTTCATACGACAGGTGGGTTAATTGTGATTGGGCAAGACAGATTACTTTTGATGAGTATCTTGAGTGGCTACTACCCTACAAGGCAATTGAGCTACAGGAGTTGGATGCATGGCGTGACACGCTGCTCGCTCATTTCGGGAAAGGACTGGAACACCCTATAAAAAATGACGTGGAGTATAACACCACCATCGCGATTGCAGACATGTTGCGCAATGATGCATATCATGGTCTGAACCGTTACGGCCTCTACACACGTGCCGGCCTTCCTCTTCTGAGTGCCCACCTGCAGGCCGCCCAAACCTATGGCAATATACCCGATTATGCACTGACCGCAGTATTGGTTTTCCGCAGCGCAGGAATACCAGCCGTATGGGATGAGACTCCAGTGGGAAGCCGCGGAACAGCAGCAACCCGTTGGTACACCATCATATCCGACAGGGGAGAACAGCTGAACTCAGAGTGGGACTTTGCAACCATGATAGGAGGCAGTTTCTTCCCCTACGAGCGCGGCCCCAAGGTTTACCGCAGCACCTACGCTATCAACCCCGAGCGTTGGGAGTACCGCCAGAACGCAAAGTATCAGTATCCCTTTGAACTGGGCCGAAAAGATGTTACTTCACAGTATTTCCTTGTCAGCAATATAGCCATCCCCATAGATAAGGAGGTAAAGAAGCAGATAAAGGACAAATACGTCTATATTGCATCGGCCGTACGTAGCGAAGAGAAACCCTGGCAGATTGTAGACTTTGGCGTAATTAAGCATGGTAAGGCCTCATTCCACGATATGGGCCGTGAGGTCCTGTACCAGATCCAGGGATATGACGGCAACACCCTCATTCCAATAAGTGAACCGTTCATCCTGCACAAGGATGGCAGTATTGAATACGTAAGCGCCGATGCGCTGAACTCAACCAATCTCGATAAATGGAAAAACAACGCTATATGAATACCCTATTGAGAAGATCCATTTATGCCTTGTTTGCAACCCTTACCCTAGTGGCTTTCAGCGGCTGTAGTAAAGATGATATATATCTGTACTACGCCCTGAAGGCTGCAGGTGAGAACAAGTCCGAGCTCAAGGCCGTGCTCAAGCACTACCGCACCGTTGACAAAGATCCCCAGAAACTTAAAGCCGCCAAGTATCTCATAGCCAACATGCCAGCGCATTACTCCTATCGCGATACCGCTGCCATTAACCGCTATTACAGCAAAGCTCTAGAAATACTGGGCACCGGTCCCAGTCCCGACTGGCAGCGCGACACCCTGCGCCAGATAAGTGATACCGAGTTTGCTGGTTTAGGAAGAGATATTATATCAGACGTTCAGATTATGACAGCCGATTATCTGATTTACAGTATTGATCACGCATTCAAGCAGTGGAAGACTCAGCCTTGGGCTAAGCATTTGTCTTATGAGGAGTTCCGGGACTGGATACTCCCGTATAAGGTTACTGAATATCAGAGTTTGGATAACTGGCGTGATGTGCTTTCTGAGTTTTATAGCGATAGCATCAGTACAGTTACTGATCCTGATGACCAACGCAATACTATATATGGCGCGATTGAGATTGTCCGTAATGAGATACATAGCAAACAGTCGGCTATTGGACACCGTGTTATATGGGAGGATCGTGGCAGTATTCCTATGCGTAGTGCGGCTACTTGGGTTCGTATGACTTATGGTAGCTGTATTGATTATGTTACCATGGGTACAGCAGTATTCCGTAGTTTTGGCCTTCCCGCTGTTGTTGATATGGTACCCTCATGGGGGCGTAATAGCGACGGTCATAGTTGGTATGTATTTCCAGACGATAGAGGTCGTGAGCAAGCTACGATTAATTCTTTAATAATGCCTGCAGGAATGCAATTTTATCCATATGAAAGAATCCCTAAAGTATGGAGATCTACCTATCAAACCAATCATGAAAGAATAAAGTATCGTAATACGTCAAAATACTCATTCCCGTTTGATTTGTGTCAGGAGGATGTGACTAATCTTTATAATCTCACTTCGGACCTTGAGATAGAACTATACTCCGGTGTAACAAAAAAACTGGTTGACCGCAAATATGTTTATATCGCTATGTTTGTAAACTCAGGTGGCCCACAGTGGAAAGTTCTAGATTTTGGTAAAATTAGAAAAGGAAAGGCTTGTTTTGAGAACATGGGCAGAAATATGTTGTACATAGCTTTGGGCTATGATGGAAATAAACTCATTCCAATAAGCAGTCCTTTTATTCTGGATAAGAGTGGTAATATTACATATGTGGATTGCAGTAATAAAGAAATCCAAAAAGTCAGTATGGATATACGCCGAAAATATTACGAATCATATAATGTAGTAGATATGCGTCGCCGCATACTTGGAGGCAAGTTCCAGTGCTCTGATTATTCGGATTTCAGAGATGCAGTTACTCTCTATACGATTGAGAATACAGATATACCTGATAAGATTGAGATGAATGCCGGTCGTCCTTACAGATATTGGCGTTACATGACCCCTGATGGTTCATGGGGAAGTATATCAGAACTCTCGTTTTATGATAGTGATGGGAATAAATTGGATCGGAAGGGTATAGCCAACCCGGAAGCCGGACAAGATGCAATAGAGCGAGCATATGACGGAAACCTTCTCTCCAATTTTGAGATCAACCAACCTAATGGAAACTGGGTAGGAATGGATATGGGTAAGCCAATAGTAGTAAAATACGTTAGCGTGTCACCACGAAGTGACGACAATGATGTCTGTCCAGGCAATGAATATGAGTTGTTATGCTTTGATGGAGGTAGTTGGCGTTCACTAGGTTTTGAGATAGCAGATGGAAACTCCCTGCACTATGATAACATTCCCTTGAATACTTTGTTATGGTTGCGTAATTACACTCGTGGTAGTAACGAGCGACCGTTCATCGTGAGAGAAAACGGAGAGATTGTTTGGTGGTAAAAAGGGGAGATATGAATAAGGAGAAGAATGATAAGTTGAAAGATAGGATAATAGACTGGGTTTATCGTGTATTGATTATCGCTTTGCTGATATGCGTATTGCATTTTGGCCGTCGCATATTAATAGCCGAAAGATTCAGTATACCGACAGAATCAATGGCTCCGACACTTGCCCCCGGTGATCATATTTGGGTAAACAAACTTCTGTATGGCGGCAGGATATACAAATCATTTGAGTTTGAGAATCATGCTCCACTCAAGTGTTTTAGGATGCCGGGAATAAGGAAAATTCATCCAGGTGATGTTATTTGTTTTAATTACCCTTTGGGTTATGACCAATGGACCATTATTGAATTCAAAATTAATTACGTATACTGCAAACGAGTATTGGGAACACCTGGTGATACCATAGGAATCAGGGATGGCATCAATTGGAACAACAATTACGATGGTGTGATTGGAGTTCTGGAGAATCAGATGGAGATAAAGAATACGCCTGACAGTATACTCTGGAGGACTACCCTCATGGGCACTATGCCATTTACCAGACCTGGATGGACTATTAAAAATTTTGGACCAATGTATGTTCCTCGTAAGGGTGATACTATTCAGATGGACTCTCTGGAACGGGCATTATATGGTCCAATCATTGAATATGAAACTGGTTCATGGCCTTCTGACGATATGACAAGCCATACCTTTAAGAATAACTACTTTTTTACATTGGGTGACAACAGTTTGGCTTCAAAGGATTCACGCTATTGGGGCTTTGTTCCGGAAGATTTTGTAATTGGTATTGTGTGTGGTAAGAGAGTAAGAAATAAATCCGAACAATAAATGTAGGTTATGAGAAGACATTTGTATGTTTCGTTATTGTCATTCTTTATTGCATCGATACTACTAGGGGGATGTAAAAATGACGTAAATGCTATTGTTAGAAGCCTATATGGAAAGAAGATTGATTTCAATTGGAGCAAACAGACAATAAAGGCTGACACCATCATTGAAGGATTGGAGATACAGACACCACTAAAAGTGGTTGCATATATTGATTCTTCATTGTGTACTCCTTGTTTTATGAACTATCTTGATTTTGCATCTGATTTTATCGAGAAATACGGCAGTGATAACATCGTTTATATGTGCATCATTCAACCTAGAAACATTTCAGATTTACAGGATAAGATGGCTCAAATGAGCTTAAAAGGTGTAGAGGTGATTCTTGACAAGGATGAAAAGTATAAAAAAAGAAATTCCATTGATCAATACGCCAGCTTAATAACCGTATTTCTTCTAGATAGTGATAATAGAATAAAACTGGTAGGAGATCCTTTAAGAAGTAAAAAGATAAATGACCTATACGATTGTAAGGTAATTGAGTTTATTGATGAGCTGGAGCGTACTTCCAAAATCTGATTATGAAAGTAATAGAAATGAACAGACATATGGTGCTCGGGTTCAGTGGGTTGGTTGTTACGATTGCACTGATACAGATGATCGTGGCCAGCGTATCATCGATGGATGAATCATTGATTGTTGCATGTTGCTCGCTTCTTCAGGCATCAATGGTCTTTGTCTTTACGTGTCTGCTATTTTGCTGTTTCCCTAAGATTAGTCGCTATATCCTGATTTGGTTGGTGGCAATTTGTTGCGCAGTTGAGACCATATACGGCTTATTCCAGTTATTCGGACTCCGTTCATCAAACCACCTTTTGTATTCTATGACTGGCTCCTTCAGTAATCCAGGGCCTTTTGGTGGTTTTCTTTCAATTTGCATCAGTCTGGTGGTTGCCTATTACATAAAAGGTAAGTATATGGCAGGTATGAGATTCTCAAAGGTGTTGATACCCATAGGTGTCATTTCTGCGATTATCTTGCCATCCGTAAGGAGCAGGAGCGCATTACTTGCATTGGCGTGCAGTCTTCTATTATTGACGTTCAACTCCAGATACTTGAAACGGAAGATTACTCCTTTTATAAGAAAACACTTTGTTTTGGTTCTGACGGGTCTTTTGCTGATAGGATGTAGTGCATATTTATTAAAAAAACGTTCGGCCGATGGTCGTTTATTTATGGACAGGATTAGCCTAATGGCTATGAAAGAAAACAAATGGAAGGGTTCTGGCTTCGGTAGTTTTGGAGGAGAGTATGCTGATGCGCAGACACGTTTTTTTAAGCAGCAGATGCTTGATAATGGGACAGATGATTTGTGCTGGGAGGCAATTGATGAAAAGATACGTCTTACGGCTGATGCCCCTGAATATGCATTCAATGAGTATCTTCAAATAGGTATTGAGAATGGATTGTTGTTGATGTTGCTGTTTATCGGAGTTATAATTTTTTCAATTGTAATTTCATTTAGAAAAGGTACAGTCTGGTGCTATGGAGTTACTTCATTTGCGGTTTTTGCCTTTTTCTCATACCCACTCCAGGAAAAGGAATTCCAAATACTATTACCAGTTTTGATTGCAGCTAGTTTTTGTGACGGAAATTCATGGAATGGTAATGGTCAGAAACTGTTTAGATATATAAAAATTGTTTCCTTGATTGTTTTGCTGACAGAATTATCAATCATTTATGGAAGCAGGTATTCTGTTTTTAAACAATACCAATGGTTTGAATCATGCAATAGAGATACTGAACGGTTGTATCAAATGGAGAAATATAACCATGTCGTGGCTGATTGTGAGAAACAGTTGACCTTTTTAAAAAATAATCATGATTTTCTTCTTGAATATGGACAGGCATTAAATAAATGCGGTGATTACATAAGAAGTGACTCGATTCTGACGATGGGTACCAGGATAAGCAGCAATCCATTGTTTTGGAACATAATGGGTAACAACAGTATGGCGATGGGTAATTATCGTGAAGCTGAGTCAAGATATAAACATGCTTTTCATATGGTACCCAACCGATTATATCCACTTTATAAATTGGCTTTGTTATATAAGGAAGAGGGTGATACTACCCGCTTTCTTATGATGGCAGAGAAAGTAGAAGATTTTATTCCAAAAGTGGATTCGAATATGACAGAACAGATGAGAAATGAAATCGCAACTATTAAAAAGGGATATTTGAAAATGAATAATAGATGATCTCTCTCGCAAGGACGATTGTTTGTATTCAGAGTTATTTAACCAATAGTCTAACAAAATTTGCCAATGCGTAACTGAATTAAGAATCAAGTTGATAGTCCTTTGGGTTTATCACAAAGTGGACGGCCACTTTCATAATTGCCGTTATCAAACCTTTTAACTAACAATTAATTAATCAAAAAATGAAAAAGAAAGTATTAGTATCATTGTGTGTAGTAGCAACTTTTGCTCTTTCATTGTTAGGAACCCGTCAGGTTTCTGTAAGTGCCATTGTACAAGATAACACAGAGGCTCTGGTGGAGACCATTTGGAATGTATTTGGTGACGCCGGCGTGCCTGCATCGACCAGATATATGGGAGATTATGCCGTTAATGAGAATAATCCTTCAAGAAAGGTGGCTTATCTGGCCGATCCTGAATGGGAAGGTTGGGCTATTAACGACAAACCTTTCTGCAAACAGAATGACCAGCATGTTCACATTATAACAAGTTACGAATGCTGGCTCATTGGTGCACCATATTAATCTCATAGAGATAAACAAAGAATGATGGCCAGTCTCATCTGGCCATCATATTGTCGTTTATATTTGAGGTGCTGGGTAAACCGGATGATGTTGTTTTTTCAGATGATCTATTATGTATGACTAATAATAACCCGTATGAAGAATCTTTTTAATATAATTGGCTTGACAATCCTTGTGTCATTATCCATAGTTTCATGTAATAAACCTTATTACAATTTTGAAACTAAAGAATTAGACTATGTAAACAAAATTGACGGAAAAATAAAAGGAGAGAAAATGGATATTGAGGCCTTGGGCTTGAAGAACTACATTGTTTGTGATTCACTGCTATTGGCTATCACAAGTAATCCAAATGGACAACTCTCAGTTTTCAGTCTTAACTCTGGTAAGAAGATTGCCAATCTGTGCGTTGAGGGTAGGGCCAGAAATGAGTTTATATACCCAAATGATATTACCGATCAGGTTTATAAGAATGAGAAGGGACATATCATTGCTCCAATAATTGATAATTTCATTAATATAAAAGAGGTTGATGTTACGGAATCTATTGAAAGGCAACAAACTGTTGTCATTAGCCAGAACAGTTGCCGTAATATGTATTTCGGCTCTTTTGTGTTGCTGGACAACAATCCTAAGCATCGTTTTGAGGTTGTTGATCCTTATCAACATGAAACCAAAGAGAACAAGTTGGTTCCTATTGAGTATAAAGTGATTTCACCAGACAGCAGCACCACATCAATAAATGTCTTTCCAAAACAGATGGAATATGAAACCAGTATAGTAGACGTAATAAATGCTTATTGGAGCGTACTATTTAAACATCCGTCACGCAATTTTGTTATTCAACCGCTTATGAATATGGACTACATATTGTTTTTCGATTTTGATAATGGGCACAACTTTGCCATTCATCAGATTGGAACAACATCTTTTTCGGACAAGGCACCAGATTTATCAAAATATGATTATTATCCCATGCGTTTTGGAGATGTGGCTTTTTATGACGATGGATTTTTTATCCTATATTATGCTTCAGATAATCCGCAGAACAGTAAGGAACTACAATATCCAGATGTGCTCCGGTTTGATTTTGAGGGTAACTTCATTCAGGGACTACGTATGGAAACACCTATTGGTAGGATAGAATTTGACAAATCCCGAAATAGACTGATAGGAGTGGATATGGCCGATGAGACTTTATATTCTTTTGACCTTTCCGAGTACATCGCTCAATAATAGTAAACAAAAGAAAGATATATACAATTATTCTGCATATTTCAGGTTAATATTAATTGTCAGAAAAAGAATCATTCGCCCCGGAATAATAGATAGATTATCAGTTGGTTATAATGGAGGCTGTCAGACTAAAACAGCCTCCTTTTTTTTGTCACTATTTATGGCGCCAATATCTTTGCGCCAACCCTAGAAGCTAATCTTTTTGATGCCAGCCTTATTGAGTGTTTCTTGTTGTTGTCAACAACGATTTATATAATGAATGGTTTTATTAAAAATGAGTGTTATTAATATCTGGAAATAGGAAGGGGGCGTTCATGCTCAACCTCGCAAGTTATTCTGAACGCCTCCCTTAAATCCAGATTCAAGTGTTTAACTAAAAACTGAATGCCGCAAAGATAATCATTTATTAACAGAATCACATGGTCTTCATTTCCAACATGTTGATTCTCAAATCAGTTTACCTGTTGAGCTTGCTCCAGGATGGGGAATGAAACTATTAACATTATTAATTGGCGATCATCTAAAAAAACTATCTGAAAGATCGCAAAAGCAAAATTGAATTATGAAAAAAACTGTTGTTATAGCTTCTCTTTTAATGGCTATTGCTTGTGCATTTATGAGTTCAAACAATCTGAAGTCTTATGTTAAGTCTCTTGACCTTATCACTAACCAGGTTGAGGCCTTAGCTGAGGGTGATGACCCAGGTTCAATACCTCCCAGCATATATGACGTACCTGGAAGACTTCCTAATCCCAAATCATGCACAATCTACAAGGTCATTAAATTAGACTCTGGAGCTGAATTTGGTTTTTATGATGGAGATAAGTATGATACCATTTCTTTAAGAGCGAAATTCGGCCTTGGTTATGATTTCTTTAAAATTGATGGTTTGAAGAACTTGTGTGATGGTAAAAAGCAGGATAACTATATATGCCATCCTTACTCATGCCATCAGGTGACGAACCAAAACTATAACCATTAATTAATTCTTTGAATATGAGGCTCTCTGTTCTTGTGTTGCTAACGAGCATCCTTTTTCTGAGTTGTTCAGATGATTCTGTGACAAATGATGTCAAAATTGTTGATTTGGATCCTGAGTCAGCACAGAGGAATGCAGATTGGCAATCCGTTCTTGAATCAAACACATGCGATATAATAGTATTGGAAACCACGTCAGAATCTATTATTGGTGATTATAGTAAGATCTTTTTTGTCGGTGATACTGTTGTTATTGGTGATTCTGAAACTATGAGTGTTTACCTTTTTGATGTAAATGGAAAATACCTGTCAAAGATAAACAGGGTAGGCCGTTCTCGTCAGGAATATATGAATGCAGCCGATTTTTATTACAAGGATGGCTTTATCTGGATTCTTGATCAAAGTCAATACAAAATAATACAGTACTCTCTAGACGGCAATTATATCAACAGTTTCCGATATGGCGATGGTTTTAATTTTGCAGTGCTTGATAACGAGGTGGTGATTAACCGAGGATGGGGAGCCTCATATTTGGAAAAAGCGATGTTGGAAGTAAGGGACTTTAAAGGTGATTTGAATAGTTTCCAGATTAAAACAACTCCGAAGGATGCTCAGATGTATGGAGGTAATTACGATCACCAATTGATATTTAATGTTTTTGACAACGGGTGTGATATTTTGGATCCAACATCAGGCATGGTCTATCATTATGAAAATGGCCAGACTTCTACTAAGTATCTAATAGATTTTGGTAATAAAGCACTTCCTTATAAAATTAAAAGGAAGGGGTTAGAGTATATGGTTGAAAAGAGAATTGCAAGGGAAGAATATGTATGTAATGTGAATAGGGTTATTGAAACCGATAGATACAGAATCATTTCTTTTGACTATAAAGAGGGCGTATATTATTATGTATTTGATAAATCAGAAGATAAACCTGTTTGGTTTTCCAGAAATTGGCATAAAGTAGAACAATTCGGATTGATCTTAGGACACCTATATTTTGATGGGAACAATGTCGCCTATCTGGAAGGAGCTGCTTTGTTGCGGATAATGGCAGAGAATCATAAGGAAAGTGAATACACGGGCAAAGGCTTGGAGTTGTACAAATTGGCCAATACTCTCAAGGATGATGACAATGCAGTGTTAATACGAATGAAACTAAAGGGCAATGAAAAATAAAACCACTCTATTAATAGCTTTTCTGTCATTATTCCTGTTGTTCCAGTTTTTTATTCTATTCAAAACCAGAACAGGTACAGATTTGTTGTATGAGAAGTACGGTGATATTACAGAACTCAAGATAGTCAGTATAAATAAAAAGTATGAGTTGGAGGCTTTTGGAGAGTCCTTATCAGATACGGTTTTATTTCTCTCAGTTTCAGAACCGGTTTTATCTGGAGATGTCTTAAAAGGCCATAATACTCTTCTGTACTATTTCTCAACAGAGTACTGCGACATGTGTATCAAGAGTCAGCTTGATGCCATGAGGATGGTTTTTGGCAATAAGACTGATAAGATAGTGATTTTGGCATCCTCATATAATTACAAGGACATTCTCGTATATAGGGATCTGTATAATCTTGATTGTACTGTATTTAAGGTAGAAGAAGGGGTTTTTCCTATTTTGGATGAACTTAAAATGCCATACTTCCTTATGATTGACAAAGATATGAGGGTAATGAATGCATTCGTACCTCTTAAGGAAAAGATGGTAAACTCCATTGCATACCTGAAGTCAGCAAAAAAATACCTGTACCCGGACCAGAAAACTATTTATACTTCGGTCTTGGATGGATTGGACTTTGATGATGTAATCAGTTTAGGAAAGATCAAAGTTAATGAGGAGACTAAGTTTGCTATCAATGTTACCAATCGCGGGGATGATTTGGCGGTGGTGAATGTTATATCAGATTGTGATTGTACCGTTGTTGAAGATGAGATAATTTCAATAGGAGCAAACGGCTCAATAGAAATAAAAGCAAGTCTTACGCAATCTAAAGAAGGGACCTTCCAAAAATTCATTTATATACAGACTGATGGTTCGGAATCATTCCGTTCAATAGAGATAAAAGGAGAAGCTGTTCGCGAATTATGATAGTGATAGATAGTAGAAGAAATGATTGGAATGCATTGAACATAGTGGATGTATTCTCTCTCCTTTTTATATTCTTGTTAGTTCTTCTGGGTTTCGATTCTGATGCATTGGAGTCCCAAAAGGTCGTATATAGTGTGTTGTCATTGGGAATACTCTATATAGCTGTCAGATCGTTGTTTTTTTTTAACAGGGGCTTGATGCAGACTATAGTTATTGCGGTTATAGCTTTGAGTTGCCTGTATGAGACGTTTGGGGGAGTCCGGGATTTGTTGTTGAGGCATACTCCTTCCCCCATTTCCCAATATGGTTCTTTTTATAACTCCGGCCCATTAGGAGGGTATATTGCCGTTTGTGCAAGCCAACTGTTGGCATATGCTTACACAATTAAAAGCAAAACAAAAAGAGTGCTGTCTTTGATAGTTGCTATTCCGGCGCTGATACTGCTTCCTTCCTCATTCAGCCGTGCATCCATACTGGCTATATTGGTTTCAATGTCTTTGTTGGTTGCGAGTACCGAACAAGGCAGACTGTTTCTGAAGAAACATTTAAAATGGCTGATACCTGTCTTGATATTGTTGTTTACGGGGGCTTACCTGGTCAAAAGACCATCGGCTGATGGCCGTATATTTATGAATAGAATTTGCTTTAGGTCTATTCAACACAATAAACTTGCCGGGGCAGGTCTTGGCCGTTACTGTGGCGCTTATGGCGAAGCCCAATTCGATTATTTTGATGAATTGTTCCGTGAAGGGCTCTGTGATGCAGATGTTTCATCTTTTGAAAAGAAAGAGAGGCTTATGGCAGATTGCCCCGAGAACGGGTTCAATGAATTCATAAAAATGGGAGTTGAAGCGGGACCATTTGCCGCGTTTTTGTTTCTAGGGTTGATAGTATCGGCGATTGTTGTTTCTTTGAAGTCAAGAGATATATGGCATTATGGGCTGTTGACTATTGCGGTTTTTGCATGCTTCTCATACCCGATGACTTACTGGCTATTCAGAGTTCTTATTGTTGTCCTTTTGGCTGCTGTTTCAGGTTCTACCAGAGAATGTGGCATAAAAGGAGGGGCTCTTGTAATGGGATTTTCTTTAATTGTAATGATAATGCTGTTGGTTAAGATTTTCCCTGAGGTAAATGCTGTCAAACAGGCGGATAAATCTTATAAGGACATTCACTTCCTTTATTCTTTCAATAAATATAATGGGGTAACGAGCGAGCACGAAAAACTGTTGCCGTACCTGACTAGCAATGCAACTTTTTTGTTTGATTACGGGAAATCGCTCAATGCTTCAGGTAATTATGAAAAAAGTGATTCCATCCTAAAGTTGGGGACAAGGATTAGTTCCGATCCCATGTTTTGGAATATTATGGGTAACAACAGTTTGGCACTTGGCCGTTATCGCGAAGCTGAGGAACGTTACATGCATGCTTTTCTGATGGTTCCCAACCGTCTCTATCCCCTTTGCTTACTAACTAAACTGTATTACGCTGAAGGAGATTATGAAAGGGCACGTAAAATGGCAAAGATGGTTATGGCGTTTAAGCCCAAGGTGGAATCAGCTACCACGAGAGAACTGCGAAATGAAATTGCCGACTTAGTAAAGGATATACCTGATGGTTTGTGAGAAATAATATATGTCATAATAAAAATGACTATATTCGCACAGTTAACCTTTTTACTAACAATAAACTCCGTTTGCAGTCATGTTTGGATTCAGGTCCTTTCTCACATTCTTTTTACTTCTATGCTCACTTATTTCTTGTAAGAGGCACTTTGCTTATGAGGTAAAGGAGATAGACTTTGTGAATAAATCCGACACGTTGATTGATGGTACTCTTGTTGATATCTCATTGCCGGTGGGATTGCTGGACTTTACTATGTGTGATTCTTTGTTTTTTTTATTTGTTTGAGGCGAATTCATTTCGCTATTTCTAATCGACTAACTTTTTTGACTTATGAAACATTCTAGTGAATTACTTTTTATTGCATGCTTGTTGCTGCAGATTTCCTGTAATAAAGATCCTAACATACTTGTTGAAGTAAAGGAGGTTGATTTCATGAACAAATCTGATATCATGCTTGAAGGAAAGAAGGTTGATATAGAAGTGATGGGAGCCACTAATATAATTATATATGACTCTCTATTAATGTTTTCTACCAACAATCCTAAAGGGCAATTGGAGATATACAGTACGAATACATTGGATTCTTTAGGTTCATTTTGTCCGGTAGGACGTGCCAAGAATGAGATTATGCAGGCATCTGTAGTTACAGAGCAGGTTATTAATAGGGATGGTCATCAGTATCTGGTAATGATTGATGCTCCGAATATTTATAAAGAGTTTGATATAACAGAATCTCTAAAAAGAGGTTCAACAGTAATAAGTGCTTCAAAAGAAGGTCTGGCCATAAGAGATGGCGAATATATGATATTGGGAAATGATTACGACAACAGGTTTGAATTCGTAAAGAATAGGTTTCATAGTGATACTGAGGTAACTAAGGCTCCTTCAAAGTATACTGTTTACAACAATGGAAAGGGAAAAGAAATAAAACTATTCAACAGGTTAATGAATATTGAAACTGACAACAAAACCAATGCATATACAGGAACGCTCACCAAACACCATAATAAGAATTATGTGATTCAGGGTTTTCAAAGAATGGATTACCTGTTGTTTATGGATTTTGATTCAAATAATCTTTTTGCCGTTCATCAGAAAGGGTCGACTTCATTCAACGATACTTATGTAGGTAGTAAGTCCATTAATCCATTACATTTTACAGATGGAGCACCTTCATCTGATCATGTGATGTATCTATATTGGCAGGGAGAATACACTCAGAAGGAAACAGCAGGCCGTTGGTTCCCGGAATTGCTGGTGTTTGACTGGGAAGGCAATTTTGTTTCAGGATACAAGATGGACAGAAGTGTAATAGCGATTGAGTATGATGAACAGCATTCTTTGTTATATGGTCTTACAGATAAAGAGGATGTGGTTGTATACAATATGAGTAATTATCTGTAAAGAGAGATTTCCATATGATTAAAAGAGCATTTTTTCTCTTTACTTCTGAGCATTTCTTTTCGTTAAAGGTTGGAGAAACGCTTTTTTAGTAGATGAAAGACGCTCAATATTGATGATGGGTGATCCTCTAACCAATAACAGAATTAGACAACTGTATGATAAAACGATAAAACAAATGAATGATATGAAAAAGAAAATTGTTATTCAGACCAAGATAGGTTCTTGCTACGCTATTGTATTCAGCCGTAATTGATAATACAATGATAAGTGAGGAAACTGTGACTATAGTTTCCTCACTATTTTCGTTAATGTTCAAAAATGATGCTAATATATGAAAGTCTTACGTTTTAATCATTTCTTACTCCTGTCTTTAGTGATGGTGTCATGTTTCAATAAGAAACATATTTCTGTTCCTTCCAAAGAGATTGATTGTAGGAACATGGCCGATATTACCATACAAGGCTCTAAGTTGGATATCGAAGTCCTTGGTGTTAAAGATATATGCATATGCGATTCCTGGCTGTTGTTTAATACTAGAGATGCTTCTGGATACTTGAAGATTTATAGTTTGGATAATCTTGAAGAATTGGCATCGATATGCCCTAGAGGCAGGGCGGTCAATGAGTTTAACTCTCCTTCTCTTTTATCCAAACAATACTATCATAGGGATGGCGATGCTTTTTTACCGATGATAGACAACAAAGCATTTATTAAAGAGGTAAACCTAACTCAGTCACTTAAGAGAAACCGCACAGTTATAGGCGAAAGAGGAGACTATATGAACTCATATTTGGGTACGTCCTTAATAGTAAACAAGAATCTGTCTGAGAGATTTGAATACTACTATTCCGTCAGGGATGAGATGGTAGTAGAAGAAGAAAATTATTTGCCTCCCTGCTATTATTTGACAAATGGGGAAGACAAAAAACAAATCAAAGTGTTCCCACGTGTCATGGATTCTGATGAAGGCTACTATGCTTCTGCGTGCTATTCCAGCGGACTAATAAATCATCCGACGAAGAATGTTATTGTTCAGTACTTTACATTCATGGATTATCTGATTTATTTTGATTTGGATAATAAACACACATTTGCAGTACATCAATCCGGATCTCTTTCATTTGACAGTTTTATGGACAGTAAAGCGAACGATGGAAAAACTATCTTTCATTTCTGCGCTGCTGATTGCACCCCCGATTTTCTGCTGTTTTTGTATGGCGCAAATGACTCAACTATAAAGGCCGATGATTATGAAAACGCTCCTTTTGATATTCTTTTGTTCGACTGGGAAGGTAATTATTTGACAGGAGCTCACTTAAATCATGTTGTACATGATATTGCATATGACAGCAAAAACAAGAAACTGTATGGCATAGATAGGAGTGATGAAAGTGTGTATCAGTTTGACCTATCGGAGTTGGTTAAGGATTAATTAAAAGGCATGGATTTGTCTAGAGTATCGGTTGTCTTGGATGCAGGAAAATAATTATCGAAAGAAGAATTCTCTGCCTGTGTATCACACAAAATGAATATATTCGCACAGTTAACCTTTTTTTAAGATTATGAGAGTATTGGGTGATATTGTCGTTGTTCTGATAGGTGGTCTTTTATTGTCATGTAACCAGAGTTCAGAACTCCAGGCGGAAATAAAAGAGGTAGATTATCTTGATAAAACAGGAGAGGTTCTGGAGGGCGAAATCGTTACCAAAACCTTGGGCTCTCATTCTATGGTTGCTTATGATTCTTTGGTTATGGTTATAACGAAGAACTCTGATGCATTAATAAGCATTTATAGTACTGATAGCAAAACAATTATTGGTAGTATAGGAACAAAGGGCCGGGCAGGCAATGAGTT
>JAEEGJ010004069.1_pt1 | contig 51454 bp, 39 predicted proteins | sample 8958761 | NCBI WGS metagenome assembly JAEEGJ01 (sample SAMN16246546, study PRJNA631951) | gut metagenome | biome: gut microbiome; feature: rumen; material: RS-attached | host: Bos | place: Iran: Karaj | collected 2018-10
AGATGATCCTTGACGGACCTCAGAGAAAGGGTGACCTTAGAAGAGCACGTGCAGGCGCTGTTAACATCGTTCCTAACTCAACAGGTGCTGCTAAGGCTATCGGCCTTGTTATCCCTGAACTTAACGGCAAGCTCATCGGAGCTGCTCAGAGAGTTCCTGTTCCTACAGGTTCAACAACTCTTCTCTTCGCAGTTGTTAAGTCAAGCACAGAGGTAACTAAGGAGTCTATCAACGAGGCTATGAAGAAGGCTTCTGATCCTGAGACATTCGGATACAACGAGGATGAGATCGTTTCATCTGATATCGTTGGAATGACATATGGTTCACTCTTCGATGCTACACAGACAATGGTTAACAAGATCGGTGATGACCTCTATGAGGTTCAGGTTGTTTCATGGTATGACAACGAGAACTCATACACATCACAGATGGTTCGTACAATCAAGTACTTCGAGAAGTTCGTTAAGTGAGAATCCGACGAGGTCCTTTCGAGTCGATGATTCGAACTTCCTTGTAAAACAATAAAAACCATTAAAGGGTCCGGTCCGTTTGGACCAGGACCCTTTTTTAAGTAATCACCCATCGAGGTGATACGAGGCATTATAAAGTTTTAAAATATTATTATATAAAGGAGTAAAAAATGGGATTAAACAAAAAGTCTGTAGATGACATTAACGTAAAGGGCAGACGCGTTCTCGTTCGTTGTGATTTCAACGTACCTCTTAAGAACGGTGAGATTACTGACGAGACAAGAATCGTAGCAGCTCTTCCTACAATCAAGAAGCTTATCGGTGATGGCGGCAAGGTTATCCTTTGCTCACACCTTGGTAAGGTTAAGAACGGCCCCAATGAGGGTGAGTCACTTGCACCTGTTGCAAAGAGACTTTCAGAGAAGCTTGGTAAGGAAGTTAAGTTCATTTCTGATTACAACGTAACAGGCGCTGACGCTACAGCAGCTGTTGAAGCTATGAACGAGGGAGATGTAGTTCTTCTTCAGAATACTCGTTTCAGAGGCAAAGAAGAGACTAAGCCCGAAGAGGCCGGAGATGCTTTTGCAAAAGAGCTTGCCGATCTTGCAGACGATTATGTATGCGATGCTTTCGGTTCAGCTCACAGAGCACACGCTTCAGTTGCAGGCGTAACAAAGTTCATCACAGAGAAGGGTGGCAGCAACGTTGTTGGATACCTTATGCAGAAAGAGATCGATTTCCTCGGAAATGCGGTTGAGAATCCTGTAAGACCTTTCGTAGCTATCCTTGGTGGTGCTAAGGTTGCAGATAAGCTCAACGTTATCAACACTCTTCTTGAGAAGTGCGATACACTTATCATTGGTGGTGGTATGGCTTACACATTCCTTAAGGCTAAGGGATATGAGATCGGTAAGTCACTCCTTGATGAGACTAAGATCGATTATTGTAAGGAAATGATGGAGAAGGCTGAGAAGTCAGGTAAGAAGCTTCTTCTTCCTATCGATACAGTTTGCATCGATGATTTCCCGAATCCTATCGACGATCCTTCAATCGCTACAACAATCGTTGATGCTGATAAGATCCCTGCTGACAAAGAGGGTGCAGATATCGGACCTAAGACAATCGCTCTTTATGCAGATGCAGTTAAGTCTGCTAAGACTGTAGTATGGAACGGACCTATGGGTGTATTCGAGAACCCTGTTCTTGCTACAGGTACCAAAGAAGTTGCTAAGGCTCTTTCAGAGACATCCGCTACAACGATCATCGGTGGTGGTGACAGTGCAGCAGCTGTTAACCAGCTCGGCTATGCTGATAAGATGAGCCACATTTCAACAGGTGGCGGAGCTTCACTTGAGTTCCTTGAAGGTAAGAAGCTTCCCGGCGTATATGCTGCAGACAATAGATGAGAATGAGGTGAACATAATGGCACGTAGAAGAATTATTGCAGGAAACTGGAAGATGAACAAGACTCCCAGTGAGGCTGTTGCTCTTTGTAATGAGCTTAAAGATCTTGTTAAGAATGACGCTGTAGATGTTGTATATTGCGTACCCGCAATCGACATCGTTCCCGTTGTAGAGGCAGTTAAGGGCACAAACGTACACGTTGGTGCAGAGAACTTCTACATCGTAGACAGCGGTGCATACACAGGAGAGATTTCTGCTCCTATGCTTAAGGATGCAGGTGTTGAGTATATCATCATCGGACATTCAGAGAGAAGAGATATCTTCGGAGAGAACGATATCCTTATCAACCAGAAGGTTAAGAAGGCATTTGCTTCAGGCCTTACACCTATCCTTTGCTGTGGTGAGTCTCTTGCTCTTCGTAAGGCTGATACTTACAAAGAGTGGATCGAGAGACAGATTACTTGGGACCTTGACGGCGTAACAGCTGATCAGGTTAAGAAGCTTGTTATCGCTTACGAGCCTATCTGGGCTATCGGAACAGGCGAGACAGCTACAGCAGATCAGGCTGAAGAGGTTTGTGCACTTATCCGTGCTCTTATCGCTAAGCTCTATGATCAGGCTACAGCTGATGAAGTTCGTATTCAGTACGGCGGATCAATGAACGCCGGAAACGCTGCAGAGCTTCTTTCAAAGCCCAACATCGACGGTGGACTTATCGGCGGAGCAAGCCTTAAGCCCGACTTCGGAAAGATCGTTAACGCGTAATTCCATATGTATGATATTCCCCATGTGGTATCTGCCACATGGGGATTTTTTTATTCTAATACTTTTATAAGTGCATCGTTTAGGTTATTTACTCCCACATTTTAATTTGATAAACTAATAAAGTATTGGGTTATAGAAAGGGGTAAATAAAAAATGACACTATCACAGATCGGCATTATTATTTCCATTTTTGTCTACCTTGCCGTAATGCTTCTTGTAGGCTTTGTCAGCTCAAGAGATACCAATGACGTCAAGGATTTCTATTTGGGGGGAAGAAAGCTCGGACCATTCGTTACCGCTATGAGTGCGGAAGCATCGGATATGAGTGCTTATCTATTGATGGGCGTACCCGGACTTGCATATCTTTCGGGAATTGCAGATGCAGGTTGGACGTGCCTCGGACTTATCGCCGGAACTTATCTTAACTGGCTTTTCACGGCAAGACGCCTTCGTAACTATACGGAGAAGCTCGATGCCATCACAATCCCTGATTATTTCAAAAAGAGATTTAAAGATAACAGCAATATCATTTTGTGCATAGGCGCATTCTTTATTCTGGTGTTCTTTGTACCGTACACGGCATCAGGATTTGCGGCTTGCGGAAAGCTCTTTTCATCATTCTTCGGAGTTAATTATCAGCTAGCCATGATGGCATCGGCTGTTATCATCGTCGGATATACAACAACAGGTGGATTCCTTGCGGCTTCCAAGACTGACTTCATTCAGTCCATTGTTATGACAGTGGCTCTTTTCTTCATTCTTGGATACGGTGTTGTGACTGCAGGAGGATTCGGAGCGGTAAAAGAAAATACGGCTTCGCTTGCAGGTTACCTCAGCATGAATGCTACGCATGTAAATGCAGACAGTTCCGCGGCTCCTTACGGAATCTTCAACAAGATAACAATGTTCTGTTGGGGGCTTGGATATTTTGGAATGCCACATATCTTACTTAGATTTATGGCTATCAGAAAGTCCTCAGAGCTTAAGCTTTCAAGAAGAATTGCTTCCGTTTGGGTAGTGTTCTCACTTGCTATTGCGGTATTCATCGGTGTTGTTGGAAGAGCACTCACAGTCGGAGGAGAACTTTCAAGTCTCATCTTGACTGAGGATCCCGGAAGCTCCTCGGAAGCAGAGAAGCTTATTATCGTACTTGCGCAAAAGATAAGTGAAAACGGATTTATTTTTGCTCTTCTTGCAGGTCTTGTTCTTGCAGGTATCCTTGCATCAACAATGTCTACAGCGGATTCACAGCTTATTGCTGCTTCATCTTCTGTTTCGGAAAACATCATTCAGGAGACTTTCGGAATAAACCTTTCCGAGACTGCAGCCATGATAACAGCAAGAGCTACACTTATCGCAGTTGCTGTACTGGGTGTTATCATTGCTTGGGATCCCAACAGCTCTGTGTTTGGAATCGTATCTTTTGCCTGGGCAGGATTCGGTGCTGTATTCGGACCTATAATGCTTCTTTCACTGTACTGGAAGAGAACCAATCGTTACGGCGCGATTGCAGGCATGGTGGCAGGCGGACTCATGGTATTTATCTGGAAGTATGCTGTAAGACCTATGGGTGGTGTATGGGATCTGTATGAACTAGCACCTGCGTTCCTCGTTGCAATCATCGTTATTGTGATAGTAAGCCTCCTTACCAAAGCTCCCGAGCAGGAGATCACGGACGAATTCGATCACGTGGCCAAAATGTCATGACGATGTATTGATATTTTAAAAAATTACAAACTTGACAACTAAATGTGAATAATGATATAACAAATAGCATGGGTATACAAATACCCATGCTATTATTATTAAAAAATATTAAAGGAAAGAGGGAGAAACAATGAGAAGAAAAGGAATGAAGATATTTGCGGGTATTGCCGCAGCTATGCTTGCAGTGACAGGACTTGTCGGGGCGGTAACAAAGGCGCAGGTACAGGGCATCGAAACTGTAGAGACCACGGAATACAAGGTTGAGAAGAACGAATCAAGCTTGACAAAAAGTGATAATAGTTCAACTAAAGGACGTGAAGAGCTGGAGTTTTCCGAAATATCGGAAATACCTAAATGGAAGGATCATGCTGATAATGTAGTTGGATTTTCACAAATATTATATTCTAAGTGCTTTGACGGAGTAGTCATTGTCTCAGAGCAGAAGAACTACATTTATCCGGAAGGAGGACAGTATTGGTTCTTTACAAGAAAGAACGGAGAGAAGAAGGTAAGATGTGCCGGATATCTTTGTACAAATCAGGATCTTAGATATAAAGACGGAGTTTTCTACGCCTGCAACATTGAGGGTCCCGATGAAGAAGAAGCTTTTGAGACATATCTGATCTCACCGGATGGAAAGAGTATCGTACATAAGGATTATGTTAATTCAGATCTTTGGGGATTTACCAACGATTCAAATATAGAAAGTAAAAGAGTTGCTTTCGAGGGTGATCTTTATGATTATTATGACCTTTGGGATATTTATTACAATAAAGCAAAAGATGTCGTTTTCACAAAGTAATATATGATCGCATATAAGAAAAGCATGGAGCGAACTGCTCCATGCTTTATTTTTAGATCTTCGCAAGTATGTCCGCGATAACTTCTTCCATCGAATGGTCTTTTTCATCAATGGTGATGTCGGCGTATTTTTCATACAAAGGACTTCTCTCGTTGTATAGAGAGATAAGAGACTGATCTTTTCTCATAACGACGCCGCGTTGCTTGGCGTTTCTAAGGCGCTTGGAAAGAATATCCATATCTACCTTAAGGTAGATTACCCGGCCGATGTTCTTGTAGTGCTCCATCGCCTCTTTTCCGTAGACAACGCTTCCGCCTGTTGCGATGACGGTCTTCTCTGTTTCAATCTCAGAATTTACTTTGTTCTCGATATCGATAAATCCTTCGATTCCTTCGGCTTCGATTATCTCGGACAGCTTACGTCCGTCTTTTTTCTGGATGACAATATCCGCATCAACGAAATTATAACCCAGGATTTTGGCAAGTATGACACCGACGGTGCTTTTACCCGATGCGGGCATACCGACCAAGATTAAATTGTTCTTTTTCATTTTTACCTATTATTCTCCAATATGTTTTTCAAGTATCTCTACGGCATTACGTACGCAGTCGTCGCATTCGCACAGCACTTTACCGGTTTCGATTCCTTTTAGGATCTTACATGTGCCTGCGCCGCATTTTTCTTCAAACTCTTTATATAATTCGCCTGCCTCACGGATAACGGGTTTTCCGTCGAATTTAATAAGTCCAAGGAGGATCTGAGCACCGATAAGTGCACCGCATGTGGCCTCCATGCATCCCATACCTATGCCAAAGGAAGCGCCCATTTTACGAAGCTCATCCTCGGTATAATCAACCTTATCCGCAAAAGCAACGAGCACCGCCTGACAGCAGTTGTGGCCGTTGTGCTTAAGTTCTACCGCAAGTTCTTTTCTATCTGCCATAATCATTTCTCCCACTCAAAAAAATAATCTGTTTTTGCAGCACATATCTTTATACAACTTAATTGTGATAATTGCAAGTTTGATTATAATATAGCTTTAAATGAGTGGTTGAGTATACGACTGTAAGGTATAATTAATATCAATAATACGTATGGGGTGAAGGTATGAGAGAAAAAGTTTTGGGGCTTAAAAGATGCATGGAAGAGAGAATTGTGGGAAAGGGCGACGTGATCGACAAAGTCATAGCGACGCTCATCGCAGGCGGACATGTTCTGCTTGAAGATGTTCCCGGTGTAGGAAAAACGACGCTTGCCAAGGCGCTTTCCGATGCGCTCTCTATTTCTTTTGCAAGAATTCAATGTACACCGGATACGACACCGTCAGATATCACGGGATTTTCAATGTACGATTCCAACAAAAACGAATTTAAAGTCATGGAAGGACCTATAGTAAACAGCATTGTGCTTGCCGATGAGCTCAACAGGACATCGCCCAAGACACAGGCGGCTCTTTTGGAGGTCATGGAAGAGCACAAGGTTACTATAGACGGAAAAGATATTCCGGTTCCGCAGCCGTTTATGGTTATCGGAACGCAGAATCCTTCAGAGCAGGCGGGAACATATCCGCTTCCCGAGTCGCAGCTTGACAGATTTATGATCAAGATCTCCGTAGGATACCCTAAGACAAGCGCTTCCGTAAACATGGCAAAGAGCTTCCTTGAGGGAACGCTCCATGCCAAGACAGAGCCTGTTCTTTCGGGAAAAGATATTTTGGATATGCGTGCGGAGGCTGAGAAGATCGGCATTCATGACGACCTTCTGTCATATGCGGTAAAAATAGTTGAGGCTACCAGAAGCAATCCCGAAGTCGCTGTCGGAGCTTCTTCGAGAGCTCTTTTGTCCATGCTTAGATACGCGCAGGCTCTTGCCTACGTAGATGAAAGAGATTACTGCATTCCCGAAGACATTGCAAACGCCGCAGCCATGACACTTCCGCACAGGATCATCCTGACGACTCAGGCCAAGATGGGAAGAGTTGAAAAAGAGTTCCTGGTAAAACAGATCTTAGAGAAAGTAAGTGTATCATGAGGATCACTTTTCATAAAAAAGGCGTATGCCTATATCTTGTTTTTCTTATTGCGAGTTTGGTCTTTTCAAGCTTTTTCGGAGGAGCGGTCTCTTTTGTGTGGCTCTATGCCATGCTCCTTCTGATTCCTGTTTCGTTTGCATACATCTTTGTAAATTACAAGTTCCTTTCAATTTATCAGACTATGGATGTGCATAAGGTACTAAAAGGCGACGAGCATGAGTTTACGCTTGCGCTTGAAAACGACGGCGTTCTTCCCATCCACAGAATGAAGCTTACAACGTACGTGGACAGGTGCGTACTCAAAAATATCGAGGACGGAACTGAGGTCAGTCTCGATTCTTTTAATAGAAAAGAACTTAAGTCGGGGCTTAGCTGCAGATACGCGGGGGCCTACGATGTCGGCGCGGGAAATGTTTCTTTTACGGATCCTTTTGGAATCTTTACGGTGAGATTTAAGGTGCCGTATAACTTCAGGGCAATAGTCAGTCCCAGGATCACGGATGTCGGCGATGGCATTGTAGATATCGAGAACATTGTTAACAGCACCGGCCTTAAGAGCACCGTTCAGAATGAGGACATCCCGGGCAGCGATATGAGAGCGTATGAAAAGGGCGATTCGATTTCGTCGATCAACTGGAAGATATCGGCAAAGCTCGGAGAACTTGTTGTAAGACTTCCGGACAAAAAAGAAAAACGAACGCTCACCATGATCCTCGAGGCAGCGGACGTCCCGGAGATCAAGTGGGATACGCAGTTTCTGAAGGATAGAGACCGCTTCCTTGAACTCATAGTATCGTGTGCATTTAACTTTGCGGGGCAGGGCGTTCCCGTTAAGCTCATCTATCCGTCGGGTACGATCAGGGAAAAAACAGTTAATTCCTACGAGAGTTTTCTTGAGTTTTACAACACCGTCGCGGACGGAATTTTCTATAGTTCGGATGCGGAAGTTACCAAGCTAAAAGAGATGATTACGGACAGGAGCGGTTATGGCGATGAAACGATCATCCTCATCAGAGAAAGACCAAAGAGCGGAGAAGAATACTGCGCTGTTATCTGATGAATTTCAGATTCATATTTTTGTCTTTTCACTTCTTGTTATATGCCTTGAGAGCCTTACCTTTCTTGGCAGTTCTTTTGATGCGTACTACAGCCAAAGCTTTATATTTGCGACGATTGCCTTTTTTGCATTCTATGCATGTATAGGCCATGTTTTTGAGATGTTCGTGGGCAAAAGAGTTTCCGCGGTATTCTCGGTTCTTCCGAGTGTTCTCATATTCTTTTTATTAAATAAATCGGCATTTCAGGGTATCGCAGCCTCGGCACTTCTTGCCGCGGTTTTAAGGATTGTCTTCGTTTTACTTCCAAAGAAAAAAACGGTGATCACTATCGGAAGCTTTGTGCTCGGCGCCTTGTCTTTATACCTTTATTTTGAAAAAGATGCCGAATTTGCGGGCAAGATCACGGCTACGATTTTATTCGTGTCAATTTTGATACTGATCTTATCTTCGGTTCAAAAGATCTTTTGCGAGAAAAAACTGTTTCAGACAAGAGAAGCTTTTCCTTTTTATTTCTTCATGATCCTTGGACTTCTTGTCTTGGTTATTCCTAAGCCCGAGAAGCCTATAGACTGGACTAAAGCGCTTGAAATGGGCGACAGATTCATAAGCTCTTTTAACTACTACATGCCCGATATCTTTAGCGGCGGAACGTATAAGTCGGGCTACAGTAACCTGGGCGTTACGGGCGGAAAGGTGTCGCTTTCCGATACTACGCAGCTTAAGCTTAAGACCTATGAAAGACCGTATTTTGTTTTTGAGGACGAGAGCGGGGCCAAGATAAAAAGGCGTAGGACGATGTATCTTTCCGGAGGAAAGGGAAGCGATAAGACTCAGATAGTAACGTTTGTCAATTTCCTTCATAACAACAATATTGATAAAGAGACGGCGAAGCTCTTTTCCGAGATTGGTTCGATTCAGCTTGAATATGCTTATCTTAAGACTAACGATGAGATCGCGCCTCTTAATGCTCTTTATCTTGAATCCGCGGGCAAGGCGGTTGAAGGCGGAAGAGCTAGCTCCGTTCATAAAAAGGGATATGCGCTTAACGTGACATATTTAAATATTGATTACGGAAGTCCGTATCTTTCGGAGCTTTTAAGAGATAATGGAAAATCTATGGAGGCGATGTCTTTTGACGAAGCGTGCGATTATTTCAGGAAGACATATGGTCCAAATCTTGATAAGTATGTGAGCCGCGATGAATACGACGCGGTGTGTACTAAAGGCTTTTCGGTAAATTCAGTAAGCGAGTATCTTGATACAAGCGGAGCAGGCACTGAGCTTTCCAAGCTGGCAAAAGAGCTGACGGATGGCACTTCTTCTGACTATGACAAGTGCCGCACTATAGAGAAATACTTAAGACAGTACAAGTATTCAACGGATGTTGAGAGCGCCGGAAATACGACTTATGATATCAATACATCGAAGGGCGCAAGTGCGCTTGCAGAGCGGTTTTTATTTGAGACAGGCGAGGGATATTGTATACACTATACTTCATCTATGGTGATGCTTCTTAGGCTTTCGGGAATCCCGGCGAGAGCCTGCGTTGGCTACCACTATGTTTTTCCGTTTGAAAAATCTGATTCATATGACGTGAGCGGAAGATGTGCTCACGCTTGGCCCGAGGCATATATAGAAAACGTAGGATGGGTGCCTTTTGAGCCCACAAGCGCCTACAGATCTCAGGAAGATAATACCTGGAACAGAGTTCCCGCTGAGGAAAACGAAGCAGCAGTAAATCCATATACACCAAGTGTAGCGCCTGCAGCAAGCTCTTTTGACAATGAGTTAAAAGAGAAAGAGACACAAGAGGTAAGTTTGTGGAAGGAGCTAGTGAGAGTAGTACTTCCTGTATCTGCCAGCGTTGTGGGACTTCTCGTTGTCCTGCTACTTGGAACAAGAGCAATCAGCAGTATCAGATACGGTATTGCTTCCCCGGATAAAAAGCTTGAGATAGATGTGAATAGGATTAAGCGACTTATCAGGAAAAAGGCAGAGGATGACTTTGTTGACAGGGGGCTTTTTTCCGATTATGTTAAGCGAATTCCTTCGGAATTTCAGGCGCAGGCAAAAGAAGTTTTCGATGCATATTACAGGCTTATCTACGGCGGAGACGGCGCTTTGCCTATAACTGAGAAAGACGTTATGAAAGCTAGGGAACTTTTTGGGGCGCTAAGCAGAAAAATAAAAAAGTAAAATAGCAAGCCATCTATTAGCTATAAATATGCGTGCTGTTTGACGATGTAATGGGAATCATGTTATAAATAAGCTTGTCATAATTTAACACTTATGAGTGGAAGGAGAGAAAAATGAATAAACAAAAATTAATGGTACCGCTATGCCTTGCATCAGCAGGAATGCTTGCGGTTACCGGCCTTTTAGGCGTGCAAACGACAGGCAGACAGAAGATTACAGAGACAGTTGAGTATGCGATGGAGGAGAATAACGATTCAGGCTTGACCTTCAGTAGTGAGAATGATTATTACTTTCTTACAGAGTATACAAATATATATGATGTCTTGGAAGCTCGTTTTGGTGATGAAAGTTCGGCTTTCGTGGTAGATAGTAATTTTGGAATGTTGCACTACGACGGTGCTGTTTATGGAATTGCAAAACATACCAATGGTTTTTATTCAGTATTCGTCTTTACCAGAAATGAACAAGGTTATTTACAATGTATAGGGCTGCTCAGATCAGATTCTCCCATACGTTGTGATGTGAACCGTTTATGGTTATTTAACACTGAGGGTGGTGTCAATCGTGCTGTGGAGACATATGCGGTGTCAGATGACGGTAAAAGACTTTTACACGTGGAATATATCAGGCAAACATTTAAAGATAATGTATTTTACGCATACTACAATCCATCCACGCATGATAATAATCAAAGAACAAAGTTTAGCGCCGACATATGGACTTTAATGGATTACATGGATCTATATGCTAATGCAAATGCTATTTTTTAATAATACAACTTATAAAAATCATGCGTCTAAATAATTACAAATTTGACAACAAAATATGAAGCATGGTATAACAATTGCGTGGAGTTTTAGAAGACTCCGCGCATTTGTTTTATTAACAGACCGACTTACAAATATCAAGTATTGGTCGGGGCACTTGTCTAAAAGGAAAGGGGACAGAAATGAATAAAAAAGTAGTACACTTAGTAACAGGACTTGCGACCGCAGGAATGCTTGCGGCTACGGGATGTGTAGGAGCGCAGGCAATCAGGGTAATGATGCCTGTTGAAACTACGGAAACAGTTGAGTTTGCGATGGCGGAGAATGAGTCTGCTTTATCAGGAAGCCATAATCCCGGAACCACATCATACAATGAATTTTGGGAGATCTTTCATGAATTTGATAATAGTAAAGATGGTAGTTATGCATATGCTGAAGGGAAACATTCAGTAGGTTATGACGGAGAGATTTTAATAGTTACCAGTTCCGGTAATAGCTATACATTTTATACTAAGAGAAAAAATGAACCGGTTAGATATGCAGGTACCCTTGAAACAAAAGATTCTATAAAATATAAAGATGGGGTATTCTATGTTCGTCATATCGAAGGATCTACATATTCATATGAGACGTATATAGTATCTTCTGACGGAAGGAGATTGATACACAGGGAATATGCTCAGTTAAATGGTTCTTCATATTATGCATATTATAACTCTTCGAATAAATCGAACGATAGTGCTTACAAAAAAGAGCAAAGAGATGCAAAAAGCGTGTATCAAAATCTCGAAAAAGAATATAAGAGATTAAAAGGCATTGATTTTAAAATTTATTATATTTGATGATCATGATCAAGTGTACAAAAGAAACAGAATGGAAGCTCCAAGCCTCCATTCTGTTTCTCTTTTCTTATGAACAAAAATAAGCATTAATGCTATCATATAATCATATGTCAAACAATTCGCGCGACAACTTCACAAACGGCTATATTTCCGGCTCGGGGAGGCGGTTTGTTTCCGATGCTCCCGGGCAGTTTCACTATACCTCTTTTGAGACCAAGAGATTACTTCGCGAATATGAACCAAAGAGTGACGTTCCTATGCTCTATAGGAAAGAATCTCTTGTGGAACTTGAGCCGCACGCTTCTCTAAGTAGGGACAGGCTCACTATTTCTTTTAACATCCGCTCGGGCAGCACGGGGCATAGCTATGTCCTAAAGGATATCATCGAGCTTCTTCATGCGATTTCCGATAAAAGCTTTGTTAGCTATGGTAAGCATCTTCAGTTTACACACGATATTTCTGCATTTTCGGAAGATTCCGCAAGGATCATCAGATTTCTTTATGCATATTTCAGAGAAAAACAGCTCGCCGACCCGTACACTTCATATTCGGGAAGCGGTGAGATCTCGTATTCGTACGCCAAGGGGCATGCCAAGCAGATAGAACTTACGGGGCATGAGATTGATGAGTTCTTCAAGGCTGCGGGAAGTATGTACTTTATCAACACGGATTTCAGGGCGCGATATACGACTGAAAGACCGCTTGATGTCGTGAAAGTTTTTCCTCCGATCGATCTTCGAATTCGTAAGACTGATACCGGAATAACCTTTGAATCAGACGCCTTCACTATGTTTGAGGGCTATTCATACATCTTTTTTGAGAGAAAAAAGATGCTTCATATGATCGAAAGAAGTGACTGCGAAGCGATCATTCCTTTCATGCGCTTTCTTCTTGCAAGAAGGACGGAGAACGAGCTTTTTATTTCAGACAAGGATCTGCCGCTGTTTTCGACAGGTCTTTTTCCCATACTCAGCGAGTATTTCAATGTCAGCTGCAGCGGCTATGAGCCTGAGAAGTATTCTCCCGATGTTCCGGAGTTTGGGATCTATATCGACATGCCGGATCCTGACAAGATAACCTGCGATGTAAAGGCGACTTACAGGACTATCACGGGAAGTGCATTGGGTACGGCGGAGAGCAAGAGAAGCGAAAGTCCGAGCACAGGCGAGATTTCTTTTAGCATCTTATCAGGAAGCGCGCGCCGCGACCGCGATGACGAAGACAGCGATATCAGGCGTAATTACTATCTGGAGAACAACACGGCGAAGCTTATAAGTCCTTATTTTGACAAAAAAGATGAAGAGAAGGGGCTTTTTGTTCTTGAGGGCGGGCTGTACGGCGATGACAGGCTGTATCAATTCCTTTCGGAGGATGTGCCGAGGTTATGCACATTCGGGGAAGTTTATTTATCCGATAATGTGAAGAAAGTCAGGATCACGGCGGCGCCGAAGGTTAAGCTTGGAGTGTCCGTAGTATCGGATCTTCTTGAGCTTTCCATGGTATCAGATGAGATCTCAAGCGAAGAGCTTGCGCAGATCCTTACTAAATACGATAGGAAAAAGAGATATTACAAGCTTAAAAGCGGCGAGATAATCGACCTTAAGAGCGGCAATTTCGATACTCTTTTTACATTAAAAGACGGACTTGGTCTTTCTGAAAAAGATATCGCGAAAGGCTACGCCAAGGTTCCTACGTACAGGGCGCTGTTCATAGATTCTCTGACAAGGACCGGCACAGAAAGCGCAGGCTTTGGCGGCGCAGACGAAGCTTACGATAGCGACGATGCGGAATGCTACATCGGAATCGGCAAGAGCAGAGATTTCAAGAAGCTCATCGAATCTCTTTCCGGAATCGGGGAAAAGACCTATGAGGTTCCGGATAGCCTTAAAGACGTTCTCAGAGACTACCAAAAGACAGGTTATCTCTGGCTTCAGGCGCTTAAACATAACGGCTTTGGCGGAATACTTGCAGATGATATGGGACTTGGAAAGACGCTGCAGGTGCTGGCTCTTTTGCTAAGTCTTAAAGAAGAGGCGGCAGCAGAAGCCGGGACGGGTAAAAACAGCGATCGTAAGGCAGGTGCTAAGCACAGGTGCTCACTCATCGTATGCCCCGCATCTCTTGTTTATAACTGGAAGCATGAGATCGAGAGGTTTACGGGCGAGCTTAACTGCGAGCTTGCGGTCGGAATAAAGCCAGACAGAGTAAGGATCTTGGATGAGCTTGAAGAAGAGAAGACTGACGTTGTCATCACATCCTATGATTTTCTGAGGAGAGACATTGACTTATACAGATACAAGAGTTTTGAGTGCATGATCATAGACGAAGCGCAGTTTATCAAGAACCCGGGAACGCTCGGTGCCAAGGCGGCCAAATCCATAAGTGCTTCCTTCAAGGTTGCGCTTACGGGTACGCCCATTGAGAACAGGCTCAGCGAGCTTTGGAGCATCTTTGATTTCTGCATGCCGGGATATCTTTTTACTTATAAGCATTTCCATGACAATATCGAGCTTCCGCTCGTTTCGGAAAAAGACGAGGCGGCAAGAGACAGGCTTAAGAAGATGATCGCGCCATTTGTGCTCAGAAGGCTTAAGAAGGATGTGTTAAAAGACCTGCCGGATAAGCTTGAGGAGAACATTTACGCGTCCATGACCGATGAGCAGGAAAAGCTCTACAAAGCACACCTTCAGCGGGTTAAGCTCATGGTTGATGATAGGAGCGAAGAGGATATCAAGAAGGACAGGATCGTTATCTTGTCGGAGCTCACAAGACTTCGCCAGATCTGCTGCGATCCGGGGCTTATTTATGATAATTACAAGGGCGGAAGCGCCAAAGCGGATCTCCTTATAGAGATGATAAAGAGCGCAGCCGAGGGCGGTCACAAGGTGCTTCTTTTCTCGCAGTTTACGACAATGCTTGAGCGGATAACGGAGCTTTTAAAGAAAGAGGGCATTGCGCATTATCTTTTGACAGGTGCAACTAAGAAAGAGGACAGAATAAGGCTTGTTGATGCGTTTCAGGAGGACGACACGCCTGTGTTCTGCATCTCGCTTCGTGCGGGCGGAACGGGACTTAATCTGACCGCAGCGGACATCGTCATTCACTTCGATCACTGGTGGAATATCGCGGTCGAGAACCAGGCAACCGACAGAGCGCACCGCATCGGACAGAAGAACGTCGTCACGGTTTACAGGCTCATAATGCAGGATACGATTGAGGAGAGGATCATACATCTTCAGAACAAGAAGAAAGAGCTTGCGGATGAGCTGCTTGACGAAGGAACGCTCGGAACGACGGCACTTACAAAAGAACAGCTACGCGAACTTCTTGGATAAAATATCAGGGCGAAAGATACGGTGAATTATCAGTACTTTCGCTCTGTTTTTATGCTTTTTTAAGAAAAGAACTAACGTTATATAGGGTATAATTATACTAACAGCTGATAATTGCAGACATAAAAAAGGGGGACTTGACGACAGGGGTATTATTATATTGCGCACAATTTTTAACACGCCATATTATTATTAACGAGAAACGGAGTACGGGTTCATGATCCAGCTTGCAATAGTTGAAGATGAAGATGCATATGCTAAGCAGCTTACCGAGTATACCGACAAGTATCAAAAAGAGAGCGGACAGTATTTTAAGATCACGAGATTCCGCGACGGAGACGAGATAACTAACGGTTACAGGGGGCAGTTTGACATAATCCTGATGGATATCGAGATGAAGCTTATGGACGGAATGACGGCGGCGGAAGAGATACGTAAGCTCGATCAGGATGTTGTTATCATGTTCATAACCAATATGACGAACTATGCGATCAGGGGCTATCAGGTCGATGCGCTCGACTATGTATTAAAGCCCGTGAGCTACTTTGCGTTTTCTCAAAAGCTCGGAAGAGCGATAGGAAGGCTTAATAAAAAGAGCAATAACATTATTTCCATAGACATGCCTTCAGGCGTAAAAAAGCTTGATATAGACAATATCTTTTACATCGAGAGCGAGGGTCATAACCTTAATTTCTACACAAGCGGAGGCGAATTTACTATAAGAGCCAAGCTCAAAGACTTTGATGAGCAGCTTTCAAAGCACGGATTCTTTAGGAGCAACAAGGGCTATCTTGTTAATCTTAAATACGTTGACGGAGTTGAGAACGGCAGCTGCATAATCGCAGGAAAGCAGCTCCTTATCAGCAGGGCAAGAAAGAGTGATTTCATGAGTGCTCTTACGGATTATATGGCTTCATTATCTTGATCATAAATACCGGATTATTTGGAGGCGAATACGTGGACGCTATTTATCAGGATATTCCCAGAATATATACGGCAATAGCGGAATGGCTTGCATGCGTAAGCTATTGCTTTGTTCTGAAAAGAAAAGTTAATAACAAGAGATTTACTTTGTATTCTATATTGGCGCTGGTGATTCAGAGCGCTTTTCTTGTGTTCACCAAGAACCTTCCGGTTGTTTTCTGGCTCCCGTGCATGCTTATCGCGGTTGTTCTTATGTATGTCTACATGTACATTATCTGCGATGTCACGGTGAACGTTATCGGATATTATTGCGCAAGAGCGTTTTTGCTTGCGGAGTTTGCGGCTTCGCTCGAGTGGCAGCTCGCATGCTATTTCCTTTCCAAGACTCCTTCCAAGATCGTGCAGGTCATTATTTTTATCGCTGTATATGGGCTTGTTTTTGTCTGGGCTCATTATATGGAAGTCAGCATCACAAGGGGCGTCAACCAGCTTGAGATCAACACGCATGAGCTGTGGGCCGCGATAATAATAGCCGCAGCGATATTTGCTTTCAGTAATCTTAGTTTCATCTTGCAGAACACACCGTTTTCATCGGAGGTTGCCGCAGATATCTTTTACATCAGAACTCTTGTCGATATCGCGGGTATCATGATCCTATATGTATACCAGAGCAGGATCTGTGAGCTTCTTGCGGAAAAAGAGCTTAGAAATATCCACGCGATGCTTAAGGCCCAATACGATAAGTACAGGAACTATCAGAACTCTTTTGACCTGATAAATATGAAATACCATGATCTTAAGCACCAGATAGCGGGGCTTCGAGCAGAGATGAGTGAAGAGGAGAGAAAAGAGTGGATAGATACACTTGAGCAGGAACTTGAGGCGTACAGTCCCGAGCTGCAAACGGGTAACAGCGTGCTTGATACGCTTATTGCCGGTAAGATGCTTAACTGCCGCGCCAATAATATCAAGATAACCTGCGTTGCTGACGGAAATATCCTTGATTTTATGCATGTGGCGGATATCTGTACTATATTCGGAAATGCCCTGGATAACGCAATCGAGAATGTATCCTTGATCGACGATCCGGAAAAGAGACTGATCCACATCGCGATATCACCGAAAAAGAACTTTATCCTGATACAGATAAACAATTACTGCGAGAGCAGGCTGACGATAAAGAACGGATATCCCGTGACGACCAAGTCCGATAAAGGAAATCACGGATTCGGACTTAAGAGTATAAGATATACGGTTGAAAAATACCACGGAACACTGAATTTTGACATAAATGACAAGTGGTTTGAGCTGAAAATTTTGATACCGCAATAATCCGTTCACGACAAAAATCGTACCGTTTATGACAAAAACGGCACGATTTTTTTATTGTGTTAACCTCGAATTATAGTAAATATATCCTGCACTTTTGTAAAAGTGCGAATAAAAAGGGAGGTTATATCATGTTATCTATCAATATGGACGACGTGTTAAACGTCATTTCTTCTATCAGACCCTATTTGATAGCTATCGGAATCATAGTTGCACTTGCCGTTGCATGCATGGTTGCAGTTATGAAAATGAAAAAGCCGGTTAAGAGGCTTGTTAGAGGTACAGCGCTCGTAGCCATGATCGTTGGTATCTGCGTGAGCGTAAATATGATCTGCACAGGACCTATGCGTACAATGCTTGATCTTGTGAGCGGAAGCGGAACAATCACAAAAGAAACATCTGACGAGGCTACTGTTCTTGCTAAGCAGATCGCGGAAGAAGGAATCGTTCTTCTCGAGAACAAGGACAACACTCTTCCCGTAGCGTCAGGATCTAAGCTCAACGTATTCGGATGGGCTTCAACAGATGCAATCCTTGGTGGAGCAGGATCGGGATCACTTAATGATGCTTATGCCAAGATCTCACTTCTTGATTCTTTAAAGGATGCAGGAATTGAGACTAACACAGAACTTACAAAGTTCTACACAGATTATAAGACAGGAAGACCTGAGGTTGGAATGTGGGCACAGGATTGGACACTTCCCGAACCCAATGTTTCTCTTTACACTCAGGATCTTATAGACAATGCAAAGAATTTCTCTGATACGGCAATGATCGTTATCAGCCGTTCAGGTGGTGAGGGTGCTGACCTTCCCGCTGATATGGTTGCAGTTGTAGACGGATCGTTCCAGGACGGAACAACTTATACAGCAGGTGTGTATGACGATACACTCAACGAAGGAAACGACTGGGATGCAGGTGATCACTATCTTCAGCTTACAAACAGAGAAGAAGAGATGATCGACCTTGTATGCGATAACTTTGATAAGGTTATCCTTGTTTACAACGGAGCAAATTCTTTTGAACTCGGATTTATAAATGATCACCCTCAGATCAAGAGTGCTCTCTGGGCAGCAGGAATGGGCCATGTAGGAATGGCGGCTCTTGGTGAGATTGTAACGGGTGAGGTTAATCCTTCGGGAAAAACTATCGACACTTATGTTTATGATTATGAGAAGACACCTTGGTGGAATAACTTCGGTGACTTCAACTACACAAATATGGATGACTTTGCTTATACTTCCGTAGGATTTACAGGCACAGAGTCAACATCTATTGTTTCATTTATCAACTATGTAGAGGGTATCTATGTAGGTTATAAGTTCTATGAGACAGCAGCTCTTGAGGGACTTATCGATTATGATCAGACAGTTCAGTATCCTTTCGGCTACGGACTTTCATACACAAGCTTCAAGCAGGAGATGGGTGAGATCACAGAAGCTGACGGAAACATCTCTTTTGACGTAACTGTAACCAATACAGGTGACAAAGCAGGTAAGGATGTTGTAGAAGTTTATTACAATCCTCCTTACACAAACGGCGGTATCGAGAAGGCAAGCGCTAACCTTGTTCAGTTTGAAAAGACAGGAATGCTTGAGCCCGGTGCTTCCGAGACAGTTAACATCACATTCGCAGTAGAGGATATGGCTTCTTACGATTATCAGGATGCTAAGGGCTATGTTCTTGAGGCAGGCGAGTATGTGATCTCGATCAACTCAGATTCACACAATGTAATTGATTCAAAGACATACAATGTCGGAACTACTGTTACATATAACGGAGATAACAAGAGAGATAGCGATCTTGTTACAGCAACAAATACTTTTGACTATGCTAACGGCGGACTTACATATCTTTCAAGAGCTGACGGATTTGCCAACTATGAAGAAGCTACAAAGGCTCCCGCAAGCTACGAGATGAGCGCCGATGCAAAGAGCACTTTCTATAACATCAGTAACTACCTTACACCCGAAGCTACAGCACAGGATGAAGATCCTGCAGCACAGGCAATTAAGACAGGAGCATCAACAACTCTTAAGCTTGCCGACCTTCGCGGTGCAGACAGAAACGATGCTAAGTGGGATGAGCTTCTTGATTCAATGTCGCTTGATGATATGAACGCACTTATTTCACTCGGCGGATATCAGACCAACTCAGTTGAGTCAATCGGCAAGGTTCGTACAAACGACTGTGACGGCCCTGCTTCAATCAATAACAACTTCACACAGGTTGGATCACTCGGATTCCCTGTAGGAGTTACAATTGCTGCTACATTTAACAAAGACCTTGCTCACAGCTTTGGTGATTACATCGGAAAGATGGCTAATGAGATGGATGTATCAGGTTGGTATGCACCTGCCATGAACATTCACAGAACAGCATTTGCAGGACGTAACTTTGAGTACTATTCAGAGGATGGAGTTCTTTCAGGATACATCGCATCAGAAGCTTGTAAGGGTTCATGGGAGAATGGCGTATATGCTTACATCAAGCACTTTGCCATGAACGATCAGGAGCAGAACAGACTTGATATGCTCTGCACATGGTCCAATGAGCAGGCTATCCGTGAGATCTACCTTAAGCCTTTCGAGAGATGCGTAAAGAACGTTGATCTCTGTGCGGTAATGTCTTCCTTCAACTATATCGGTAACCGTTGGGCAGGCGGCAGCAGCACACTTATGAAGACTGTACTCAGAGATGAGTGGGGCTTCAAGGGCTTTGCACTTACAGATTACTTCGGTGTATACGGATACATGAGCTCAGATCAGGCTATCAGAAACGGTACAGACTGCATGCTCGTTAACTATCCTACAGCAACAAACAACGTACAGTTCAGAGAAACACCCGGTGCTCAGACAGCAATGCGTGATGCTACCAAGAACATTCTCTACACTGTAGTTAACTCAAGAGCTTATGCTCCCGAGAACCTTAAGATGGGCATGGCTAAGTGGCAGGTTATCATGATCGTTGTTGATGTGATCCTTGCAGCACTTATGGCATTCCTTATGTTCAAGTTCATTAAGAGATATCTTAAGGAAAAAAATACTGAGCAGGTTACTGCTGAATAAATAATTTCACGGTGGGGGGCTTCTGCCCCCTACCCTTTAAATATAGAGAGGGGAAACCCATGAAACATCAGGATATCATTGAGAAGATGACAATAGAAGAAAAAGCAGCGTTCCTTAGCGGGAAGGGAGAATGGCAGTCAAGAGATTTTGAAAGACTCGGCATTCCTTCAATCTTTTGCTCCGACGGCCCTCACGGCGTAAGAAAGCAGGCAGGAGCAGGAGATCACCTCGGACTTAACGCTTCATTGCCCGCTACTTGTTTTCCGACTGCTGCAACTATCGCAGGAAGCTGGGACGAGGAGCTTGGTGAGGAAATAGGAAGTACGCTTGGTGAAGAGGCAATGGCTGAAGGTGTTAACGTGCTTTTGGGACCCGGTCTTAACATCAAGAGAAGTCCTCTTTGCGGAAGAAACTTTGAGTATTTTTCCGAGGATCCTTATCTTGCGGGTAAAATGGCGGCTTCATACGTTAAGGGCATTCAGTCAAAAGGCGTTTATGCATGCCCTAAGCACTTTGCGGTCAATTCTCAAGAGCTTAGACGTATGGCGATGAACTCTGTTATCGACGAGAGAACCCTTAGAGAGATTTATCTCACCGGATTTGAGATCGCGGTAAAAGAGGGTAAGGCCAAGACCATCATGTCAGCATACAATGAGATCAACGGAACTTACGCCAATGAGAATAAGCATCTTTTGAATGATATATTGAGAAAAGAATGGGGCTTTGACGGAATCGTTATCACCGACTGGGGCGCATCAAACGATCATGCTCTCGGTGTTGCCGCAGGCTCCAACCTTGAGATGCCTAATCCCGGACTTGACTCGGCCAGAGAGCTTATCGAGGCAGTTAAGTGTGGCAAGATCAAGATGAACGACATCGATGAAAGAGTTGATGAACTCCTTGATGTTGTTCTTGCTCTTAATGAAAATGCCAAGGGAAAGAGCGATGTTTTTGACAAGAATGCTCATCACAACATTGCAAGAAGAGCGGCGGCAGAGAGTGCCATTCTTCTTAAGAATGAGAGCTCTATCCTTCCTCTTAAGCAAGGAACCAGTGTTGCGGTTATCGGTGATTTTGCTTTTGTTCCGAGATATCAGGGAGCAGGCTCATCACTTGTTAATCCTACAAAGATTGAGACAGTTGTCGGAATGATAGATAACTATAACCTTAAGGTTGTAGGAAAGAGCAGAGGTTATTCAAGAAACGGAGAAGAGGATGCCGCAACCAAGAAAGAAGCTCTTGATCTTGCAGCAAAAGCTGATGTGGTTCTTTTCTTCTTTGGACTTAATGAAGACAGCGAATCTGAGGGAATGGACAGAAATCACATGAGAATTCCTCAGAACCAGATCAATCTTCTTCAGGAGCTCGGTCAGGTTAATCCGAATCTTATCGGTGTGATAAGCGCTGGCTCTGCGATCGAGATGCCTTGGCACCATTATTTCAAAGCTCTTCTCCACTGCTACCTTAACGGTCAGGCCGGAGCAGGTGCGGTACTTGATATACTTACGGGAGATGTTAATCCTTCAGGTAAGCTTTCTGAGACTATTCCCAGAAGACTTGAGGATACGGCATGCTATCGTTATTATCCGAGCCGCGAAAGAACTTCCGAGTATAAGGAAAGCCTCTATGTGGGCTACAGATATTATGACACGGCAAACATACCTGTTCTTTATCCTTTCGGTTTCGGACTTTCATACACAAGCTTTGAGTACAGCAATATGAAAGCAGATAAAGAAGGAGCTTCTTTTACCCTTAAGAATATCGGAAGCAGAGACGGAGCAGAAGTGTGCCAGCTCTACGTTTCTCTTAAGGGAGCTAAGGTATTCAGACCAAAGAAAGAGTTAAAGGGCTTTACAAAAGTCTTTTTAAAGGCAGGAGAGAGTAAGGAAGTCAGGATCTCTTTTGACGATAAGACATTCCGTTACTTTAACGTTAAGACTGATAAGTGGGAAATAGAAGAAGGCAACTACACTGTAATGGTCGGTGCAAGCAGCCTAGACATCAAGCTTTCGACGGGACTTTATGTGGACGGAACGACAACGGATTATCCTTACGAGCCGCTTAGTCTTCCTTCCTACTATTCCGGAAATGTGCAGCTTGTTGACAATTCCGAGTATGAGAAGCTCCTTGGAACGAAGGTTCCCGACGGAAAGTGGAGCGGACTTCTCGGTGAGAATGACGCCATTTGCCAGATGTACTACGCAAAGAGCGGACTTGCAAGATTTGCATACAGACGCCTTACGGCCATGAAGAAAAAAGCCGACGAGAGCGGAAAGCCCGATCTCAATATCATGTTTATCTATAACATGCCTTTCAGAGCAATGGCGAAGATGACTCAGGGCGCTGTCAGCATGGAGATGGTAGACGGAATAGTTAAGCTTGTAAACGGTCATTTCTTTAAGGGCCTTGGAAAGATAATCGGCGGATATTTCAGAAACAGCAGAAAGAACCGTGCTTATGAGAGCATGCTTAAAAGAGCTGAATAAACCGGTATATAAGTATAGTGATTTGGAGGAAATATTATGAACTTTTGGAATGAATATGCTACTAAGCACCCAAAAGCAGCAAAGTGGATAAGAGAGGGCGGACTGTTTGTTATTGTCTCTAACGTCATCACAGTCTTTAAGTATCTGATACTTCAGTTCCTTCCCTATGCATTTAAGGGACTCGGAGACAGAGCTTTCGGCTGGCCCGGTATTCCCGTTAATCTCTTCGGAGTTGATTTTAAGTGGAATATCATAGGCTATGACACAGCGCAAGGCGGACTTGCCTACTTCGCAGCATACATGGTCGCTATGGTAATAGGAGAGTGTGTAAACTTCCCCATCCAGCGCAGCTTCGTATTCAGAAGCAAAGGAAACATCTGGTATCAGGCAATGTGGTACTTCATCGCATTCTGCGTGATCACCTGCATAGTTAATTCCATCAACTGTGCCTGGGTCGCAGTAGCCGGTCAGTTTGTTCCCGACTTCGTCTACAACATCGGAACAACAGTGCTTAATGGCGGTGTCAGCATGGTAATATTCTTCTTTGTTAATAAAATCATCTTTCCTGAGGGAGAAGCGAAGGCTTGATGAAAATCAAGCCTTTTTTCCTGTTTTGCAGATGTCCTTAAGACAACATTTGCCACATTCGGGTCTTCTGGCTATGCAGACTTCTCTACCGTGAGTGACGAATCTGTGGCAGAGTGCATTACCTTCTTCGGGAGGGATGATCTTCCACAGCTCTTTTTCAACTTTAGCCGGATCTTTTATATTATCAACAAGACCGATAAGGTTACAAAGTCTTATACAATGAGTGTCCGTAACAATTGCGGGCTTTCCGAATACGTCTCCGAGGACAAGATTGGCGCTTTTTCTTCCTACACCGGGAAGTGCGAGCAGCTCTTTCATGTTATCGGGGACGTTGTCGTTATATTTTTCGTGAATGACCTTCATACAGGCGGAGATGTCTCTTGCTTTGGAATTTCCGAGGCCGCAGGGACGAACTATTTTCTCTATTTCTTCGACGGGAGCTTTGGCCAGAGCCTCCACGGTCGGGAATTTCTCATACAACAAAGGCGTTATCATATCGACTCTTTTGTCCGTGCACTGGGCCGCGAGGCGCACACTTACCAGCAGTTGCCAGGCTTTATCGTAGGCAAGAGTGCATACGGCATCGGGATATTCTTTTTTTAATCTATTTATTACTTCAAGTGCAATTTTTTTCTTGGTCATAGTGAACCTTTCTTGTATAATAATCATTGTAAATTATTTATTTTTATTTAACAAAAAAGTTGGAGTTGGGGAAATGAGCACACATTATAATGCTTTTATATCTTATAAACACGCTGAGCTCGATAACAAGATCGCAGTTATGGTTGAGCGTGGTCTTGAGCACTATCACATTCCACACAAGATCAGAAAAAAGACCGGCATAAAAAGGATTGAGAGAATCTTTAGGGATACCGATGAGCTTCCGATCACAAGTGACCTCAGCGGAACGATCGCGGAGGCACTTAAGAATGCTGACTATCTTATAGTAATATGCTCGACAAATACTTGCAAATCCATGTGGGTAGAAAGAGAGATTAAGCTCTTTTTACAGAATCATACTCAGGATCAGATCCTCACTGTGCTTGCAGACGGAGAGCCTGTTGACGTTGTGCCTGAAATACTGAAAAACAAAGAGGTTATCAGGGTTAATGATCTTGGAATAGAAGAGACGGTAACTATTCCCGTTGAACCGCTTTCCTGTGATTTCAGACTTCCAAAGAGAGAAGCTTTTAATACCGAGCTTCCGCGGCTTGCGGCAGCTCTTATCGGTTGTTCCTATAATGAACTCATGGACAGACAGCGTCAGTATAAAGTTAAAAGACTGACTGCTATTTTTGCTGCGATAATGGCTGTGACTTTAACTTTTGCCGGCTACATGATCTACAGCAACAAAAAGGTCAATGACAGCTACCGTGCTTCACTTATAAGTCAGTCTAAGTACCTTGCGAATGAGTCTGAAAAGCTGCTTGAAAACGGAGATAAAGTTAATGCTTTGCACCTTGCACTTAACGCTCTTCCAAGCGAAGAAATGCCTGATAGGCCTGTCACTACTGAGGCAATAAGGGCTATAACAAGTGCGACCGGGGCTTATGATCCAAGTGATATTTCTGACATTACATCTATATGGAATTATGAGATGCCGAGTGTTGTCAAGAAGATGGATGTATCTAAGGAAAATAAACTGTTGACAGCTATGGACGAGGAAGGAAATATCAGTATATGGGATCTGGTTACAGAGAAGGAGCTCATGACCTTTAATCCGACACATGGAAGTTTAGTGCCGAGAAATTTCGAATATTTGCCTAACGGAAATATAGTTTTGGCGGGTTATTATTTTATTGGGTGCGTAAATCCTCGTACTGCTGAGGTTGTTTGGGAAGAATATTTTCAAGAGGAATTCCTTGCCGACGATAATATTTGCATGACAAATGACGGGAATTTTCTTATTGCATTAAATGACGGAGTGTTTCGGACATATTCTCAAACGGATGGAAAACTAATAAACGAATATAAACTTTCCGGAGAACTAACAGATATTTTTAATACAGCAAGCAGCATAGTAGATGTTACTTTATCACCTGATAATACTAAGTTGGCTTTCGGTTTTTATAATCAGGATAATAAGTATGGAGTTGGACTATATGACATAAAAACCAATAAAACAATATATAATAATCTGGGTGCCGATCTAATAACAGCGATATCTTTTCCCACAGATAATGATGTGCTGTTTGCTTATGATATGGATGTATGGAACTCCAATGCATTCGAGATAGATACATACACTACTAAAATCGATTACGAGAAAGTTATCTGTTTGGATCCAAATGATTTTTCGGAAAAATGGGCAAAGGATTTTGAAAATACCAATGTTTCGTTGGGAATTGATTTTATATACATCGGTAAAAGCAATCTTATCCTATATTATTCCGGAGACAGGTCTGAAGTATGGGATTTAGTGACAGGGGAAACTATCCATAGCTATGTTTTTCCCGCTTCGATAGTTAATGCTGATTATGATGAAAATAGCAATAATCTGTTCTACGTAACTCAAAACGGAGGAATGGCGACAAACAATATTTCAGATTTCGAGAATCGAGATACTGTACATACTGTTTCATACTTTGTTGGCGGAGTTAACAAGGCAGTTTTGGGAGGCGGAATATTTATAAATCAATGGAGAAGTAACCGCATTATACATTATGCGGGAGATACATATGATAAAGAATGGTCCGCTTACGAGGGAGGTCATGAGATAGATAGTATCTATAATTCATATCTTGATGATAATGTTGCAGCCGTTCTTTCAGAAGAAGATGGCAAGGTAATCCTAAACCTTTTTGACCCCAATTCAAAGGCGTTTACGAAAAAAGTAGTTATCTCAGATGGTGACGATCATGATTTTTATTTTGGCTTTTTAGGTACATATCAAGGGAAACTTCTTTTGGCTTATTCAATACCCGGCTATGGTGTGCTGGGACTTGTATCGGTAGATTATGAGACCGGAGAGTTTTCGCTCGATAAGATAAACACGTACTGTTTTGATTACTTTGATTATCTCGATTATGTAGAGTATGCAAATGGCAAAATAGCATTTGTCGAGAAAGATGATACCGGAAAAACTATAGTTATGATCTATGATATAGCTTCGGGAAAGTCGGATGAGTATCCTATCGCGGTAGAAGAAGGAAACACAAAAGGTAAATTGTTTTTCTTTGAAAAGCAGGGGCTGGCCTATTATGTAGGAGAGCAGGATTATATCATTGATATTGGTAAAAACGAAATAAAGCCTATATCTTACAGCAATACATGGAATGGTACTGTATGTGTATCTGTAAATGAAGACGGAACGATGCTTGCGGTATCTGATGAAAGGGATATCGTAATAAAAGATATAGCAAAAGATGATAAAGAAATTACCATTCCGATTCTTAATGTGGAAACGAACAGGCCTGTTTTTTATAAAGAAAAAGGAAGTAAACCTGAGATACTTATCGTTCCTTATACGAATGGCAGATTGTGCAGATATAATGTCTCCACTGGTGAGCTTATCGGAAAGACGGATTTTCTTACTTCTACGATCAGTATACATGACTATGACAGTAAATTTATAGTAGATCCGGAACATTCATGTATTTATATGCAGTATTCTTCAATGATAAATATACTTGATATGGATAGTTTTGAAGAACTGGGATTTATTTATAATACTATGGGCTACCACGCACCGACAGACACATTCCCATGTCTTTGTGATGAAGAATCTGTCAGACACTTGGGGTATTATAGGCACTATACATTAGATGATCTTATCAAAAAAGCTAAAGATATCCTTCGAGATCATGAGATGTCTCAGGAGCAGAAAGATTCCTACGGAATAGGATAAAAAGTAAAAATGAAAGGTTATTGTTAGGGTTTTACTTATGAGTTTACATTACAATGCATTTATCTCTTATAAGCACGCTGAGCTTGATAACAAGATCGCAGCGATGGTTGAACGTGGTCTTGAGCACTATCACATTCCGCACAAGATCAGAAAAAAGACCGGCATGAAAAAGATCGAGAGGATCTTTAGGGATACCGACGAACTTCCGATCACTAGTGACCTCAGCGGAACAATCGCAGAGGCGCTTAAAAACGCCGATTATCTAATAGTTATATGTTCGACCAATACTTGCAAATCAATGTGGGTTGAAAGAGAGATAAAGCTCTTTTTACAGAACCATACTCAGGATCAGATTCTTACGGTACTTGCTGACGGTGAGCCGGTCGATGTGGTACCTGAGATACTTAAAAATAAAGAGGTTACCAGGGTTAATGAGCAGGGAATCGAAGAAACGGTAACAATACCTGTTGAGCCGCTTTCATGTGATTTCAGACTCCCTGCAAGAGAAGCCAAAAATACGGAACTTCCGCGCCTTGCGGCATCTCTTATCGGCTGCTCATATAACGAACTGATGGATAGACAGCGTCAGTACAAGATGAAAAGACTGACCGCTATTTTTGCTGTGATAATGGCTGTAACGCTTACTTTTGTCGGCAATCTGATATACAGCAACAAAAAGGTTAATGACAGCTATCGTGCTTCTCTTATCAGTCAGTCTAAGTATCTTGCGAATGAGTCGGAGAAACTGCTTGATAATCAGAACAGAATTGATGCGCTACATTTGGCTCTTGCGGCTCTTCCCGGTGAGGAGATGCCGGACAGACCTGTCACTACGGAAGCTCTTCGTGCGATCACACAGGCAACAATGGCTTATGTATCAAATGATGTAGCCGATATCACATCAGTATGGAATTATGAGATGCCCGGAACCGTAAGAGAATTGAATGCAGATTCCGATAATAAATATCTGGAAGCAATGGACCAATTCGGAAACATAAAAATATGGGATACGGAAAGTCATAAAGAACTCTATAGTTACAATCCCAAGCATGATAGAGCTCTTGTTCCAACATGTTTTAAGTTTCTTTCCGATGGAAGAGCTATTATGGCAGGAGGCCATTTTATTACATGTGTCAATGTGAAAAACGGAAAGGCGGATTGGGAACAGAAACTTGATGGCTATTTTACCGATGAAGCTATTAATATAACTAGTGACGGAAATATAATGCTTCCGATGGATGATGGATCATTTCGCATTTTTTCAAAGGAAGACGGAAAGGTAATTGAGGAATATAAACTTCCGGAAGAGTTTACTTCTTCTTTTTATATTGAAGGATATGTTCATCATACTTGTTTATCTCCGGACAATACAAAGATTGCTTTTACTTTTTCGGATAAAGATCAAAAAACCGGAATCGGAGTATATGATATAACTTCCGATAAAGTAATATCCAAAGTGACGGATGGGAAATTCTCGGGTGATATTCTTTTTCCTACAAATGACGAGCTGTTTTTGGCATTTCCTGAAGATCCCATGAACAGTAACACCAGATTCCTTACCATGAATATATGTAAGACAGATCGCGATACGATTGAGTGTCTTGATCCTGATGATCTTTCTGTGAAATGGACCAATGAGTTTTTATCCAATGATGTTTCATATAGATCGGAATTTATTTATATAGAAGACAATAATTCTATAGCTTACTATTCCGGTGATACTTCAGATATTTGGGATGTGGCGACCGGTGAGAGACTTCATCATTTCACTGTGAATTCAGCTATTGTTTATGCTTTTATGAGTAAAGATAGAGTTGTCCCAAGTTATATAACTCTTAACGGCGGTCTTGCAAGCTTTACTTCTTCAGATCCTGAGGATAAAGATACTATCAATTGTATGGAATATTTTACTGATAATCTTGATATCGGTGCGGTTGGTAGCGGATGCTTGTATTTATCTCGAAAAAACGGAAAAAGTATAACTCAGTATTCCGGAAATACATATGACAAAGAATGGAAAGCTTATGATGCTTCTCCCGAGACAAAAAGTCTCTATAATTCATATATGGATGATAATGTCGCCGCTGTTCTTTTTGATGAAGAAGAGAGCGTGATATTGGACCTTTTTGATCCAAATGATATGAAGTATACCAAAAGAGTTGTTTTGGACGAGGACGGAAGTGAAGCGAAATCGCATCAATTCCTTTGTCTTGGCACTTATGATGGCAAACTGCTTTTGAACTATAAAAATAATGTGTCCGGTGATGAATTGAGGGTATATTTCGTCGACTATAAGACAGGAGAATACACATCGGAGAAGATAAATAAGTATTCTTATTCATCAACCAATATTCCGACATACGAAAACGGTAAGATTGTTTATACAGAAATGAATGGATTTGATAACACATTTATATCTGTATATGATATTGCATCGAAAAAAACAGATAAGTATCGTCTTCCTGTAGAAGAATATATCGGTATCAAGAATCTATATTATTTTGAAAAACAAGGCTTTATCTATGTTGCAGTAACACAGCCCTATGATGGCTCTTCAGTGAAGCCGGACTATATTATAGATATAAATGAAAACGAGATATATCCCGTTGATCATGACGATGATTGGAATGATACTGTATGTGTATCGATGAATGATGACGGAAACTTGATTGCTGCAACAGATGAGAAGAATATAGTTATAAAAGATATAAAGGGAAATAATATATCTGTAATTCCTATTTTCGATGTTAAAATGCGGAGACCTGTTTTTGTGAAAGAAAAGGTTAGTCAAAAGGATCTGCTTATTGTTCCGTTTACTGACGGCAATTTGTGCAGATATGATGCAATGACGGGAAATCTTGTCGGAATGACGGAATATACGACAAATTCTACGATGGACTATGAAAGTACCTTTACCTTTGATACCGAACATTCATGTATATACTTTCATTATTCATCAATTACCAATATTTTTGATCTGGACAGCTATATGGAACTGGGATATGTTACAGGAAATATGGGATACCACAAACCTACGGATACATTCCCGTGCTTGGCAAAGGATGAGAACGGTGTGGAATGCCTCGGCTATTTCCGCCGCTATAACTTAGACGACCTTATCAAAAAGGCCAAGGATATTTTGCGGGACCACGAGATGCCACAGGAGCAGAAGGACGCTTACGGAATAGGATAAAATAAGTATTATGAGATTAAATGAGCTGCTGAAATTTAATAACATAACCATTCAGTGTCACGACAATCCGGATGCCGATGCGCTCGCGTCGGGATACGCTCTTTTGTGGTACTTTGAAAAGATGGGCAAGAAGGCGAAGCTCATCTACAAAGGCAAGAACAAGATTCAAAAGAGTAATCTCAAGATCATGCTCGAGAAGCTTGAAATTCCGGTTTCGTACGAGCCGGAGCTCGATAAAGTGAAAGGGCTTCTTGTCACCGTTGACTGTCAGTACGGGCAAAAGAATGTATCCAAGCTAAAGGCTGATCACATTGCTGTCATCGATCATCACCAGAAATCGGCCGATCTTCCGAAGCTTTCCGATGTAAGGAATAACCTTGGAAGTGCATCAACGCTTGTCTGGGACCTTATCAAAAAAGAAGGTCTTGATGTCAACGACAATCCGCTTCTTGCAACGGCTCTATACTATGGACTTTACACAGACACCAACAAGTTTTCCGAGGTTTCGCACCCCCTCGACCGTGATATGCAGGACGAGCTTATTGTAAACAAGAGCATTATCGTGGAGATGAGTAATTCCAACATTTCGCTGAACGAGCTCAAGATCACGGGCAACGCGATCCTAAACTATAAGTACTTCAAAAAAGAAAAGTATCTCATTATACATGCGGAAGCATGCGACCCCAACATTCTCGGGGTTATGAGCGACTTTTCCCTTGAGACGGCGGGTGTTAATGTTTGCCTTGCCTATTTTGTAAGTCCTATTGAAGTGAAATTTTCCGTTCGCAGCTGCGTTAAAGAGGTCCACGCCAATGAACTTGCGGCATTTCTTGCAGGCGACCTCGGCGGCGGAGGAGGCCATATATTCAAGGCCGGGGGCTCTCTTAGACCTGAGAAGCTAAAGCAAAAGTATAAAGAAAATAAAGATAAAAAAGATAAAGGCTCGGGAAAGCTCGAAGCGCTTGCCACAAATTACCTGCATAAGCGCATGAAAGAGTATTTTGACATGTACGAAGTCATCTATGCAAAAGAAACTACGCTTGGCATGGACGGCATGAAGAAATACGTGAAGATCCCGCAGGAGTTCGGTTATGTGAAGCTTACCGACGTATTCCCGAAAGGAACTTTGATCACAGTCAGAACCTTAGAGGGCGATATCGACATAACCATAGATAAATCGCATTACCTCATGGTCGGGATCACGGGCGAGATCTATCCTATAGCAAAAGAAAAATTCAAAAAGAGCTACAAGATGCTTGATGACAGCTTTGACAAAAAGTTTGAGTACGATCCCAGCATAAAAAACAGCGTCACAGGCGAAAAGAAATCCGTCATGGCGTATGTTAAACATGCTGTGAGCAAGGGAAATGTCAGCATCTTCGCCCGTCCTCTCGATAAGTGCGTCAAGCTCTTTACCGCTTGGGATGACGAAAAATATTATTCGGGCGAGATCGGAGATTACATCGCTTTCAGAGAAGACGATCCGCACGATATCTACATCATAAAGAAAGATCTTTTTGATCAGTTGTATAAAGAGGTAAAAATGTAAAGAACACCCACGAAGAACAATATCGTCGTTGTGACATTTGTGGCAAGTCTTTTGGGAGCATTCCTTGCAAAAGCTGTATTAAAGAAGCATTTTGAAAAAGCAGGTATCATAACCGGTAAGGAAAACAGAAACGTTGCCTGAATAAAAAAAGAAACGTTAGAACGGTGCCACTTTACTGAACTCCGGTCATAATTTGTTTATATTAGTTTATAAACTATTTATTTGACGTATTTTTTTTACTAAAATACAATATACATATATTCAGAACTATGTGCGTAAGTATGATAGTCAAAAAAGTAACAATCTATGAATGAGGGGTATCCGTATGGATTCTAACGGACTTAGTGCAGAACAGCAGGCTTTGCTTGCAAGTATAATGGGTAAATCACCTCAGCAAGGCGGCGGGGGAATGGCCGCAAATCCTGCAGCATCAGCGGCTTCTGCGACACCGGCGGCAGCAGCTCCGGCAGACCCGGGAAAAATGTTGTCCCAGGCAGAGATAGATGCTCTTATCGCATCTATGGGTAAGTAAGTGCATGATGCACCGATTTAATAAGGTGAATTGGTAAAAGATCAACCCGGCAGGAATACTGCCGGGATTTTTTTGACTTAAAAAGCGCTCAAAAAGCTTGTTTTGTGTGAAAATGTAGCATATTTTATTAAAATGTATTATCATTAAAATGTATAAATGTTTATTGTTTTTCACTAGTCTGTTTAGTTGGAGGGTGACATCATGTATATAGCGATGCAATGTAGTGACAGTAACGGAACTCTCAACACGGAAGTGTGTACTTTCTACGGAATCAGATATGATACGAGATACAGATCGGCGGTAATATCAACCGAGCATCTCAATCACGACTATGTTGTTCCCATGGATCCGAAGGATTATGAGAACGCCGTAAAACAGATAATGGCAGCGATGAAGGAGCGCGTCGAGCTCATTAATATCGAAGAGGGAATTGTCTGCCGCGGAAGGAAGGGCGAGTCAAGGCATGTAGAGCCGCAGAGACTTGTTATCAAACCTGTTTAACCAATAAAAACACGAGGGGGTTCAGATGAGCAAAAAAGTATTGGTTGCTTATTTTTCAGCAAGCGGAGTAACTGCCAGCATCGCCAATCAGTTGGCGGCGGAGATCGGTGCGGATATCTATGAGATAGCGCCCAAGAACAGATATACTTCTGAGGATCTTAACTGGCAGAATGAGTTTTCAAGAAGCAGCATTGAGATGAAAGATATAACATCGCGCCCGGAACTTGCGGACGGCAATGCCAGCGTTGAAGGCGCGGATGTCGTTTTTATCGGCTTTCCGATCTGGTGGTACACGGCACCTCATATCATCAACTCATTCCTTGAGGAATACGAGTTTTCCGGTAAGCATGTAGTTCTTTTTGCTACTTCCGGAGGAACCGATATCGATAAGAGCGTAAAAGACCTCCAGAATACATATACACGTATCCATTTTGACGGAGGAAGGAAGTTCAATGTGGGAATTTCCCGCGATGAGCTTAAAAACTGGGCTAATAAATATATACAGTAAGTTTTATGATGAGCGTTAGGGCTGCCGAAAAAAACGGCAGCTCTTATTATTTGACAACAGTCCCGCGTGTGGTAAAATTTTGAGGTAATAATAATTGGAGGAGAAAAAGTATCTCATGTCAGAAGTATACAATCATCACGCAATAGAAAGTAAATGGCAGAAATATTGGGAAGAGAACCAGACATTTAAGACAGACGTTTGGGATTTTTCCAAGCCCAAATATTATGCCCTTGATATGTTCCCTTATCCGTCAGGTGTAGGTCTTCACGCAGGACATCCCGAAGGATATACGGCTACAGATATCATGTCACGTATGAAGAGAATGCAGGGATATAACGTATTGCATCCCATGGGATACGATTCATTCGGTCTTCCTGCTGAGCAGTATGCGGTTACAACAGGTAACCATCCTGCCGGATTCACAGAGAAGAATATAGAGACTTTTTCCAAGCAGCTCAAGGAGCTTGGATTTGACTATGACTGGTCCAAGATGGTAGCAACAAGCGATCCCAAGTTCTACAAGTGGACACAGTGGATCTTTAAGAAATTGTATGAAGACGGTTATGCCAAGCATATCGATATGCCCGTTAACTGGTGCGAGGAGCTGGGAACGGTTCTTTCCAACGATGAGGTAATCGACGGTAAATCAGAGCGTGGCGGTTATCCCGTTGTTAAAAAGATGATGAAGCAGTGGGTTATCGATCAGCAGGCTTTCGCTGAGGAGCTTCTTGACGGACTTAATGAGATTGACTGGCCCGAGTCAACCAAGGAGATCCAGCGTAACTGGATCGGTAAGTCAACCGGTGTTGAGGTTGATTTCAAGATCGTAGGCGGCGGAGAGTTCTCAATCTTCACAACATGTATTGAGACCATCTACGGTATTACCTTTATGGTACTTGCTCCCGACGGAGAGATCGTTAAGGGACTTTTGGACCGCGTTGAGAATCTAGACGAGGTTCAGGCATATATAAATGAGACACTTAAAAAGAACGATCTTGATCGTACAGATCTTAACAAGACCAAGTCAGGATGCCCTCTTAAGGGAATCTATGCGATCAACCCCGTAAACGGCAAGGAAGTGCCTTTGTTTATCGGTGACTTCGTTCTTGCAAGCTACGGTACAGGTGCTGTTATGGCCGTACCCACACATGATCAGAGAGACTTTGAGTATGCTGAGGTTCACGGACTTCCGCTTATCCAGGTTATCAACAATGCCGAAGGAACAGTTGATATTTCCGGACATGCATTTGAGAAGCAGGATTATCTCGGCAAGGGCTGCATCCTTATGAATTCCGAAGAGTTCGACGGAATGACTGTAGAAGATGCCAAGAAAGCCATAACCAAGAAGCTCGTAGATATGGGCGTTGCAAGAGAGAAGGTCAACTATCACTTCCGTGAGTGGATCTTCGCAAGACAGCGTTATTGGGGTGAGCCCGTTCCCTGCATATACAAAGAAGACGGAAGCATTGTTTTCCTTGATGACAGCGAGCTTCCCGTTGTTCTTCCCGAGCTTGAGGATTACAAGGGACGCGGAGGCAAGGCGCCTTTAGAGAACGCAACAGAGTGGAAAGCATATGACAAGAACGGACTTAAGGGAACAAGAGAGACATCAACCATGCCCGGTTCCGCAGGTTCTTCTTGGTACTATTTCAGATATATCGATCCCGATAACGATAAAGAGTTCGCCAATCAGGAACTCCTTAAGCACTGGATGCCGGTTGACCTTTACATCGGCGGTCCCGAGCACGCTGTAGGACACTTGATGTACTCACGTATCTGGAACCGTTTCCTTTATAACAAAGGTCTTTCACCTGTAAAAGAGCCTTTCAAAAAGCTCGTACATCAGGGAATGATTCTTGGTGAGAACGGTATCAAGATGGGTAAGAGATTCCCTGAGTTCGTTGTTAACCCCAGCGATATAGTAAGCGAGTACGGCGCAGATACACTTCGCCTCTATGAGATGTTCATGGGACCTTTGGAAGTATCTAAGCCTTGGAACTCCGCAGCCGTTACAGGCGCAAGAAAGTTTATCAACCGCGTATTTACTTTCTTTACAGAGCCTGCAAACATCACTGATGACAACAACGGCAATCTTGAGAAAGTTTATCATCAGACAGTTAAGAAGGTCACAGGTGATTTCGAGGCACTTGGCTTCAACACAGCGATCGCTCAGATGATGATCTTTGTTAATGCGGTATACAAGGAAGGAAAGTGCCCAAGAGAGTATGCCGAGAACTTTATTAAGATGTTATCATGCATCTGCCCTCACGTTGGTGAAGAGATCTGGCAGAAGCTTGGACACGACAATACTATTGCCTTCGAGCCTTGGCCCACATTTGATGAGTCTAAGTGCGTAGAAGACACAGTAGAGATCGCAGTTCAGATCAACGGTAAGGTTAAGGCCACACTTGCTATCGGCAAGGAAGATCCCAAAGACGAAGTTATCGCCAAGGGTAAAGAGCTCATCGCAGATAAGCTTGAAGGTAAGACTATCGTAAAAGAGATCTATGTTCCCGGCAGGATCGTGAATATAGTAATTAAGTGATCGAGCGAAGCGAGAGTCGAACTTCCATATAAGAATTTAGAAGGATATTACGAGGTAATCACACCCCGTAATATCCTTTTTCATATTATGATATAATTAATCTAAGTATTGCCAATTTTAAATACCTGAGGATGAATATGGGAAAAAGAAAGATTAAAACGGTAGGCACGATCATCTTTATTGTGACGCTTATCATTACAACCTTCATATCATTCTTTTATCTGACAAGAGTAGCCGCGAATAGAAAAGAAAAGGCTCAGTTCCTTGCTGATTCTATCAGTGAGAGGATAGAAGCCGAAATAGAATCAAGAGATTATATAACCAGGATATTGGAGATCGAGATAGCCAATGAGGACGGGGACCTCAAGCAGCAAGAGTTTCAGACGATGGGAGAAGCTCTTTTTAACGATTATCTCGATGTAATAAGCGTTTCGCTTGCTCCGAACGGAGTGGTTAGTTACATATATCCCTTGGATAACGGTATCGCCGAGAGGAAAAATCTTTTTGAGGATTCAGTTGAAAGCGTTTATGCGGAAAACAGCATGAATACAGGCCTTTCAGTGATACTTGCGCCCGTTACGCTACCGGATGGAAGCTACGGCGTGATAATAAGGCGCCCTGTGTATATCGGAGAGAAGAATGCAGACAATTTCTGGGGATTTGCTTCGATAACATTGGGATTGTCCGACTTTTTATCAGAAGTTAATATCAAGGCGCTCGCGGATGAAGGCTATGAATATAAGCTTGTCGGCAACAATATTCTTACCGGCGATGAGCGCATTATCATGGAATATTCGGAAAAAGAGCTTGCGGCACCGATCTCTTCAATGATCAGCACCGTTGGCGGCGGTTTCTGGACACTTATGATAGCACCAATCGGAAACTGGATGGATCTTAAGGAGATCGTTACTGCATTTCTGATCGGAATTATCTTTAGTATCCTTATGTCGATCGCGGTTTCATCATACATGTCCGTCAAGGAAAATGCGGGAGAACTCGCGGTGTTGTCGTACACAGACGCGCTTACCAACCTGCACAATCCAAGAAGCTACAAGGAACATACCGATGATCTCATAAAGAAAAAGAGCCCGTTCGGAATCATATATATTGATCTCAATGATTTTAAAATGGTCAACGACACATACGGTCATGAGGTTGGAGATGAGCTCCTCAACGTTGTGGCCAAGAGACTTCTTAACAGCATCAGGGAAAAAGACATTGCGTTTAGAATAGGCGGAGATGAATTTGTCGTAGTAATTCACGGCAAGCACGACAGATTTTTCTATGAAGATGTCATAGCAAGAATAAGGACCAACGTCGCACGAGACGTAACAGTCGGGGATATAACGCTTAAAGTGATGATAAGTGCGGGATTTGCAAGATTCCCGGACGACGGCGTCAATATAGAGGACATTGTCAAAAAAGCCGACGATGCAATGTATTCAAACAAGCGACTTATTAAGGCAAGGCGCTTTGTAAGGGGCGATAAGTCGGTTAAATTCGACAGATAATAAAACACGCAGAATAAGAGGAATTATAAAAGATGGCGGGAGGAACTTACGATTTAATCAATAGGATTTTCGATACCTTTGCGGTAACATCGAGAAGCCGTTATGTCTATGTACACGACATGGAAAAAAATATTTCGAGATGGTCGCTCAATGCAGTGGACTATTTCGGACTATCAGGGGAATATATTTTTAATGCGGCATCGGTCTGGGAGATGAGGATTCATCCCGATGACAGGGATAAGTATGCCGAATATATTCAGCGCGTATATGCAGGAGATAAGCTGGATCCCAACTTCGAATACAGAGCAAGGAATAAGAACGGGGAATTTGTCGTTTGCTCATGTAGAGGAGTCGTGATAAAAGACTATTCGGACAAGCCGGTTTTTTACGCATGCTCGATTATCAATAAGGGTATCGTGGACAACAACGATCCGATAACTCTTTTGCCCAACCAGTTTGAGATGCTCAACTATATGAGAAGTCTTAAAACCGAGGGAAAAGAGTATTCGATACTCATGGTCAACGTTATAGATTTCGGTGAGATCAACAGACGCTACGGATATATGACGGGAAACAGCTTACTAAAGGCTGTCGCCGAGAAACTTCAAAGCGAGGGCGGGCCCGACGGAAAGGCCTACAGAGGCGAGGGTACTATAATCGCTCTTATAACTCCGAGCATGAAACTCGATGATATCAAAAAGCTATACGGTCGTATGAGGGCATTTACCAGAGAAGGGCTTTCTATCGACGGTAAGACAGTTAAAGCTGAAATGGGTGGCGGACTAGTCGTTGCGACAGATCTTGATGTCGATGAGCATTCGATATACACTAGCGCCAAGTACGCGCTTGATTACTCCAAGACGCAGAAGCACGGCAACCTTATTATTTTTCACAACGATCATGCAGAGAACAACAACAGTAGCATAGAGCTCGTTAATGAAGTCAGAAACTGTGTGATCAACGGGTTTGAAGGTTTCCATCTTGAGTATCAGCCTATTTTTTCAGCGGCAAACGGCAATCTTGTCGGAATGGAAGTTTTTGTCAGATGGGAAAAAGAGCCTTACGGAGATGTATCGCCATCAGAGTTTGTTCCATGGCTTGAACAGGATCCGGTATTCTATTCGCTCGGCAACTGGATACTTGAAACGGCGCTGGTCGATGCGATGCCGATAAGGCAGGACCGCAGAGACTTTTATCTGAGCGTGAACCTTGCTTTCATGCAGCTTGAGAAATCTGAGTTTAGAACGACTCTTTTGGAGATAATGAGAAAGACGGGTTATCCTGCAACGGCTCTTTGCTTGCAGCTTACACAGAGCTGCAGACAGCTTTCTATCGAGCATTTAAAGAGCCAGGTGGAATTCCTTAAATCATGCGGACTCAAGATAGGTCTCGATGTTTCGGACTTTGCTTCACTTGATCTTGTAAGCCATATGCCGATCGATTTCATAAGTCTTGTGCCTTCGCTTACGGGCGGAATGGAAGATAATCTTACGAATAAATACATGGTGGAAGCCGTTACTTCTTTTGCGCACAGGCTCGGTATAAGGACATGCTTTACAGGCGTTGAGGATGCGGGAACAGCGGAGCTTGCAAGGCAATATCCCATTTCCGATCTTATGGGATTCTTTTACGGACATCCCTGCAGGATTGAGGACTTTAAGAAAAAATACCTCTAAGGAGGCAATATGAGCAGAACCTTTCGTTACATTCAAAATGACGATGTTCTGAGGTCTTTTATGGAGTTTAGAGATGTTATCCGCAAAAGACCTGTTGTTATTGCGCGCCACGGAGACTATGTTCTGTATCTTAGCAGCCTGTCGGGAGATATTATGGGACTTTCCATAGAAAATCTTGAGAAAAAGAAGATTGTCTTCAGCAGGACATACGATATAAACAAAACTACGGATGCACTTGTTGCCCGCGGCACAAGGCATGCGGTTCAGAAAATGTCTGAGCTAAGCGATGAGGACGTCAACAGGAAGCGCCTCCAGATCTGGAAGTGGTACATCATGGAGTGGCAAAAGAATAACGCCGAGAGCGAGGAAGAACTCGTAAACCGTGAGCTTACCTGGGATGATAGTAATGAAACGCAAAAAGAGGATATCCTCGATATGGAATCCTTCCTTCACGGCGCGTATCTTAATCTCGGTGACACACTTCATCTTATTAACACATATCTTCAGAACGAAAAACACAAAGATATGTTCAGGCGCTTTGCAATCAACGATATCATGGAGCTTACCGGTGAAGACACCAAAGACAAGTCCATCATTGAAGCGGAAAAGAATCGCAAATCCGAAGACGAAGAAAACCACACCTATCGCTTCACGGTCAGCGTCGAAGCTACCGACAAAGAACATGCCCGCCAGGCACTTTTAAACTATCTTGCCGGAGATGAGCGCATAAAGGTGCAGAAGTAATAAATTTTGATTTGATTATTAAATGACATATTAAGAGGACTATATGACTCAGAAGATTTATAAGACCCGAAGGAAAAAAACACTTGTATCTGAAAACACGAACTTATTTTGTGCGCTGTTCACTTTTATCATGATTGGCTTGATGTTTTTGGTAATGTTTACAACAGGAATGAATCCTGTTATTGCGGTTTTTCTGTTTATAATTCTCATTGCTTGGATAATGCTTATCGTAGCTAAAAAGTTTAATTGGTCTGCGTCGACATGTTTGATCGGACGGGATAATAAGCTGTATGTAATAAGACTGTTTGGAACCGGGAAAATGGTGGATAAAAAAGGCGATATACCACCGATATATGCCCAAGCAGGTTCAGCTGAGCAAGCACTTACACTGGGACATAATATAAACGTTGCTATGAGAGAGAACAGTTATCGCAAGCAATTGAACGCTATGCGACGTGATGACAAAAATTATATTGATGGATTGGATAGTGTGCTTGAATATTTGGAAACGCATTCAAGAGCATATAAGGTAAAACCAAATAATAAAAGGACATTATCGGAAAGAATCCTTTTTTATGAAAGTGAGAATGAAGGATTTGAGAGAATCAGAACAGAGCTGGGAGAATATGGATTTTTAAAGCTTAACAATCCGGAGATAGCAGAAAACAAATTCGGAGCACTAAAGATCAAGTTTTATAACGAACAGAAGAAAGAATGCACAGTTAAAATATCAGACTGCTATGACGGCTTAAAAGAAGATATCAGAGCCGGATTATATTCATAAAGCCGCCGGTATCGGTGGTTGTGGAGACAAAAAAATCCCCGGAGATGTACTCCGAGGATTTTTTCCCTATTTAGTTTTTATATATAAACCTTCTCTTTATATATCTTTATCTGATCTTAACGAATGCAACGGCTTTCTTTTCAGAAGTGTGCTCCGTTCTTCGAACGAGGTCCTGAGTGTGAACCGAATACTCGGAACTGTACTCTTCCTCTTGAAGTGCTACATTTCCCATCATCTCAAGCGCTTTAAGCTTGCCGTATGACAGGTTCTGTTCCTTAGCCTTAATAGCATCAGCCATGATCTCAATGCACCCATGGCTCATGCCTGTCTTGATCTTTGTAGATCTTCTCATTATGCAATTCCTCCATCTCATAAGAAATTATTAAACGAAGTGGCTTGTGAAATATTAGGCCCCTCAACCTATTGTGGTTTCACAACAAAATTTCATTTAATGAATACATTATATACTAATAATCGATAAAAGCATAGTAGTTTTGTAATACTTTGCATCGCTAAATTATTAAATTTTCATAAAGTGGACACAAATTTCTTTTCTGCAAAATTCCTTAAATTTATGTAAATTGACGTACAATGGTACAAAATTGTTGTAATATAAAATTGAGTTATTTTCTATACCAAAAATTGACAATTGTTTCTTCGTTCAAAGTGAGCGTAAGGAGAAACTATTATGTGGAATTATAGTTTTGCAGTCCCAAGTCTTTTGGTAGTCTTATTATATGCGGTCTATTATTTCTTTCTTCCGCGCATACCGATCAAGATGAATCGCACCTTCCTGCGTCTTCTTGTGTTGCAGTGCGCAGTTACTGTGATAGACATAGTTGCCAGTTGGGCAGATACCAATTATACACATTTCCACATAGCGATCCTGTATATTCTTAACATCACTTATTTTGTGGTGTTCGTCTTAAGGTCTCTCCATTTTTACTTCTTTACGCTCAATGTCTTTAAGATTGACTATACCGAATTCAGGAAAAAATCTCTTATCGTCAGGATACCGATCTTTTTAACGTTCGCTATCATACTGACCACCCCTTTTACTCATGCGCTTTTTTACATTGATGAGAGCGGCTATCACAACGGATATTTTTATAATTTTATCTATCTTATAATGTGGTTCCTGATCCTGGGTTCTTATGTTGTTCTCTTTGTATTTAAAGATGTTCCGAAGCGCAGGAGAGATATAAGAGGCGTGTTCTTTTATAACACGGTCCTCCTTGCGGGTTCGTTCGTAAGACTGATGTATCCGAATTATCTTTTGATGGATACCTTCTGTCTGATAGCTATCACCACAATTTATCTCACCTATGAGAATCCGGACTTTTATCTTGAATCGAGAAGCTATGCGTTTAACAGCAGAGCGCTCAGAGAGTACCTTGATGAGATAAACGGAAAGAAGAAATATAAGATCATGGCTTTCATAATCCACAACTATGGTGAGGTGCGCGAGATATACGGCGGAAGGCAGATGGATAGCGGTATTTCACTTATAGGAACTTATCTCTACCGCACATTCAGAAGATACAAGGTCTTTTATTTCAGAAGCGGACGATTTGTTATCGTCGGCGACGACAAGATGGACGTTGAGAAGATCCATAAGATCCTCGTAAAGAGATTCATGAGCCCTTGGAAGTCGAGTGATACAGAGCTATATCTTGAGGCGGGTTATGCTGTTATATCGTCCGACAATATGAGAAGCTCTGATACCATACTGAATATGCTTATCACGACGCTTGAAGTTGTCGAGAAGAACGAAGACGGCTCGATCAACTATATCGATACCAAGATTGTAGAAGCGGCAACTAAGGGAACAGAGGTGAAAAAATCTCTCGAATATGCGGTTGATAACAATAAAGTCGAAGTGTTCCTTCAGCCCGTTATGGACGCGCTTACAGGTAAGCTTGTCGGTGCGGAGGCGCTTGCAAGGATACGAGACAACGACGGAAAGCTTGTTCCGCCCGGTCTTTTTATCCCGATCGCCGAAAAGAACGGAAAGATCAATCAGCTTGGCGAGCAGGTATTTGCCAAGACATGCCGCTTCGTAAAAGAGAATGATATAAAAAAGATGGGAATGAAGTGGATAAACGTTAACCTTTCACCGGTCCAGTTTATGAGGACCGACCTGGATCAGAGGCTTCTTACCATACTGGAAAAATATGATATCCCGCCGGAGGTCATCCACCTTGAGGTCACAGAGGATGCGATGGGTGAAGAGGGAATAATGGAAAAGCAGATCGGAAACATAAAAGATAAAGGCTTTTCATTTGTCCTTGATGACTTCGGGAAAGGATATTCCAATATCTCAAGACTTAAGAAGTATCCGTTCATCAACATAAAGCTTGACCTCAGCATAGTATGGGATTATTGCAAGGAACCCGATGTTATACTCCCGAATCTCGTCGATACCTTCGAGAGAATGGGCTTTAGTGTAACGGCGGAAGGCATAGAGGATGAACATATGGCGGAGGCTATGTCTGATATAGGATGTGATTATCTGCAGGGCTATTATTATTCGATGCCGCTTCCGATGGATGAATTTGTAGAAAAGTACGGACGTATTGAAAAGGATACCGAGTAGCATGTATAATAATCATTAAATAACAGGATAAATGGGCCGGATAAAGCCCTGGAATATATCAGTTTATAGTAGTTTTGGCATGTGCACCGCCGCTAAGGAGATTTTTCTTTTTATAGGCGGTGCACTTTTATTCCTTGCAAAAAAGATTTTGCGCAATCTAATTTTTGCTGCTATAATGATTTGGTTATAAAATGGTTTTACGTAAGGCATGAAAGATGCCTTGAAGAGGTTTTACTATGAAGAATATAGTTGAAAACAAACAGCTTGATGAGGAAAGAGCATTATATAATCTAACGGACGCTGAGGTTAAAGGCTGCGTATTCGACGGGCCGGCCGACGGTGAGTCCGCGCTTAAGGAAGCGCGTAATATTAAAGTCAGTGACTGTAAGTTTTCTCTTCGTTATCCGCTTTGGCATGTGACTGATTTTGAGATTGAGAATTCTACCATGAACGAGCTTACAAGAGCCGCACTTTGGTATGACAAAAACGGCTTTATTCACGACAGCAAGCTCGGCGGGATAAAGGCGCTCAGAGAATGCGTAGACATAAAGCTTCAAAAGTGTGATATAGTATCAGAGGAGTTTGGCTGGAAATGCGACAATATTTCCCTTCTTGATTCGAGCATTGAGTCGATGTATCTTTTCCTCGACAGTAAGAACATTAAGCTCGATAACGTGAACATGAAGGGCAAATACTCCTTCCAATACGTTGAGAACATGGAGATCACAAACAGTAATCTTGATACCAAGGATGCTTTCTGGCATACCAAGAACGTTACGGTAAAAGACAGTATCGTTAAGGGCGAGTATCTTGCGTGGTATTCCGAGAATCTCACACTTATTAACTGCAAGATAATAGGAACACAGCCTCTTTGCTACTGCAAGGGACTTAGGCTTATAAATTGCACGATGGAAGACTGCGATCTTTCTTTTGAATATTCGGATGTGGAAGCGGATATCGTGGGACATATCGATTCCGTCAAGAATCCGAAGTCGGGCAAGATTGTCGCAGACAGCATAGGAGAGATAATCAGAGAAGCTGCGGTCATGGACTGCACAGGGGAGATCATAACCAGATGAAAACAGGACTTGTAATGGAAGGCGGAGCAATGCGCGGGATGTTTACCTGCGGCATTTTGGATGTGTTTATGGAAAGAGGTATCACCTTTGACGGCGCGGTTGGTGTGTCTGCGGGTGCGACCTTCGGATGCAATATTAAGTCCAAACAACACGGAAGAGCACTTCGTTATAACAAGAAATACTGCACGGACAAAAGATATCACAGCTTGTCTTCACTTCTTTTTACGGGAGATATTTATAACGCTAAATTCTGCTACGATGAGCTCCCTTACAAGCTTGACGTGTGGGATATAGAGACTTTTCAGAATAATCCGATGGAATTCTACTGCGTTGCGACAGATCTTTTGACAGGAAAACCTGTGTATCATAAGCTCACAACCGGCGGAAAAGAGGATATCGAGTGGATCAGGGCGTCAGCCTCAATGCCGCTTGTATCAAAGCCTGTGCATATTGACGGCGGCGTGTATCTCGACGGAGGAATATCCGATTCTATCCCGCTGAAATTCATGGAAGAGCAGGGCTATGACAAGATACTGGTTATCGAGACGCAGCCCAAAGACTACGTTAAGGGCGAGCAGAAGCTTATGCCCCTTGCTAAGCTCATGCTTAGGAAGTATCCTAACATGATAAAGTGTATGGCGGATCGCCATCTCATGTACAATGAGGAAAAGAGATATATAAGAGAAAAAGAAGGCAGGGGCGAGATTATGGTAATAAGGCCCGATGCGCCTTTAAATGTAAGTCCCATTGAGAAGGACGAAAAAGAGCTCGAGAGAGTTTATCAGCACGGAAGAGCTAAAGCGGTCGAATTCTTAAGTATGGGACAATGGTGAGGTTTTATGAGTATTTTAAATGTTGAACACCTGACACATGGCTTTGGAGACAGAGCCATTTTTGATGATGTGTCATTCAGACTTCTTAAGGGAGAACACATTGGACTTGTGGGAGCCAACGGCGAAGGCAAGTCCACTTTTATGAACATAATTATCGGAAAGCTCATGCCCGATGCGGGTAACATTGAGTGGGCCAAGAACGTTAATGTAGGCTATCTTGATCAGCACGCGGTCCTTAAGAGTGGCATGACTATAAGAGACGTTCTTGCTTCAGCATACGAGCCTTTGTATGCGATGGAGCAGAGAATGAATGAGATCTGCGACGCAATGGGTGAAGCGGGCGAAGAAGAGCTTGAAAAGCTGATGGAAGAGCTCGGCACGATTCAGGATCTTTTGACCAACAGAGATTTCTATTTGATCGACTCCAAGATAGAAGAGGTTTCGAGAGCGCTGGGATTTCTTGAGCTTGGCCTCGACAGAGACGTTACGGAGCTTTCGGGAGGACAGAGAACCAAGATTCTTCTCGCTAAGCTATTATTGGAGAAGCCGGACATTCTTTTGCTTGACGAGCCGACTAACTATCTTGACGCTGAGCACATCGTCTGGCTTACTAGATATCTGCAGGAATATGATAACGCTTTTATCCTGATATCTCACGACATTCCGTTCCTTAACAGCGTCGTGAACATCATCTATCACATGGACGGACAGACGCATTCGCTCGACAGATACGTCGGAGACTACGACAAGTTCATGGAAGTTTACGAGATGAAAAAAGCTCAGAGAGAGGCGGCATACAACAGACAGCAGCAGGAGATCGCCGATCTCAAGGACTTCGTTGCAAGGAACAAAGCTAGAGTTGCGACAAGAAACATGGCGATGGCACGTCAAAAGAAGCTTGATAACATGGACCTTATCGAGAAGGTTCAGGAAAAGCCAAAGCCTGAGTTTAACTTTAAGACGGCAAGAACTCCGGGCAAGATCGTATTTGAGACAAAAGACCTTGTGATAGGCTATGACGAACCTCTTTCATCTCCGCTTAATATCACGATGGAGAGAAATACCAAGATTGTACTTACGGGAGCAAACGGAATCGGTAAGACGACTCTTTTAAAGAGTATCCTCGGACTTATCCCTGCGATAAGCGGATCCGCGGAGCTTGGAGAGAACGTTGAGGTCGGCTATTTTGAACAGGAAATGTCGCCCGATATTGAGACAACCTGCATGGAAGAAATCTGGAAGGAATTCCCCGGATTTTCTCAGTATGAGGTCAGATCTGCTCTTGCAAAGTGCGGACTTACGACCAAGCACATCGAGAGTAAGTGCAAAGTTTTATCAGGTGGTGAGCAGGCCAAGGTAAGACTTTGTAAGCTGATAAATCGTGAGTCAAACTTACTTGTACTCGACGAGCCTACGAACCATCTTGATGTCGATGCAAAAGAAGAACTTAAGAGAGCTCTCATGGAATATAAGGGAAGCATCATAATGGTTTGCCACGAACCTGATTTTTACGAGGATATGGGTGCACAGGTAATTGACTGCACCAAGTGGACAACAAGAGTTTGACACCTAAAATACATGAAAAATTTTAAACCAAGCAAATCGCAAACATTGTTTTGCATTCGCTTGGTTTTCGTTTATAATTAAGGAATGTAAGTTAGTACATTAGTGTAATAAAGGAGAAATGTGAATGAAGAAAAAGGTTTTGGCATTATTCATGACTGCGGCTATGGCAGTACTTGCTGTGGCTTGCGGAAATACACAGAGCGCATCTACCGGTGATAATGCGGGGGCAGCAGACGGTAAGGTGTGGGTTATCGCAACAGATACAGTATTTAAGCCTTTTGAATACACAGATGACAAGGGCAACTTCGTAGGAATCGACGTAGATATTCTTGCAGCAGTTGCTGAGGATCAGGGCTTTAAATATGAGCTTAAGTCACTTGGATGGGATGCTTCGATCGCAGCATGCCAGGCAGGACAGGCAGACGGAATGATCGCAGGCGCTTCAATCACTGATGAGCGTAGGGCTTCAGGCTGGATCTTCTCAAACGGATACTATGATGCAAACCAGAGCATGGCTGTGGCAGCAGATTCGGATATCAAGGGCTTTGAGGATCTTTCAGGTGCATCAGTAGCCGTTAAGACAGGTTCAATGTCAGCTACATATGCAGAGGAGCTTGCTAAGCAGTATAACTTTACAGTTACATACTTTGAGGATTCACCGACAGTTTACCAGGCAGTTACAGGCGGACAGGTTGCGGCTTGCTTCGACGATACACCGATCATGGCAGCTACGATCAAGGATTCAGGCATTGCCATGAAGCTTGTTGACGGAACAGGTAACGAGCCTGCAGAGTATGGTTTTGCCGTATTTACCAAGGACAGCCAGGAACTTATCGATAAGTTCAACGCAGGACTTGCAAACATCAAAGCTAACGGCAAGTACGATGAGATTCTTGCCAAATATATCGGAGACTGATCTATGTTTAGAATTATTACTGTTTATGGCGGTATGTTATCGGCAGCGCTCGGAAGAACGCTGCTGCTGGCATTATTAGGCCTGTTTTTTGCTTGTATCATCGGACTTATCTTCGGAATCATGGGCGTTATCAAGAACAGAGTGTGCAATGTCATCGCTCAGATATTTGTTGACGTCATAAGAGGTGTTCCGATGATCGTATTGGCGTTCTTTGTTTACTTTGGAATGCCTTATTTTTTCAATACGATAATAGGTGGTTTTAATGTTTCGCTTCCGGCGCTCCACGCAGGAACCATTTGTCTTGCGCTTAACTGCGGAGCATATATGGCTGAGATCATAAGAGCGGGTATCCTTTCCGTTGATCCGGGTCAGATGGAGGCTGCAAGATCACTTGGTCTTTCTTATTCTCAGGCAATGAGAAAGGTTGTGCTTCCTCAGGCGATCAAGACCATGATCCCTACCTTTATCAACCAGTTCATAATCACTTTGAAAGATACATCGATCCTTTCTGTTATCGGATTCCCGGAGCTTGTTAATACAGCCAAGAACGTGCAGGCCAATACCTTCATGTCTTTCCAGACATGGGCAATCGTCGGCATTATGTATCTTATTGTGATCACTATCCTTTCAAGAAGTGCGAAGGTTGTGGAAAGGAGATTGAACGTTGGCCGCGAATAAAGATATTACTATGATAAATGTGGAGCACTTAAAGAAGTGCTTCGGAAGTCTTGAAGTGTTAAAAGACATTTCTACAGAAGTTTACAAGGGTGAAGTTGTTGTAGTTATAGGCCCTTCGGGCTCGGGTAAATCTACTTTCCTAAGATGCCTTAACAAGCTCGAGACCGTAACTGACGGTAAGATCGTTATCGATGAAAAAGAGATCACATCTAAGAAGGTTGATATCAACAAGGTTAGAGAGAATATCGGAATGGTATTCCAGCACTTTAATCTTTTCAACAATATGAATATCATCGACAACCTCATGCTTGCTCCCGTGATGCTCGGAAAATGCAGCAAGGAAGAAGCTCTAAAGAGAGCCAAGGATATGCTTAAGAAGGTCGGACTTGCCGATAAGGAAAAGAGCTATCCCAGCCAGCTTTCCGGCGGACAAAAGCAGAGAGTTGCCATTGCGAGAGCTCTTTGTATGAATCCCGATATTATGCTTTTTGACGAGCCTACATCTGCTCTCGATCCCGAGATGGTCGGTGAAGTTCTTGCGGTTATGAAAGAACTTGCGGCCGAGGGTATGACAATGGTCATTGTTACCCATGAGATGGGATTTGCAAGAGAAGTAGCCGACAGAGTTATTTTTATGGACGGTGGGTATATAATAGAAGAGGGAACACCACAGGAAGTACTTCTTAATCCAAAAGAAGCACGTACAATTGATTTCCTTAATAAGGTTTTATAAGGAGCAGGATCTATCCGGATATAAACATGAGTTTATAGAGGAGGTAATGCCATGAAAAACATTATTACTATCAGCAGAGAGTTCGGTTCATGCGGCGGAACCATCGGAAGAGCGGTAGCCGACAGACTTGGATTTTATTATTTTGATAAAGACCTTATCCTTAGCGCAGCCAGGGAATCGGGTTCTCTTTCACCTGAGGAGATCAGAAAGTTTGATGAAAAGGTTCCGAGGGAATTCGGTTTCGGGCAGAGTCTTTTTGATTTCTACAACAAGCCTCTTAATGAGAAGCTTTTTGCTGCTCAGAGGGAAGCTATCAGGAAGGTCGCCGAGAAAGGCAATTGTGTCATAGTTGGTCGTAACGCCAACATGATCTTGCAAGAGTACGACAAGACTCTTCATGTGTTTATCTCAGCAACGGAGTATTTCAGACTTCAGCACATGAAGGAGAAGATGCCGGATTACACAGACGAGCAGATCCTTGAGAAGATGAAAGAGGTCGACAGAACTAGGCGCAAGTACTGCACGTACTACACCAACACTGAGTTCGGCCACGCCGACTACTACGATCTGTGCCTCAAGAGCTCGACGCTCGGCATCGAGAAGTGCATCGATATAATCTGTGAAGCCGCTAAATAAAATAAAACCTGCAGATTGCTTAAATGCAGCAATCTGCAGGTTTTTTTATGATTGACTTGATATTTATTTATGAGAAAATATCAAATGAAACAACAACGCCGTTTTCAATCTTAATTCCAAGTCCCAATCCGGAACCGATAATTTGGGGGAATTTGCTTGCGAAGTCTTCCTTGCTCATATGCTGGGCAGCTTCCTCACCACCACTTGAAAGGTACTGTGTGTTTGCATCGATCGGAAGTGTGTATGTATTGGTTCCAAAATCTATCGTATTCCAATTATTGTCGTACTGGTACACATCACCTTCAATTATGACTGCATTATCGGTAACTGAGACACTTTTTACATAACCCGGGGAATATGGGAATGGCTCGGAAACAAGATTTGTTGTATAGGTTCCGTCTTTTAGATTTGCAGTTGCTTGTTTAGATTCTTCTTTTGCATTATCCTGAGCGGGCTGCTCTGCAGCAGCCTCTTTTGACGCTTGCTCTGTAGCGCCAGTTTCTTTCGATGCCTGTTCTGTGGCAGAAGCTACTTCAGATGTCTGAGCAGTAGCAGCTGCGTCCTCCGATGTCTGCTCTGTAGCGGCAGCGTCTTCAGATGTCTGTTCGGTAGCGGCAGCATCCTCCGAAGATGCTTCTGTAGCTGCAGCCTCTACCGATGACTGTTCTGCAGCAGATGACTGCTCGTTTACATTATCAGTATTTGTGTTTCCCTCACATCCTGTTACCATCATGGCTACTATAGCCATCGCCAATAATCTTTTTTTCATTTTATTATGTCCTCCTTAAGATGTTCTGCCGGCGCAGTATCCTGCGACAACAACTACCAATTATAAGCCTTTCGAGGACAATGTCAAAAGAAACTCATATATTTCCATTTATCCGTAAGATTACTAACGTACTTTTTTCTGCATTTCACCCACCTTTTTTTGCCACTTACCGCAAATCCAAAGACAGGAATCATATGCTGTTGTATGATGGAATCATGAAAGGGGAAGCGTATGAAAGTAAACGTAATAATATCATCTGAAGTTCATGAAGCATATGCAGAAATCCATACAGATAAGATGACGGAGGATATCGGCAGAATAGTTGATATGTTAAGCACGGAGGCGGCTCCCGTGACGGCGCGCGCAGGGGAAGAGCTTGTTGTGCTTAAACCGGAAGACATCTATATGGTTCGTGTCGAGAACGGAGATACCGTTATTTACGGTGAAAAGAGATCATTCCGTTCAGCAAAAAGATTGTATGAACTAGC
>JAEEGJ010004070.1_pt1 | contig 51441 bp, 34 predicted proteins | sample 8958761 | NCBI WGS metagenome assembly JAEEGJ01 (sample SAMN16246546, study PRJNA631951) | gut metagenome | biome: gut microbiome; feature: rumen; material: RS-attached | host: Bos | place: Iran: Karaj | collected 2018-10
TCCGCCGCGAGCCAGTCCCTGTGGTCCTTCACCCACGCGGCGAGCGACGGGCTGCCGATTTCCTCCTCGCCCTCGAAGATGAACTTGACATTGTAGCGGAGCTGCCCGGTGCGGAGCAGGTACTCGAAGGCCTTGATGTGCATGAACAGCTGGCCCTTGTCGTCATTGGCCCCGCGGGCATAGATGGCCTCCTCCCCCGTCGCGGGGTCCGGGGCGACGACCGGCTCGAAGGGGTCGGTCCGCCACTTCTCCAGCGGCTCCGGCGGCTGGACGTCGTAATGGCCATAGACGAGGACGGTCCCCTCGGCCCCGGGCACCGCCTTCCGGCCGAAGACGACCGGATGCCCGGCCGTGGGATACACGGCCGCCTCATCGGCCCCGGCCTCCAGAAGCAGTTCCACCAGCCGGTCCGCACAGCGGCCCATATCCGCCCGGTGCGCGGGCTGGGCGCTCACCGAAGGAATCCGCAAGAGAGAGAAAAGTTCGGCGAAGAACCGCTCTCTGTTTTCTGTAATATACTGTTTCATAAGCATTTCTGTTTTCATTCCTATTGGACCGTCACCCGGCAGGAGGCACGGGCCCGCCCGTCTGCGGAGACGACCTCGATGGTCGTCGTACCCGGGGCGAGCGCCCGGATCCAGCTGTCCTCCACCGAAGCCACGGAAGGATCCGCGCTCGAATAATACAGGTCCTTGTTGGAGACATCGTCAGGGGCGACGAATCCCCGCAGATAGACCCGGTCGCCGACGGCAAGGGTCATTTCCGTATCGCTCAGCGTGATTTCGGTCGCATAGACGATGTGGCGGTCGCCGCAGACGGCCCGGATTGAATAGGGCTTCGCCTGGGGGGCTGCCAGATAATAGCCCGGGCGGGAGGCGGAGAAGGACAGGACCGTCTTGATGGGATGCGCCGTGGAAGACCAGAGTCCGCCCTCTTCGCCGTCATAGTACAGCCGCCCGGTCGTCCCGTAATCGACGATATACCCCGCTGCGGGCAGGAATATGCTGTTCCCGGTCACGGGACTCGTGACCTGATAACCGGCCACGGAGCCCTGCGTCGTCCAGGTCCATGTGCAGTTGTCGACCAGTTCCCGGACCTCGCGGTCCGTCGGCATCCGCCACTTGCCTCCATAGGCGACCGTGGCGGCATCGTCTTCCGCCTCCAATTCAATCCGGTAGTCCACGACCCCGTATCCGGGATCGGAATTGTATTTGGTCAGGGTGTACTGCTCCCCTTCGCACCACCGGTAACCGGCCCAGCCGCAGGACTGGTACTGTCCGAAGGAATCCTTTTGCTTGGGCTGCACCTCGCCCCAGGCGAAATAACCGCCGTATTCCGTCGGCCGGGTCGCCCCTACGTTGCAGGAGGCCCAGGGCACCGACAGGCCCAGATCGACCGCCTCGGGCCGCCAGGGGGCCACTTCGACCCGGCAGCTGGCGGAATAATTCCCGTCGACCGTATGGACGGTAACGGTCGTCGAACCGATACCGCGCGCCGTCACGACACCCGCTTCGGAGACACTGGCCACATAGCTATCCGCACAGGACCATACCACCGCCTTGTGGGATGCGTCCTCCGGCAGGACCGTCGCCGTCAGCCGGACGGCGTCCCCGGGTGCCATTTCAAGGACCTCCCGGTCCAGCGAGACGCCGGTCACAGGAACACGGGCTCCGGAAGGATGCCTCCCGGTGAACTCCTCGATCCGGTCGCAGAACAGCCGGTATGCCGCATCCAGCATGTCCATGGCACTGGTTTCCAGCTCGTCCGGGGTGTCTCCGGACGGGGCGGCGTCCTGGAATTCCGTCAGGCCGTATTCCCAGGCCAGGAACGGGAAGGCATCCCGCATCCGGCCGGCCGCATCCATGAGCGCCCGCTCCCGCACTTCTTCCGACTCCGTCTCCTCAAAGACCGCCCGGCATTCCTGGCAAACCGACAGCACCTCATCCGCGATTTCCCGGAACACCGATTCGGCCTCCTGCAGATAGTCCGCGAGGGATTCCTCGGGATAATCGGCATAGAGCGTATTGTCCTGCTCCCGGCAGGAAAGCACCCAGAGGAGATAGACGTCACGGAACGGATGCATCCCTCCCCAATCAATCTGTAAATCATGGGTTTCCGCGAATGCCTCCGGGGCAACCGACGAAACGCTTTCCGCGAGCCGGACCGCCCCGTCGTCGCCCCGGAAAGCACGGCTGAAGGCCCAGGGGCCGATTTCCTGCAGCGAGGCGGGGAATCCCACCTGCCGGACGGAACCGGCCAGGAAGGCCCGGCCTCCCAGGGCAGCCACGCCTTCCGGAACCGTGTACGACGAGATTCCGGAGGGGGCAAAAGCCAGCAGCGCCCCGTCCTTGATCAGGCAACGCCCGTCCGGGGTGGCATATTTCCCGTGGATCGCCTCCAGCTCGTCACAGCAGAAGAAAGGATTCGAGTCCGAGAAGGATTCCACGGTCGGGGGCATATAGACGCTCTTGAGCGGAGCCGTCCACGACCCGCCTTCGAAGTGGGTAACGGGACCGTCGAAGGTCAGGACGCCCTGGAAGCCGGCCAATTCGTCCGAGACGAGCCTGGCGCCCCACACGCTGCTGTACGTATAATAATAGGCAGGCAGATTCAGTTCCTGATGGCTGGATTCCGTGTACCAGATTTCATGGTCCGGCGGAACCTCCTCCCCCGTCAGGTCCACATAGACCGGCTTCATCCTGTACAGGTGGTTCCGCTCGATCCGGAGCGGCTTCTGCGTGGACTGCTCGAAGACGCGGCCGTCGGAGAGGGTCACCGTGAGGGTGAATCCTCCCGTGAATTCCACCGGCGGTAGGAGGAAGAGGGCCTCCGTATAGACTTCGGGGAAGATCCGGAAGTCGCGGTAGTCCGTAATGCGGATTTCCCTGCCGGTGGCCGCGGACATGTCCACGAGCGGCTCCCCGTCCCCGTCGAAGCGCACGATGGCGGTGCCGGAAAGCGGTTCATCCCGGTTGCCCCGGAGGGACACGGAACTGATTTTCAGCCGGTTGCCATGAAGACGGACCTGCAGGAAACCGCAGATGCTCCGGAAGAGCAGGTGGTCGTCCGTCCCGGCGGAAACCATGGGAATCTGCCGCGCCACGGTGACGCCCCGGAATAGCTGCTCCCCGTCGTAGCTCACCTGCAGGGCGGAGCCGTCTTCGCAGACCCGGTCCGTTTCCCGGTAGGGGGTGACGGCATAGACCCGGGAAATCTCCGTCCCGGTCCCGCCGGAAATCATTTCAAAGGATCCGGCCGTATCCCCGTAGGAGCCGGTGAACCTGTATTCCCGGTTGGCCGTGTTCCGGTCGAAGACGCTGATCCGCTCCCCCCCGGCCCAACGGATCTGGTAATCGAGCTCGAAAAAGGCCCGGGTCCCGGCGTCCGTGAAATCCTCCAGCTCCGCGTACAGGACGCGACCGGGCTGGATATCCTGGATTTCAAGGTCTTCCATCGCTTCTTCCCGCGCACAGGAAAAAAGCAGCAATGCCGCGAGGGCATATGCAACAGAACACTTCTTCCCCATGGCGGCTACCATTCTATCTCCGGATCCTCGACGACGATCGGTTCCGTATTCGTCATCGAAAACAGGAACATCCTTTCAAACTCCCAGGCGGTTTCACGCACCCGGGGCGGGCAATACGCTTTCATATCCATCGTTTCCTCACAAACTGAAATTCTTTCAAAAATACGGAATAATTCACGGATTCCGCACCTTTTTGTTAAATTTGTAGGAATTAAACAGGAAATCATGACGAAAGCAATCGTATTCGACCTCGGCGGGGTCCTGGTTGACCTGGACATGGATGCATGCCGTCGCGCCTTCCGCGAAGACCTGGGATTCGCGCGCATCACCGAAATCCTCGATCCCTGCCACCAGAAGGGCATTTTCATGGAAATGGAAGCGGGCCGCATCAGTGCGGACGAGTTCCGCGCCGCCGTCCTCGCCGAAAGCCGGCCCGGTGCCGTACCGGAGGACATCGACCGCTGCATCAGCGCCCTTCTCGTCAAGATGGATGCCTATAAAGTCACCCTCCTGGAACGCCTCGCCACCCGCTATGACCTCTATATCCTCAGCAACAACAATCCCATCTCGATGCCCCTCTGCAACGCGATGATGGCGAAGGCCGGCCTCGACTGGCAGCGGGTCTTCAAGGAGGAGTTCGTCTCCTGCTACATGAAAATGCTGAAGCCGGGGCAGGAAATCTTCCGGGAGGCCATCCGCCGGACTGGGGTCGCACCCGCGGAAATCCTGTTCATCGACGATTCCCCCCGGAACGTCGAGGCCGCCGCGGCCGCCGGCATGCGTTCCGCCCTCTACGTCCAGGGAGAAGACCTCGAAGAACTGATTGAAAAACATATCGAACCATGATCCACCGCATTGTAACCGCACTTTTCCTGGCCGGTCTGTCCCTGTCCGCATGGGCACAGAACATCACCGGACGCGTCACCTCCGAGGGCCGTCCCGTCGAGGGCGTCTGCGTCTCCGACGGCGTCTCCATCGTCCGGACCGATGCCGACGGCCGCTATGCCCTGCGGAGCGACAAGCGCCAGGGCTTCGTGTTCATCAGCACCCCCGCCTGGTACACGGTCCCGCTCAAGGACGGGCTCCTTCCGGATTTCTACCGCCCGCTGACAGAGCCCGCCGGCGTCGCAGAGACGCATGATTTCCAGCTGATTCCGCAGAACCAATCCTGCTATACGGTCCTTTTTGCCTCCGACATCCACATCAAGAACGACCCCGTGCTCGGGGACAAGCGGCTCTTCGAAGCCTACGCCCTCCCGAACGTGAAGCGGGTCCATGCCCGCTGCGCCGCCGACGGGCCGGTCGTCCTGTTCAACCTCGGCGACCTCGCCCATGACAAGGTCTGGTACCGCTTCGACTGGAACATCGCCAAATCCCGCGACTACCTGCGCACCTGCGGCTATCCCGGCCCCCTTTACAGCGTGATGGGCAACCATGACAACGACGGGGCCGCCGTCGCGACCCCCTTCGCGCCCGATGTCGATTACAACGCCGAGCGGCCCTACCGCGATGCGATGGGCCCGACCTATTATTCGATGAACATCGGCAAGGACCACTGGATCATGCTCGACGACGTCATCTACCTCAACAACCCCTTCGACGGGGCACCCACCGACCCGGGGCTCGCCGGCCGCCGGGACTACCGGATCGGCCTGAACGCCGATGAGCGGGCCTGGCTGGAGAAGGACCTGGAGACGGTCCCGGAAGGGATGAATGTCCGGGTCTGCGCCCACGCCCCCTTCCTCTTCGAATGGCCGAAAGAGAAGGGCACCCAGTTCGCGGACAGCGGGGAGATGGATGCGATTTACGGGCTGTTCGTCTCCCGTTTCGGCAAGATGACGGCCTATACGGGCCATTCCCACCGCTTCCAGTTCGCGGAGAATCCCCGCTATCCCCTCCTGCACGACCTGATGGTCCCCGCCACCTCCGGGAATGTCTGGAACACGGGGGAGAACCAGATGCTCGGCATCGACGCCTCCGACGCCGGCATCGTCTCCGCCCGGTTCGAAGGGGACAAGGTCACCTACGGATACCATACCCACGCCTACGGGGAGAAATGGATGCGGCTCTACGACATGAATACGGCCGTCGAATACCTCAGGAACGACGAACGGGTCGCCAAGCGGATGACCAGGAGCAGCCACATCACCGACTACGCCGCCTATACCGGCAAGAATGAGATCTACGCCAACATCTGGTTCTGGCAGCCCGGCTGGACGGTCGAGATGCTCGAGGGCAGCCGCAGGCTGAAGGTGGAGCGGATCGATGCCACGGACCCCCTGCTCCTCGCGACCCGGAACCCCGAAAGCTACTATAAGCACGAACGTTACGTGGTCAACAAGCACCTGTTCGCCGCCACTGCCCGTTCCCCGCGTTCGACCATCACCGTCCGCATCCTCGATGAAGACGGAAACCTCCTCCACAGCGAGAAGATGGTCCGGCCGAAAGCCTTTTCACTTGATATGGAATAAATTGAAAAACCAAAAGATATGAAATTCACCCATCTGCTTGCCGCCGCACTCCTCCTTGCAGGGACGGCCCTCTCCGCCCAGAACGCCGGCTTCGTCTCCGTCCCCCTTTCCACGGATTCCTTTGAAAACACCCACATCGCCTCCTTCGAGAAGGCCAACTACCAGGGCATGGACTGCTACCGGAATTACATCGTCAGTCTCCAGCACACCGGCATCGCCACCGTCTGGAAATACAACGGGAAGCAGGGCCTCGGGAAACTCGGCCGCTTCGACCTCGCGACGCACAACGACGTGAACCATTCCAACGTCTGTTCCTTCGGCGTCGAGAAGTTCGACAGCAAGGACCCGATGCCGGTCATCTACGTCAGCCAGTGCCACAAAAAGCCCTACAACGGCTTCAAGGACATCCTGTTCGTCGAGCGCATCAACCCGGATTTCAAGTCCTCCTCCCTGGTGCAGACCATCCATTTCGACGATACGGACCAGCTCTTCGGCTATGCCCTCCAGTGGGTCGTCGATCGGAAGAACAAGTGCCTGTACGGGTTCGGCAACACGACCAAGGACAAGGACCTGGAAGGCAACCGCCACAGGATCATCAAGTTCCGGCTCCCGAAGATCAGCGAGGGCGACATCATCTTCACCAACAAGGACATCATCGAAACCTATGTCGTCGAGGACTACGGCCTGCTGTACGCGACCATCGGCCAGGGCCTCTGCATCGACAAGGGCCGCCTGATGATGCCCACCGGCCTCGGCACGGACAAGTATCCCAGCTACCTGTTTGTCTGGGACCTCAAGCGCCGCCGTCCCATCGAAGTGCTTGACATGAGCCTCGGCACGACCGGCGAACTCGAGGACCTCGCCCATTTCAGGGGGAAGAAATTCCTCGTCCAGGGCCAGGACGGCCTCTTCCTGATGAACTACAAGAACCGCTAACGATCCTCCGCCATGGAGCCGCAGGAGCCCTTCAGCATCGATATCGGCAAGGTCCTTCGCGCCAAGTTCGGCCCGAAGACGCCCCGCTGGATCATCTCCCTGGCCCGGCGGCTCATCCACGAGGATTATGTGAACGCCTTCCTCCGCAAGGGCTACAGCGGGGTCGAATGCGCCGAAAAGGCCCTTGAGGAGATGGATGTGACCCTGCAGGTGGAGGGGATGGACAAGGTGCCGGCGGAAGGCCGCTTCACCGTCGTCTCCAACCATCCGCTGGGCGGGCACGACGCCATGGCCATCGTCGCCCTGTTCGGACGCCGCTTCGACGGGAACGTCCGCATCATGGTCAACGACTTCCTGATGGCCATCCAGCCGATGAAAGACATCTTCGTCCCCGTCAACAAGGTGGGCGGACAGGCCCGGGACCTGGCGGCGCAGACCGACGCCATCTTCCGTTCCGACGCCCAGATCCTCCATTTCCCCGCCGGGAAATGCGCCCGCCGGATCGACGGGAAGATCCAGGACCCGCCGTGGAAGAAGTCCTTCATCGTCAAGAGCGTGGAGACCCGGCGGGACATCATCCCGATGCATTTTATCGGCCGGAATTCCTGGCGGTTCCACCTCCTGGACAAGATCGGCGACCTGACCGGGATCAACCGGAAATTCCCCCTTGCCATGGTCCTGCTGGTCGATGAGATGTACCGCGCCCGCGGCCGGACCTACCGGATCGTCATCGGGGACCCCGTCCCCTGGCAGACCTTCGACGGCAGCCGGAGCCCCGCGGAGTGGGCCCGCTGGATGAAAGAACGTGTAGAGAACCTGTGATTCCCCCTGAAACGAACTTGCCATGAAGAGAATCATCCTTCCCGTGGACAGGGAGCTCCTGAAGGCGGAGCTCACTGAGAAAAGACACCTGCGGAAGACCAACCGCGCCAACAACGACCTGTATGTCGTGGGCCCCGAATGCACGAATGTGCTCCGGGAAATCGGCCGTCTCCGGGAAATCGCCTTCCGCTCGGACGGCGGCGGCACCGGAGAGCCGCTGGACATCGACAAATTCGACACCGACCCGGCCTATGGCTACCGCCAGCTGGTCCTGTGGGACCCGGAGGCCGAGGAGATCATCGGCGGCTACCGCTTCTGCATTTGTGACGAGGCCGTCTATGACCGCTACGGGCAGCCAATCCTCACCTCCTCCCACATGTTCGAGTTCTCGAAACGCTTTATCAACGAGTACCTTCCGTACACGATTGAACTCGGGCGCTCGTTCGTTTCCATCGAGTACCAGAGCTCGAAAAACGGGGCCAAGAGCCTTTACGCCCTGGACAATCTCTTCGACGGGATCTTCGCACTCGGCGTGCTGTACAAGAAGCGCGTCAAGTATTTCTTCGGCAAGATGACCATCTATCCCTCCTATCCGGTCGAGGCGCGCGAGATGGTCATGTATTTCCTGAAGAAGTACTTCGGAAGAGGGTCCGGCCTCATCCGGATCCGGAAACAGGTCAAAATCAAGAACCCGCTGCGTTTCCACCGCCTCTTCCCCCACAGCGATTTCAAGGAGGACTACCGGGTCCTCAAGGCGGAGGTATCCAAGACGGGGGTCAACATCCCGCCCCTCGTGAACACGTACATGAACATGTCCCCGTCCCTGATCTATTTCGGCACGGGAATCAACGACGAGTTTGCCAACGTGTTTGATTCGGGCATGCTGGTCACCTTCGACGACATCTACCCCGAAAAGATGGACCGCCACGTCAACTCCTTCCGCAAGATCGGATTCCAGGCCATCCGCTCCCTCCTCCGCCGTTTCCAGCGCAAGCGCTGAGGAATTGTGAAACAATAACCTGCATCACCGGTGTCTGCTGCTTCGCAGCCCTGTCCGAGTAAATGCCACTGATGAAACAGAGACAATAACCTGCATCACCGGTGTCTGCTGCTTCGCAGCCCTGTCCGGGTAAATGCCACCGGTGATGCAGGTTATTGTCTCTGTTTCACCGAAAGGCGGTCAGCGGCCGTACACCCGGGCGAATTCTTCCTTGGCGCGTGCCATCTGGAAGAGGAAATCGCGGCTGGAGCGGAGATAGGCGCAGCCGATATCGGCCGCAAGGCGGCTGGCATCGACGTCGCTCTGCCAGTGGGCGCCGACGATGACGCGGCTTTCGCCGTAAGTCCAGGCGCGGGCGAAGAGACGCTCCGCGGCCGCCGGGTTGATTTCCGTCAGGAGGGTGGCGGCGCACCAGCCGCGGATGGTATGTCCGGAGGGATAGGAGCCTTCGCCGGAAAGCTCGGCCTCCTCCCAGGGAGTGAGGGTCCCCTCATGGAAACGGACGAAGGGACGGCGGCGCATGTAATGGGCCTTCGGCCGCACGCGGATGAGTTCCACGGTTGCGATACCCTCATACATAAGCTTGTATAATTCAGGGGTTTCCTCCTTCGTAATCGGGTAGCCGAAAGGTTCGCTGAAGAGGGTGATGACCGAATCGATCGACCAGGTGGCGTCCCGGACGGCCAGGGCCGCCCGCTCCGGATCGGTGCGCTGCGCCTTGCCCCAGAAATACCGGGTGACGTCATAGGCGAAATCCATCCCGGTCGTGTCGGGCGGCGCGGGAAGGCATTTGGTCAGGTCGGGCATCTCGTCGAGGGTGAAATACGTCCGGTACTCCTGCGCCCGGAGTGTTGCCAGGACAGACGCATGCAGGAGGGCTGAGAGGAGGACGACACGAAGCAATGATTTCATAGTAAATATTTTACATTCGGGCGATTGCCTCGGCCAGGCGATCGCCCAGGCCGATGGCATAACCCTGTGAGACAAAAAGGATATGGTTGTAGTTGTCGCTGAGGAAGACGATGGGAAGTTCATTCTTCCGGAGCAGGAGGTCTTCGGTGATCCGGGACTGGATGGCCCCCTGGCTGTCGATGCCATAGACGGCATTCGCCGGGAGCCGGCCATAGCGGCCTTCGGCCACTTCGCGCTGCAGGCGCTTCATCCGCGCTTCGTCGGGCGTAACCAGCAGGATGGGGCGGCCGAACGCTTCCAGGGCCTCCCGGGCCTCGGACAGGTCGTTCAGCACATGATTGGCCGGTTCAGAACCGACATCCAGCAGGGCGGTGACATAGAAACCGTTGCCGATCCCCTCCAGGATGGTCGTCTCCTTGCCGGCGATGCCGGACAAGACGGGACGGTAAGGGGTCAGGATGTCGAATTTCCCGAGAACGGAAAGCGCATCCTCCGGGGCGTCGATCCGGATCGGGACGCTGACGGTCTTTCCGGATGAAACATGGAACAAACTGATTGTGACCGGAGTTGAATCATTGTGCAGCCGGTTTCCGCTCGTCAGGAGATAGTCTCCTTCCGGCAGCGGGCCGCCGGTGGCGGAAATCCGTTCGCCCGGAGGATCATGCCGCGTCTGCAACGCAATCGGGGACAAACGGCCGTCCACGATGCGGCAGAGGGCGTAATGACGGCCGTACTCGGGATTGTCCACATGGCCCTCCGGCCGGTAGGTCAGGACCAGCCGTCCTTCCTTGCCGGCCGCCGGAAGGGTTTTCCATACGCCGGCATCCAGATAGCGCATCTGTCCGGACAGGGGGTTGCGGCGCATCCGCACGCCGAAGGTGTTGCCCAGCGAAACCATGAGCAGGTCCCGTGAGCGGGGGTTGGCGACACGGAGTTCCCAGACGCCCTTCGGCGACATGGGGATGTTCCAGAAAAGGGGATCCGTGTCCACCGTTATATGGTCCCCGACCCAGGAGCAGATGGCTTCGGCGGCCCGTGCGGGATTACCGCCGCCCCGGAACGCCTCCTGCAGGGAGGCGGGGACATGCTCCAGGAAAAAGCCCTTGTAGGGCGTCAGGAACTCATCCTCGACACGGGGACCGAGAACGGGCCCGGGCGCGTTATAACTGTCCCACAGGACTTCAGGATCCACATCGGCGATATCTTTCCGGCTGAGGCCGAGCAGCACGTCCAGTGCGCGGCCGGGATCCGCTGCCTGCAGCAGGAATCCCACGACCGTGGCCGCATTTCCGGCAGCATGCTCCAGCACACCGGTGAAAAAGTCGGGAAGATCATACCTTTCCGTAAAAGCGGAAGCGGACGCCCGGCTGGGGAAGGTGGAGGTGTATGCCGTACGGATGGAGTCGTCCTGCGCAATCCGGGCATTGCAGCGGTCGTGCACTTCCTGCGGCAACTCCGGTTCGACATACGTCTCCACGGGCGGACAGATGGTCATCCGCTCGGTCTTCAGGGGTGCCCCGACGGGACTCGTGAGTTTCACGACGACTTCTCCTTCTTGTCCGACGGACAGCTTCCGGTAGCCGTAGGCCCCGTCTTTCGAAGCCCAGACCAGCAGGTCGCCGATGCCGGCCGTCAGGGTGGTCTCCCCGGCAGCATCGGTGAATTTCGTGATGGCGGGGAAGAACTCCGAGGCATTGTAGATGCAGAACTCGACACGCGCCCCCTTCACGGGAATGCCGTCCCTGCCCACGACGCGGACGCGGGCGGACGCAGTGCGGGCATAGCGGTCCGTCAGGTTGATTTCCGTATAGCCCGGCGTCCTGACCACCACTTCTTCCGGACCGTCATACCGGCCGAAGACCCGGGTATGCAGGAAGAGCGCCCGGGATGCCGGGAAGGCGAACCAACCCCTGTCGAGCACGGGATTCGGCTCGCAAGCCCCTGTAAACCACCATCTTCCATCCGCCCAGGCCTCAACCCAGGCATGGTTGCTCTCCGTATGGGCCCAGCGCGGGGTGTACACCTGGCGGGCCGGGATACCGACAGCGCGGAGGGCGGCTACCATGAACACGGATTCCTCACCGCAACGTCCGGCCGCCTCCTTCAGGGTCGCAAGCGGCCCGCGGGTACGTGCGTCCGAAGGAGCATAGGTCGCCTTCGAGAGACACCAGTGGTTGATTTCCAGGATGGCATCGTACATGGAAAGCCCCTTGACGCGGGGTTCCAGCTCACGATAGAAAAGGGTCCGCGCGCTGTCGAGGTTTTCATTGTTGACACGGACCGGCAGGACGAAATGGCGGAACAGGTCCTCCGGCACATCCCAGTCCATCTCCTCCCGGGCCCGGAAAGAGGCCCGGACCTGTTCCAGGAAATAGGACTGCGGCCGGTCCGCCACATCGGCGAGCGGCATGTAGGCATACAGGAATTCCATCGCCTCCCGTTCGGAAACGGACAGGTCTTCCGGCAGCGTGAGAAAAGGCTTCAGCGCACCGCCGTACGACTGCTGGCGGCGGAAGAAATCCGCCCGCACCCCCTTGCGCACGGCCCGATCCGTGAGGAAATGCTCCCCGGAACAGGCGGCGAGCAGCATCAGCGGAAGCAGGAGCGGCAGAATCCTTTTCATCGGAGGGATCAATGGCACTTGAACGGCCCGTGGATGGACTTGATCCTGTATTCGAAATCAGCGTCTCCCAACATATAGACCATGAATTCGTCCCCGCCGGGGGCGACCCGGACGACAATGTGGCCGTTGTACTGGGTTTGCCTGAACAGGTCCGGATACTCGCCGAGCAGGTCGGCATGGGCATTGGTCAGGAAGATATCTTTCGTCCAGGTGTAGGTATTGTTCTCGAACTGGCCGGTCAGGATGCTCTGGAGCAGGCCCTTGTCCGGCTGGTAGTTGGAGAAGGACTCATTCAGGATGACCCGGGGCGAGAAAGCGTTTTTCTGCATCTGGGAGCCCCAGGAATTGGCGCTCAGGTGGTGGTTGGCCTTGAAGACCTCCAGGGATCCGACGAAGTCCCGGTAATAATAGGCCATCCGGTTCTGCGGGGCGGAGGTCAGGTCGCCGCAGGCGATGCAGTCGAATTTCCCGTACTGCAGGTGGAAGCCGCAGGAAGCCGGGTTCTCGCCGTCGATGGTCTGCTGCTCGACGATCCTGTTGCCGTTGCCGTCCCGGGTCACATACCGGCCGTTGCCGACGATGTTCAGCAGCCTGCAGTCATAGGACGGATCCGTCAGCAGGCGCACCTGGCTGTCGGAACCGACCTCGATCCGCTCGGCCTTGAGGCCATTCTGGGCCGTGGCATGCCTGACGAAAGCGATGTAATTGTTGGTGGCCGAGGATTCCGGCGCAAGGATGGTCTTGTCTTCCCCATAAGAGGGATAACCCCGGTCCAGCAGGGTCGTGAAGCCCACCTCTTCGAAAACGCCGCTCACGCCGACGGTCCGGTATCCGGCCGCGTTCCTGGGGTGGGCGGCGTTGTCCTCGCCCATGTGGTCGATGTGGAAGTGGGTCAGGTACATGTAGTCCAGCTTCGTCTTCCCTTCCGGCAGGAAATGCTTGATATACCGGGAGTACGTCACATAAGGGCGCGTCGCCTCGTCCGGCTTGCGCTGGATATTCTCCACGCCGGCGGCGGTCACTTCCCCGGCGTCCACGAGCAGGGTCGTGCCGTCCGGGAGGATGTACAGGTAGCATTCGCCCCGGCCGGAATTGATCGCGTGGATGTCCAGGCAGCCCTTTTCCCAGGCCGGCAGGACCGCTCCGACTTCGTATCCGACGGCCGCCGGCTTGTCGTCCTTGCCGTCCAGGTCGTCCCCCCAGGGCATCCTGCCGCCTTCCTCCTTGCCGCTGCCGCAGGCGATCACCGCGAGGAGCGGGAACAGATAGTGGATTTTCATTCGCATGTATAGGGTCCGTGAATGGATTTGACTTTGTATTCGAAGTCCGTGTCGTCGAGCATGTACACCCAGAACACGTCGCCGCCGGGCTGCACCCGGATGACGATGTGGCCGCCGATGGCCGCTGCCTTGGCATACAGGGACGGGTCGGTGTCGCGGGTCACCTGCTCGATGTTCGTGAAGAACAGGGCGGGGCCGCCGGGGTTGTCCAGCAGCCGGTGCATGATCGTCTGGTTCGGCTGGACGTCCCGCACATAGAAACTCTGCGTCGCGACGACTTTCGGCCGGAAGCGGCCGAGTTCGGTGGCGTCCATCGTCCCGTTGGACATGTGGTGATTGGCCTTCATCGCCTCCACCCGCTGCGGGATGAAGGCCGATGCGGCCACGTCGCAGGTCGTCCCGTCCCCGCTCGTCCAGTAGTCGAACTTGCCGTAGGAGAAAAGGGTGGCGCAGGACATCGCATTCTCCCGGAAACTCCCTGACGTATTGGCGTTTACGACTTCCTTTCCGTTCCAGTAGTGGCCGGAAGCGGCCCAGTTCTGGGCTTTGAAGCCCGAGTAGGCCTTGGCGTTGTGCCGCATGGCGACCTGTGTCGTCGAACCCACCGCGCACTTCTCCGCGACGAGGCCGCTGTTCTTCGTCCGGTAGGAGACGAACGCGGCGTATTCGGGAATCAGGTCGCCTTGGTCGGGCGTGGCCAGTCCTTCCTTGTCATAGACGGGATATGAGCGGTCGATGACCTTGTCGAAGGGGACGGATTCATACAGGGCCGTCACGCCGGAAAGGACATAGCCGCCCGCCTCGCTGCGGCCGAAACGGCTCTCGATCCGGCCGATATGGTCCATATGGTAATGCGAGAGCATGCAGTAGTCCAGCCGCGAACTGCCCTTCGGCAGGAAATGCCGGATGTACCGGGCATAGACTTCGGAAGGACGCACGTCCTGGGAGGGACGCGGCGTCACCTTCGCATAGGAAGAACTCTGGTAATCAACGAATTCACCCACATCCACCACCATCGTCGTGCCGTCCGGATAAATGAGGAAGCTGCACTCCCCCCGGGCGGAATTGATGTGGTGGATGTCGAAGAATCCCTCGCTCCAGGCGGGGAGCGGCGCTCCGACGGCCACGTCGGTCTCCGCTTCCCCGCCGGCGAGTTTCCCCTCCCACGGCATGACGGAAGGCCCCGCCTTTGGGGAGCACGCCAGCAGCAGCGCCAGCGCCAGGAATGAGATGCGTTCCATGCGTCAGTTCTGGTCGACAAGCACCGGACGGACGGCATAGCCGCCGACGGCGCCGAAATCTTTGTTGAAATACGGATAGGGACGCGGAGCTGCGCTCAGCTGGTGATAGATGCCACCGTAACAGGTGTCGTCATAGGCGCCATCGCCCGTAATGGACTCACCGCTGCGATAAGGGCCCTGGTTCGACAACTGGTTGACCGTCAGGGGCTGGGCCGTATAACGCCGGCCGCAGTACGGGAGGAAGACGCCCTTGGCGAGATCGGCATCCGTCAGGTCGGCCTCAACATCGCTCGCAACCGGAGCATCCCCCACCGGATCGAAATACAGGATGCCGCGGATGATGTTGGTCGCAGACACCGTATAGGCGGCGAACTGACGGGAGGCATTCGCATACAGGGCGGCGAACTCATCCCCGGTCGGCAGCCGGTATTGCCCCTTCGACGCCCAGAAGGCGATGTCACCGTACCTGGCCGCATCGAAATCCGTCGTCTCGACCGTGCACATCCTGTCGATGAACATTTTCCCGGAAATGTCGGCGCCCACCGGCACCATGGCGGTATGATCGACGACATTGTCCATGGAATCCATGCCGAGACCGCCGTAGTTGAAGAGGCTGTAATCGTCGTAGTTCGTCACCGTCCAGGTGACAGCCTTCTGGGTGGCGGCGGCTTTCTCGCATCCGGAATAATGCCACTGCGCAGGTGCGAGGCGCCAGTCGGTCATGAAGCCTTCGCCGGTCTGTCCGACGACATGCTCCAGATTGCCGGTCGCCCAGTAGATGTCCGCCACCAGAAGGGCCCCTTCCTTCGGTTCCTTGCCCTTGGCATCGGGCATCTCGGTCTTCATCGCGCGGAGGTCGCCGCGGCCGAAGGTCGAAAGGGATCCGACCACATCGAGGCCGCTGAGCTTCTTACCGTTGACATCATAGGCCGTCACGGAGACCTTTCCGTACGAACCGGAGGGCATCGGGACGACCAGCGACATCGACTGCTCGGGCGTGTCGTCGAAGGCGAAGGAGACCGGGGCGGTTCCTTCCTCGGCCTTCACGCCCTCGGTCAGCGCCTTGGCCAGGTCGACGGTAAAGGTTCCGGACAGGTTCCGGTCGGCCACCACGTCGATCCGGCGGGTCGCCGCGTTGATGTTGGAAAGGTCGAACAGGCCGTAGGAAAAAATCTGGCCGAACTGGATTTCGTACGTGTCGCCGATCGGGGCGACCATCACGGAGCACTCCCCGGCCGAGGCCTTCCGGGTTTCCGGAAGGGCAAAGGTCAGGGTCGTCCCCGACAGGTTCTGGACACAGTCCGCCGGATAGACGGCGAAGTCGCCGAGGGTCTTCCCCTCCGGGAGCGTCCCCTTGAAAACGGCCTTGCGGGTGCCTCCCGTGCCGTCAAGGGGCAGTTCTGCGACCGATCCGTCCGTGCAGACGACGGCGATCCTGTCGCCGGCGAGCCAGCGCGCTTCGCCGCGCCCGGTGAGGCCGGCGCGCGTCGCGGCGTTCTCGATGGAGGCGACCAGCGTCACCTCGCCGGTCCGGGAGAACGCAATCCCGGGATCGAAGGGTTTTTCCTCCTGCGTGCAGGCGGCGGAAAGGGCCAGGAGGAGGACAGGGAATATCTTTTTCATAATCAATAGCCGGGGTTGTTGTTTTCAAGTCCGATGAGCGGATTCGTCGTCATTTCGTCATACGGGAAGGGCCAGAGTTCGTCCTTTCCGACCGAGAACTTCTTGTTCGTATGGACGCGGCCGTTGAAGGCGCCTCCGCCGAAAGTCGTCTGCCCGTCGTAGGTGACGGTCCAGTTCTTGTCGATCGTGGGCTTGGCGTTGCAGGTGACATGGCCGAAATCCGGAGCGTACTGCGGGCCGTTGATGGCCTTGACGGCCAGAGGGGTCACGCCGTCGTCCTCTTTCCAGCGGCGGATGTCGAACCAGCGGAAACCTTCGGCGCAGAGTTCCACCTTGCGCTCATAGCGCAGGGCGCTGCGCAGGTCCTCGCGCGAGCCGGCGGGCACTTCCGGCATGCCGGCGCGCTTCCGGACGCGGTTGATCTGCGCCCGGGCCCGCTCGAGGTCGCCGCCCGTCCATTCGATATTGGCCTCGGCATCGACCAGGAGCACTTCCGCAAGGCGGATGATCGGGACGTCGAGGTCATCCTCATAGCTGGTTCCCGTGATGGTCCCGTAATAAGCCGGGTCCGAGTACTTGCGCCAGAGGAAGCCGCAGATGCCCTGGATGCCGTTGGGGCCGTATTCCGACTTGTTGCCGACGACATCGACATTGTTGACAAATTCACCCTTGGTATAGTCCATCACCGTCTTCACGGCAGGGTCCGTCGTGAACTGGATGCCCATCAGGCGGCTGCCGGGACGGACGGTCCAGAGGTCGAGGCGCGGGTCACGGTTGGCCCAGGGGTGGGTCCAGTCGTACAGCGGCGAATCGACGATGGATTTGCCGTCGGTGCACTGGAACGTGTCCATCATCGCCATCGAAGGGCCGGCACCCGCCGCGCCGTTGTGGACGCGGGAAGTGAAGGTGTAGATGCCCGTATGGGTGTTGGAAGCGGCCAGGCGGTTGAACTGGACGGCCCAGAGCCATTCCTCGCTGTCCGTCTCCGCATCGAAGCCGAAGAGCGGGGTCTGGTCCGGTTCGCCTTCCGCATGGGTCGGATAGTAGGTCAGGTCGAGCGGGGTCAGGTCATACACGCCGTCCGCGAGCGCCAGCGCCCGGGCGGAGCAGCGGGCTGCATCCTCATAGCGGCCCCATTCCAGGCAGATACGGGCCTTGAGGGCATAGGCGGCGGCCCGGCCGAGCCGGCAGGTGCCCCACTCGCCCTTCGGCCAGCGGACCGGCAGGGATTCGAAAAGGTCCTCGTCCATGTCGGAGATGATGCGGTTGATCACCTGTGCCTTGGGCGTCCGTGCATAGGCGTAATCCTCCAGCGACAGGCTGTGGTCGATGAAGGGGATGTCGCCGTAGAGCTGGACCCCCTGGTCATAGACATAGGCCCGGATGCAGAGGAGTTCGATCTTGATCTGGTTGAAGGTATCTTCATCCATCTTGTCCCGGATGTTGTCGAGCTTGTCCAGCACCATGTGGACGCGGCCCGCCGTCTTGTAGATGCGCGCATAGGCCTGCTTGACCTGGCTGGTATTGGACGTGATGATGGACTGGGTATAGTCGGGCCAGTGGCTCAGGACGGTGCGGGTGCAGCCGATGTCCGTCAGCTGGTCCATCCAGCGGTTCGGGAAGGGCTCGTACTGCATGACATTGTTGGCGAGGTTCTTATAGCAGGAGAGAAGACCGGCGATGGCTTCTTCCTCGCTGGCCGGGAAGGTTCCGCTCGAAGGGCCTGTCAGGGGATAACGGTCCAGGCTGCAGCCCCAGAGAAGGAGCGCCGCGGAAAACAGGAGGGCAAAAAGATTCTTTTTCATATCCGTCGCGGCTTTAGAAGGTGATTTCGATACCGCCGGTGTAGGTGGACACGAGCGGGTAGTTGTTGCCGATGGAACCGGTCGTGGCGCCCTGGGCGCCGGACTGGTAGGCGGTCTCGGGGTCATAGCCCTGGTAATAGCGGCTGAATGTCAGGAGGTTCGTCGCATTGGCGAAGAGCATCACCTTGCCCACCTTCAGGGCGCGGGTCCACCGGGCGGGCAGGGTATAGCTGAGTTCGACGTTCTTCAGGCGGACATAGGAGCCGTCGGCCATCCAGAAGGTGGAGACCTTGCGGTTCAGGTCGCTGACATAGGAGAGGCGCGGGAAGCGGGCGTCCGGATTGTCCGGGGTCCAGCTGTCCATGTGCTCGGCGCGGAAGGTGCCGCCGCTCACGCAGGGCTGCGTATAGTAGCCGCTGATGAAGGCGTCCGCCTTGCCAACGCCCTGGATGAGCGCGCTGAGGTTCCAGCCCTTCCAGCCGAAGTCGAGGGTGATGCCGAAGGTGTAGCGCGGGATCAGGCTGCCGAGGATCTGCTTGTCGTTGTCGTCGATCTTGCCGTCCGGTATGGGATTGCCGGCCTCATCCTTCGCGCCGCCGACATCCTCATAGACGAGGTCGCCGGGGCGGGTGATCTGGCCGTACTGCGGGCAGTTCTCGTTCATCCAGTCGGCCTGCTCCTGCGTCTGGACGATGCCGAGGCACTTCAGCAGGTAGAGCGAGTTGATGGACGAGCCTTCCTGGTTGCGGAGGACGCCGGAGGATTCGGAGGTGCCGCGCATGTTCAGGATCTCGTTGTGGACATCCGATAGGTTGGCGTTGACGCCCCAGCGGAAATCGCCGGCCGCGTCGCGGTACCCGGCGCTTACCTCCCAGCCGACGTTCCGGACCACGCCCGCGTTCTGGAACGGCGCGCCGAGGCCGATCGAGGACGGGATGTCCAGTTCCATCAGGATGCCGTCGGTGAGCTTGTGATAGACATCCGCCGTGATGCTCAGCTTGTTCCAGAAGGCGATGTCGAGGCCGATGTCGGCCATCTTCGTCGTCTCCCAGGTGATGTCCCGGTTGGCCAGGGTGTTGAGGGCGACGAGCGGATGGAGCTTGCCGCCTGCGAAGATGGAACTCTGGGTCAGGGTCTGCTCCGTCGGATAGTAGGAGGAGCCGATGTTCTGGTTGCCCAGCATGCCGTAGGAGGCACGGAACTTCAGTTCGGTCAGCGTGTTGGAGATGGCCTTCATGAAGGGTTCCTCGGAGACGCGCCATGCGGCGGAGACCGACGGGAAATAGCCCCAGCGGTGTTCCGGCGCGAAACGGGAGGAACCGTCCGCGCGGAAATTCGCCTCCAGCAGGTAGCGCTCCTTGAAGTTGTAGTTGATACGGCCGAAATACGAGCCGAGGGCCAGCTGGGTATGGGTACCGCTGTTGGTCTTGAACTCATTGGCGCCGCCGGCGCTGATGACCTCGTACTCGGGATAGGCGTAATCCTGGCGGTAGGCCTCCAGGGTCTGGTAGTCCATCCGCTCATAGGAGGCGCCGGCGAGCAGGCGCAGGGCATGACTGCCGAACTTCCAGGAAGCGATGGCGGTCGCCTGGCTCAGGTCATTGAACGTGAAGGTGTCTTCTTCCGTGAGGGAATTGTACTCCCGGCTCTGGACGGAGGAGACATTGCCGTACGGGTCCGAATGGTAATTGACCACGTCGTTGAAACTGTGGGTCCGGACGACCGTCAGGCGCGGTGCGTACTTGCCCTCGAGGGTGAGCCACTTGAAAGGCTTGAAGGTGAGGGAGGCCGAGCCTGTCAGGGCGATGCGGTTGGTGATGCGGTTGCCACCCAGGTTCTGCTCGATCATCGGAAGCGGGTTCGTCGTGCCGCCGGTGAACGGGGCGTAGCTGCCGTCGGACCATTGGGCGAGCATCAGCGGATCCCGCGAATTCATGATATTGAACACCGTGCCCTGGTAGGGGTTCGCCAGGCGGCGGGAATACGTGACAGCGAGGTCGAGACGCATCGAAAGCTTGTCCGAAAGGTCGATGTCCGCGTTGTTCCGGAGGTTGTAGCGGGTGTAGCGGGCGCTCTTGATGATACCGTCCTGGTCGAGGTAGCCGAAGGAGGTCCGGTTCCGGATCCGCTTGGAGCCGGCCGAGAGGTTCAGCACGTGGTTGTGCGTGAAACCGTCGCCGGTCATCAGGCGCTTCTGCCAGTCGACGATCGGGAAGGCGTCCGGGTCCAGCCAGTGGTTCATCATGTAATTCGCGATGTACGCGTCCGTGTAGAGCGAGACGGCACCGTCGTTCTCCGAGGCCTGGCGGGAGAGGGTCATGTACTGCTCCGCATTGGCCACGCTCGGATAGACGACCGGTTTCTGCCAGCCGGCATAGCCGCGGTAGGACACCGAGAACTTCTCCCTGTCGGCACGCTTGGTCGTGACGAGGATGACGCCGTTCGCGGCCCGGTTGCCGTAGATCGCGGAGGAAGCCGCGTCCTTCAGGATGGAAATCTGGTCGATCTGCGTGGCGTCCAGGAGGTTCAGGTTGCCCTCCACCCCGTCGATGAGGATGAGCGGGCTCGAGGAGGAGCCGCCGAAGGAGCCGATACCGCGGATCTGGATGGTGCCGGCGTCAGCGCCCGGGGCGCCGCCGGCGGTCGTCACCGTCACGCCCGGGGCCATGCCCTGCAGGGCCGTCGAGGCCTGGACGATCGGACGGGAGCCGAAATCGGCGGTCGAGACGGTCGCCACGGAGCCGGTCAGGTTGACCTTCTTCTGGGTGTCATAACCGACGACCACCACGTCCTGGAGGTAATTGGCGTCCGGTTCAAGGTTGATCGTCAGGTACTTACCGGCAGCGCGGACTGTCTGGTCCGTATAGCCGAGATAGGAGACGACAAGGACCTTCCCCTCTTCCGCGGAGAGGGAGAATGTGCCGTCCGAGCCGGTGACGGTGCCCTGCGAGGTCCCCTGGACCAGCACGGCCGCACCGGACAGCGGGGCGCCGGTCTCATCGACCACGACGCCCCGGACGGTGACCTTCTGCGCAAACGCGAACGCCGGGAGCAGAAGCAGCACCGCCATGGCAAGATGCCGCAATAAAACGTGTATCTTCATCCGTAACAAGGTTATAGTGTTATCTATTACGGACCAAATATATCAATTATTTTATTCACCGGCAAGGGGTTACCGCTACTTTTCCGGCTACTTTCCCGGCGGGAAAGCCGGATGGACGGGACGGGAGGCCGCGCAGAGGGGCGGGCGGTCAGAAGGAATGGGTGCCCTGCGTCACCGTGACGACGTGCCAGAGGGCGGGATCGGCGGGACGGAGGAAGGCGTCCGGCGAGGTGGGGATATGGACATCGGCCGTACAGCCGGCGGGGACCGTAACCCGCATGCGGATGGCGCCGGAATCCCGGCGTACATCGCTGGCAAGGGTGCCGTAAGGGGTGCGGGTTTCATAGCGGACGGATCCCAGCGCGGCGGGAAGGACCGGCTGGATGGTCACATGACGGCCGGCGGGCGCCTCCGGATCGAAACGGATGCCGGCAAGGGTGGTATAGCACCAGGAAAGGAAGCCGCCGAACATCGGATGGTTGTGGGAGTTGCCGCCGTCCCATTGCTCCCACAAGGTGTCGGCGCCGTTCTCGAACATGTAGGAAAAACCCGGGAAGCCCTTCTGTGTCAGCACGGTATAGGCAAGGTCCGACAGGCCTTCGGCGGCGAGGACCTCCGGGAGGAAGCGCGTTGCGAAGATGCCTGTCGTCAGGTGGCCGACGGCGAGCTCGGCCTGCAAGGCGGCGAGCACGCGGTCGCGTCGGTCCGCCGGCACGCCCATCCGGAGCGCGAAGACATTGCTCCCCGCCGGACCGTAACTGCAGGTTTCCGGGTCGTAAAAAACCCGGTGGAAGGCTTCGGCAAGACTGTCGGCTACGGCACGCGCACTACCCGGAGCGCCGAGGGCCGCTTCTGCCGGCATACCGACGGGCGCCGCTTGCGCGTCGTCATTTCCGCCAAGCACAGCCTCCGCCTGCGCGAGGATATCGGCGCAGTACCAGGCGTAGAATGTATGGACAAGGGCCGCATCCGGGAGTTCGCCGGGAGCGCACCAGTCGCCCAGGTTATACCACTTGAAGGGGCGCTCGCCGGGGTGCTTGCCCCGGGCCTGGCAGACGGTCCCGTCCGGGCGGCGCCATCCGAGGAGATAGCCCAGATAGGCCCGCATCGGCACCAGGTTGTCCGCCAGCATCCGGCGGTCGCCATAGCGGAGATAATGCTCCCATGGCATGATGCAGATCGCTGCACCCCAGGCGGTTCCGCCGCCACAGTTCGGCTCCCAGGGGGCACCGTTGGGGACATAGCCGTCCGGGCACTGGGCCAGCCGCATATCCGCGATCCATTTGTCATAGAAGGTCTCCGCATCGAAACAGCCGAGCACGGCCGGCATCGCTACCTGGCCGTCGCCGGTGTATGGGAGCTTCTCCCGGTGGGGGCAGTCGCTGGCATAGCCGCTGTGGGAATTCTGCAGTTGGGTGCGCCGGAAAACCGTTTCAATGTGCTGGAGAAGGGTGTCGGAGAGCGTGAGGGTGGCATTGGACCGGAGATCGGCATGGATGTCCTCCGCCCGGATGTTCTCAGGACGCAGGCTTTCCGGCCCGTCGACCAGGCATTCACGGAAGACAAACCAGCAGAAGCGCGGAGCCCAGGACTCCCCCGCCGCGCGGAAACGGATGCCCTTTGCGGGCCCTTTCAGGATGTAGCATTCCTCACCCTGCCGCTCCTCGCTGATGAAACGGACACGGACCGTGTCGCCCGGCTCGCCTTTCAGGCCGGAAAGAGCCACGCGGCCGGTTACCGTGCGGCCGAAATCGACCTTCCAGGCACCGTCAGGCTGCTTTTCCATGGAAACCGGAGCAAGACGTTCCGCCACCCTGTCCGCCGGGAACGGCACCGCCCGCAGCGGCCCCTCCGGGGCCTTCCGCGGCACCACCAGCTCCCAAGGGCTGCCGGCGGGTTGCGAGGCGGGGTTGCTGGCCTGCGAGGCGGGGTTGCTGCCGGCCTGCGAGGCTGAGCTGCTGCCGAATTGCGCCGCGCCATCCACCCGTGCATCGTAGGTTTCGCCGAGATACAGCTCATTCAGCACCGTCCCGGAGCGGCGCACCTCCCAGGAAAGGTCGGTCGCGACCGTCTCGTGCCGGCCGTCGGCATAGTCGATCTCCACCTGGCAGATCAGGCGCGGAGACCCGTATCCGGAAACCCGGCGGGAGCGGAAATCCGGATTGAAAAAACCGTTGCCGACCAGGACGGTCAGGCTGTTCTCACCCTGCCGGAGAGGCAGGTCATAGGTCATATACAGGGTGCGATGCCCGGCAAAGCGGCCCGAAAGGGGAATCTTCCCTTCCGACAGCCAAGGCCGGACCGTATAGTCGGTAAAGCCGGGAACATAGCAATCGTCTCCCACCTTCTTTCCGTTCAATGCCAGTTCGAACCACCCCAGGCCGGAAACATGCGCCTTGGCCGACCGGATCCGCCCCCGGATGGAAAAGGTCTTCCGGAACTCAGGCGCAGGCAGGAAGGCGTCCCCGCCCCGTTCATCGAACCACGGGGCACCGATCCACTGTGCCTTCCATTGACGGAGGGCCGTCCCGAAGGTCGCCGGAGGGGCGAAACGCGAGGGACGCCCTTTGCTGTCCCAAATCCGCACCGTCCAGTAAACAGTCTTTCCTTCAGGCAGTTCCACACCGCCATAAGGCACCAGGTGGGAGGCATCGCCCGGAACTTTCCCGCTGTCCCACAGGTCCGCCTTGCCCACCAGCAGGAGAAGCGGACGCGTTGCCACCCGCACCTGCCACGCGGTCTGCCCCTCGCCCGCCACCTTGTCGGATTTCGGATCCGCAATCCAGGAAAACCGGACATCCTCCGCCTCCACGGCCGCCGGCTCCGCCGCCGCAGCGACACGGAGATCCTTCGGCGTCAACGCTCCCCTTCCGGGAACCAGCCCCAAGAGGAACAGGATTGTCAGTAAAGTACCCATATCGCAAAAATACATTTTTTCTCCCGGCTTTGAAAACGAAAACGGCAGAAGTCTCCCCGGCGCGCGACACAGGACAGCCCCTATCCGCCGAACAAACCCTGAAAATGCTCATGCTCAATCAGATAGCCGCCACATCTTGACGTCCGCCGCAGTCCAGACGCCACAGGCGCATGACAGCTGAAACTGGCGCAGGACGGACGGAACGGGCGCAGGATTGCTGAAACGGACGCATGACAGACGGAACGGGCGCAGGACTGCTGAAACGGGCGCAGGACTGCTGAAACGGGCGCAGGACAGACGGAACGGGCGCAGGACTGCTGAAACGGACGCAGGGCGGACGAAACGGGCGCAGGACGGACGGAACGGGCGCATGACAGCTGAAACGGACGCATGACAGACGGAACGGACGCAGGACAGACGGAACGGACGCAGGACTGCTGAAACGGGCGCAGGACGGACGGAACAGGCGCAGGACTGCTGAAACGGACGCATGACAGACGGAACGGATGCAGGACGGACGGAACGGACGCAGGACGGACGGAACTGGCGCAGGACTGCTGAAACGGCAGGCGGAGAAAACGGGGCGACGCGTGAGGGAACGAGTGTCGCCGGGGGTGTCACGCGCGGCACCCCTAACGACGAAAAAGCCTCTTTTTGCTGCTAGGGGTGCTTGAAATGACACCCCTAACAACGGTCCGGCCAAAAGAATGCCTCCCTTCTGCCCCCTCCAGCCCGAAAAGGCCATTCTGTGGGCCTGAACTGCCTTCCGCCGGTCACCTCCGGCCCGAAAAGCCCATTCCCCGGGCCGGAATCGCCTCTCTTCTGCCACCTCCGGCCCGGAATGCGGCGGGCGGGTGACGGAGACCTGCAGAAAAATGGGACGTCTCCGTCAAAACAGGCCGTTTTTGACGGAGGCCGGTCGTTTTGCGGGACGTCTCCGTCACTTGTGGCAGTCGGCCTCCGACATCCGTGTGCGGTCGGCCTCCGACATTCGTGCGGTCATCTCAGTCATTTACGGGACGCCTCCGACATCCGTGTGCGGTCGGCCTCCGACATTCGCGCGGTCATCCCAGTCATTTACGGGACGACTCCGACATCCGTGTGCGGTCGGCCTCCGACATTCGTGCGGTCATCTCAGTCATTTACGGGACGCCTCCGACATCCGTATGCAGTCGGCCTCCGACATTCGTGCGGTCATCCCAGTCATTTACGGGACGCCTCCAACATCCGTGTACGGTCGGCTTCCGACATATGTGCAGTTGGCCTCCGACACCCGTGCGGGACGTCTCTGTCATTTGCAGGACATCTCCGTCACTTGTGGCGGCTTAGGCCTTTGCCGCCCGGCCACCTTTTCATCGGTCTGACGGCCGGCACTGCACTATTTCGTTTTTTGACGGGAATTTTTCGCTTTTTTCGCTTTTTGAATATGTGAAAAGCGTATATTTGCGACAGGGCTGTGAATAAACCTGCCCTGCCACATCCTATGCAACGTATTCATATTGTTTTGCTTGCCCTCCTGCTTCCGGCGATGTCGTTGTGGGCGGGGGAGCCGGCTTTCGTCGCCCGCTGGAACTTTTCTTCCGCGACCCGCGAGGCGGGTGTCTGGCAGACAGCGCATGCCGTTCCGGACAACGGCGCCGTCGCCACCCTTTCATTCGAGGGGTCTGATCCGGTCTATGGCTATACCAAGAAGGGGTCTGTGAAGGTGCGGCAGGTCCGCCCCGGCGACGGTTTCATCTTCTCCGCGCCGGTCGCCGGCCTTCCGGAGGGGACGGACATCGATCTCGGCCTGTACATCGGCATGGACAAGGAGGGGACCTCTTCCTGGGTCGTGGAATACCTGGACGGCCGGCGCTGGCGGGATACCGGCCTCGGTCTGACCATCAGCAAGGGTCCGCACAGCAACGAAACGTCCTTCATCGGCACCTTTACGCTCCGGAAGGCCTTCAAGGGCAATATGTTCAAGGTCCGCCTGCGCTGTACGGAACTGGATGCGGCCGAGGATGCTGCCTTCTATTTCATGACCGGCATCCGCCGTGCCGCCTATTTCGCCGCGTGGCCATCCGGCGGGGACAAGCCGAAACGGGTGCTCATGCTCGGCAATTCCTACACCTTCTTCGGCGCCTCCCATTTCGCCCTGCTGGAAATCGCCCACAGCCAGGGGCACCGGCTTGACGTCGGCGTCAATGTGAAGGGCGGCCAGAACTTCCTCCAGCATCTTGCCCTGGACCGTTCCCGTGCGGTGATCGCCGCGGGCGGATATGAAGCCGCGCTGCTCCAGAACCAGAGCCAGGCGTCCGCCTTCTATGCTTCCGATCCCGAAAGATACCTCTATATCAAGCTGATGTCGGAGGCGATGGCCGCCGAGGTCCGGGAGTATTCCCCGGACTGCCGCCTGATCCTGGAGTGGACCTGGGCCTCGCCGAAGAACGACTGGAACGGCCATGGCAGCGCCGAGGTGCACGACAGCCTGCTGGAGAAGGGAACCGTGGAACTTGCCGCGGCGATGGGCGCCGACATCTCGCCGATCGGGCGGGCGTTCACCCTGGGCCGGGCAGAGGGCCTGCCCCTGTATTATACGGATGATTTCCACCAGGGGGAACTCGGTTCCTACCTGAAGGCCTGCGTCAATTACCTGGTGCTGTTCGGCGGACCTTTCGGGGAAGATGTATCGGACTGCGGGCTGGATCCCGCCCAGACCGCCCGCTGCCGTGAGATCGCCATGAAAGTCGTTCAACCATAGCAGGTTCCCGCTATGAACCACAAAGAATACACCGTTTCCCTGATCCTGCTCGGCGCCCTGTTTTTCGTATTCGGCCTTGTCTCCTGGGTCAATTCGATCCTCGTGCCCTACTTCAAGGTCGCCTGCGACCTGCAGAGCGAGGTGCAGGGCTACCTGGCGCAGTTCGCCTTCTATATCGCCTATCTGGTGATGACCATCCCCGCCTCGGCCCTGCTGAGCCGGACCGGCTACAAGAAAGGCGCCCTCATCGGCCTATGGATCCTGGCCCTCGGCGCCTTCCTTTTTATCCCTGCCGCCCTCAGCCGGGCGTACAACCTCTTCCTCCTGGCCCTCTTCACGATGGGAACGGCCCTCGCCATCCTGCAGACGGTGGCGAATCCGTTCGTGACCATCATCGGGCCCATCGAGAGCGCTGCACGGCGCATCAGCATCGTGGGCATCTGCAACAAACTGGCGGGCATCCTGGCCCCGCTGGCCTTTTCCGCCCTGGTCATCGCTCCGCAGAAGGAGAAGATGGCGGCCATCCAAGCGGGGGCATTGGAGGGTGCGGCACGCGACGCGGCGCTCGCCGACCTGCTGCACGGCGTGATCGCTCCGTACGCGGTGCTGGGCGTGGTACTGGTGCTGTTCGGCATCCTTTTCTACCGTTCGCCCATCCAGGACATCAATCCGGCCCGGAATGCCGCCGCGGAAGGGGAGGGCCGGAAATCCCTTTTCGCCTATCCTTATCTGGTGCTGGGCGTCCTCGCCCTGTTCTGCCATCTCGGCACCCAGGCGCTCAGCGTCAACACCATCATCGGCTTCGCGGACGCCTCGGGCTTCACGTCGACGGCCGTATTCCCCTCGTTGACACTGAGTTGCACGCTGATCGGCTATTTCATCGGTGTGGTCCTCATCCCCCGGTACATCAGCCAGCAGAACATGCTCAAGGTGGTGACGACCGTCATCCTGCTGCTCTCCGTGCTGATCCTCCTCCTTCCGCCGCGGGCGGCCATCTGGTGCCTCGTGCTGATGGGCATCCCCAATTCGGTGGTCTATGCCGGCATCTGGCCCCTCGCCATCCATGACCTCGGGAAATGGACCAACCCCGGCTCCGCCATCCTCGTCATGGCCCTCTGCGGCAGCGCCATTTTCCCGCTCCTGTACGCAGCCATCGCGGACGGAGGCGCCACGTTGCACACGGCCTACTGGATACTCATCCCCGCGGCCCTCTACATGGTATTCTACGCCTTCATCGGCCACAGGATCAATCGATGGAAGCGCATATGATTTTCACGCATGATTTTAATTCCTGCAGGGTATAGGGTCCTGAACCGTCGCTGCGGGCAGCGACCCCTCCCACGGCAAGCCGCGGGCCCCTCCCTCTTATGTGGCCGAGGGTGGCCACAGGTTCAGGACCCTATACCCTTCCGGAAAAAATAACAACGCAATGAAGAAACTGATTGTCAATGGTCGGCTGCTCCTGCCGGAAGGCATCCGGAAGGGGAGTCTCCTCGTGGAAGACGGGCGGATCGCCCGGGTGCTTCCCGAAGGGGAGGAACCGTGGGCTGCCGGCGCGGAAATAATTGATGCTGACGGACTTTATGTTGCCCCTGGCTTCATCGACCTCCATACCCACGGGGCGGGCGGTGCCGATTTCATGGACGGGACGGTCGAGGCCTACCTTACCGCCGCGCGCATGCATGCGCAACACGGTACCACGCTGCTTTACCCCACGACCCTGACCAGCACCAACGAGCTCCTGTATGCGAGCTTCGAGACCTATGAAAAGGCCCTCTCCCGCTGCGGGGTCGATGGCGCCGCATTCGGCGGCATGCACCTGGAAGGGCCGTTCTTCGCCCCGGAACAGGCCGGGGCACAGGACCCCCGCTACCTGCGCGATCCCCGACCGGAGGAATACCTGGAAATCCTCTCCCGGACCCGGCACATCGCGCGCTGGAGCTTCGCGCCCGAACGGCCCGGCTCGCCGGCGTTCGCCGCAGAGCTCCGGAAGCGGGGCATCGTCCCGTCCATCGGCCACACCAACGCCACTTTCGCCGACTGTGACGCGGCTTACAGGGCCGGGTGCAGCCTGATGACGCATTTCTACTCCTGCATGAGCACGATCACGCGCCGCAACGCCTACCGCATCGCCGGGGTCATCGAATACGGCTACTGGCAGGACGGGATGGACATCGAGATCATCTGCGACGGCATCCATGTGCCTGCGGACCTGCTCAAGCTCGTCGTGAAGGTCAAGGGACCGGAGCACATCGCCCTGGTGACCGATTCGATGCGGGCGGCGGGGATGCCGGAGGGCCCGAGCCTCCTCGGCGGCCTCTCCGACGGCCAGGAGGTGATCGTCGAGGACGGCGTGGCCAAGCTTCCCGACCGCAGCGCCTTCGCCGGCAGCGTGGCGACGGCGGACCGCCTGGTCCGGACCATGGTCCGGGAGGGCGGCGTCCCGTTGGAGACGGCCGTCCGGATGGTGACGGCGAACCCGGCCCGGATCATGGGCATCAGCGCCGCCAAAGGCTCCCTGGAGGCCGGCAAGGATGCCGACGTGGTCCTTTTCGATGACAATATCCACATCCAAAGAACCCTTATAAAAGGAAAAACGGTTTTCACATGCTGAGAAAAGAATTCAAGTCGGATGCCTTGCAGGTGAAGGTGTTCGATACCCGGCAAAGCCTCGGCGAGGCGGCCGGTGCGGAGGCCGCGGCCTGGCTGCGGAAGCGCCTGGAAGGGCAGGAGACCGTCCGCGCCATCTTCGCGGCGGCGCCTTCGCAGAACGAGTTCCTCGCCGCCCTTGCGGCCGCACCGGACATCGACTGGCACCGGGTGCACGCCCTCCACATGGACGAATACGTCGGCCTTCCCGCGGATGCGCCGCAGGCCTTCGGCAACTTCCTGAGGGCGGCCATCTTCGACAAGGTGCCTTTCGGCCGGATCGACTACATCGGCACGGAGGGGGACCCGGAGGCCGTCATGGCCCGCTATGACCGGATTCTCGCCGAGAGCCCCGTCGATGTCGTTTTCATGGGCATCGGGGAGAACGGCCATATCGCCTTCAACGACCCCCACGTGGCGGATTTCAACGACCCGCTGCGGATCAAGAAGGTCGATCTCGACCTGACCTGCCGCACCCAGCAGGTCCATGACGGCTGCTTCGCCACGCTCGGCGAAGTCCCGGAATACGCCCTGACCCTGACCATCCCCGCGCTGGTGGCTGCGGACCGGATTTTCTGCGTCGTCCCGGCCGCGACCAAGGCGGATGCCGTCCGGGCGACCGTCCTCGGTCCCGTGACCGAAAAGGTCCCCGCGACGGTTCTCCGGCACCACCCTGACGCCACGCTCTATGTCGATTCCGACAGTGGAAAATATATTTTGTAACCACTATGAAACACTTCTTTTTCACTTTTCTGGCCTTGCTTACCGCCGCTTCGCTCCACGCCGGGGGCGTACTCAGCGGCTCCGTGACCTGCGGCGGCAAGCCTGTGCCGGATGTCAAGGTCACGGATGGGAAGACGGTCGTCCTCACCGGGGCGGACGGCCGTTATTCCTTCCCTTCCGACAAGGCGTCCGGCCTTGTGTTCATCACCGTCCCCGCCGGCTATGTCCCCGTGAGCGCCGACGGCGTCCGCCCGGATTTCTATGCCCACCTGTCCGGAGAGGGGGATGAAGTCCATGATTTCCGCCTCCAAAAGCAGGATCAGGCCGCCTACACGGTCCTTTTCGTGACCGACATCCACCTGACGGCGACGCCCTGGAAAGAGGATATCCGCCTGTTCCGCGAGGTGGCGATGCCCGCCTTCCGGAAGGTCGCCTCGGCCGCTGCGGCGAAGGGCCCGGTCTATGCCTTCAACCTCGGCGACCTCTCCCACGAGCGCTACTGGTACCAGAACGGATATGACCTCCAGGATGCCTACAACACGCTGCATGACAGCGGCTTCCCGACCCTGATGTACAGCGTCCCCGGCAACCACGAGAACGACTGCGCCGTCCTGACGGGCAACACCGACTGGGACGCCGGCCATCTCTACCGGAAGGTCCTGGGCCCGGAGTACTATTCGGTCGATATCGGCAACGAGCACTGGCTGTTCATGGACGACATCATCTACGAAAACGACCCGTCCATCCATGCGAAACCGTGGCCGCAGGGCTCCGCGGGCTCGATCAGCTATTCCCGGGGCTTTACCCGGACGCAGATGGCCTGGCTCGAGCAGGACCTCGCGACGGTGCCTTCAGACCGGAACCTGCTGATCTGCACCCATGCCCCCATCCTCTCCGACAACAGGCGCGAGACCTCTTTCCGCGCCGGGCAGATGGACACGCTCTCGACCCTTTTCTCCCGCTTCGGGAAGGTGATGGTCTATTCCGGCCACATGCACCGGATGCAGTACCTGACGAGCCGGAAATATCCCCTTTTCGAGAACTGGACCGTTTCCGCCTTCTCCGGCGACATGTGGGAGTCCGCCCCCAACCGGCTGCTCGGCGTCGAGGGGGAGGAGGGCGGCACCCTTGAAGTCCGCTTTCCCCCGGAAGGCGGTCCGGGCACCTGGCATGCCCATAGCGTGGACGGCAAGGTGATGCGCTGCTACGACCTGAACCGCGTCGGGCGGACATACCGCCGGAGCCGCGAAATCCGTCGCCAGATGGCCGCCTTCCCGAAGCGCGAGGACTATGCCGATTCCCGCTACCGCAACGTTATCCTGGTGAACTACTGGATGTTCCGCCCGGGCGAGACGGTCTCGATGTATGAGAACGGGAAGGCCCTCCCTGTCCGGCAAGTGACCTGGGAGGACCCGCTCTTCAACCTGGACTACTACCTCGGCGCCTTCCGCTCCGGCGACAGGATCGCCCCCGCCCAGGACAAGGTGCCGAACCGGCATATGTTCGCGGCCACCGCCTCCTCGCCCCGTTCCGACATCCGCGTCGTCGTCACGGCGGCGGACGGGACCGTCCTCCACGAAGAAACCGTCCGCCGGCCCAAGGCGTTCGGTCCCCGTATGCAATAACACTTTAACCATCATGATATGAAATCCTTAGTCAAACACCTGCTTGTCCTGCTCGTCCTGCTGCCGGCCGCCCTGGCGGCCCGGGCCCAGGACCGGACCGTGACGGGAACCGTTTCGGACCCGTCCGGGGAACCGCTCCCCGGCGTCGCCGTCGTGGTCAAGGGCTCCGCCAGGGGCGTGCTGACCGACAACGCCGGTGCGTTCAGCCTTTCGATTCCCGATGCGGAGACCGTTCTCCAGATAACCCTGCTCGGGTATTCCGCGGAAGAGGTGACCGTCGCCCCCGGGCAGAACCGGATCGCCGTCACCCTCCGGGAAGATGCCCTTTTCCTGAACGAGACCGTCGTCGTGGGCTACGGCGTCGCCAAGAAGGTCAACCTGACCGGCGCCATCTCCACGGTGGACACGAAGTCCCTGGAAAACAGGAGCTCCCACTCGCTTTCCCACATGCTGCAGGGCTCCGTTCCGGGCCTGAACATCTCGACGGCGACCGGCCATCCCGGCAGTTCCGCCAGCCTGAACATCCGCGGTTACACCTCCATCAACGGCGCTGAACCCCTCGTCCTCATCGACGGGGCCGTCGGCGACCTCGGCCGCGTCAACGCGGATGACGTCGCCTCCATCTCCGTCATCAAGGACGCGGCCGCGGCGGCTGTTTACGGTGCCCGCGCGGCCTTCGGCGTCATTCTCGTGACGACCAAGTCCGGCTCGGAATCCGACGGGAAGACGACGGTCCGCTACAGCGGCCGCTGGGGCTGGGAAGCCCCGACCACTTCGACCGATTACGAGACGACCGGTTACTGGTCCGTCTTCGTGAACAACCTCTTCTGGCGCTCCTATGCCCAGACGGAAGGCTATGTCCACTACAACGACCAGGACATGTGGGAGCTGATGCTCCGCATCAATGACAAGACCGAGAATCCGGAGCGCCCCTGGGTGACCATCCAGAACCGTGACGGCCGGGACCAGTATGTCTATTACGGCAATTTCGACTGGTACCATTACCTCTACCGCGACCGCCATCCCGTCCAGCAGCACAACATCTCGCTGAGCGGGGGCAACAAGCAGGTAAAATACTATCTGTCAGCGGCCTACGACCGCCAGGAAGGCGTGATGAACATCCGTCCCGACGTGTTTGACAAGTACAACCTCCGCTCGAAGATCGACTTCCGGATCAACAAGTGGGCGCGGCTGAGCAACAACACGACCTTCTATGCGTCCACCTACGATTTCCCGGGCATCTCGGATCCGGAGGATTCCTTCGCCTCCGGCGGCCGCCATGCGATGGCCTGCTTCACCCCGCAGAATCCCGACGGCACCTGGGTCTATCTGACCAGCTGGACCAACTACCAGGTCAACAACGGCCGCCACATCGTCATCAACGAGGGCAACAACGTCAACCTCCAGCGGCGCTCCGATTTCACCAATACGGCGGAACTCACCCTGACCCCGCTGAAGCACCTGACGGTCAAGGCCAATTACACCTACCGGATCTACCAGAGCCGCAACACCTACCGCCGGACGGGCTTCACCTACTCCCGCTACCCCGGCGAACTGATCGAGTTCTCGAACACGGGCGCCTATGAGGATCGGATGAATGAGACCGTGAATACGGTCAACTACCATGCGGCCAACGTCTATGGGACCTACGAGAATACCTGGGCCGACGCCCATCACCTGACGGTCACGGCCGGTTACAACTTCGAGACACGCTGGTCCAAGAACGTCGGCGCCGTGGGTAAGAACCTCATTACGAAGAATTTGTCCGACCTGGCGCTCATCGGCCTCGATGCGACCGGAAACACGATTACAAGCGTGTCCGGCGGCCAGTCGGCCTATGCCCTCCAGGGCTTTTTCGGCCGTATCAACTATGACTACAAGGGCCGCTACCTGCTGGAGATATCCGGCCGCCGCGACGGTACTTCGCGTTTCGCCAAGGGGCACCGCTGGGGCTCTTTCCCCTCCGCCTCCGTCGGCTGGCGCATTTCCGAGGAACCCTTCTTCGCCCCGGCCCGCCACTGGGTGGACCAGTTGAAGCTGCGGGCTTCCTACGGTGAACTGGGCAACCAGAACGTGAGCAATTTCGCCTACCTCCAGACCATCAGCCTGAGCAACCTCGACTACGTCTTCCACGAAGGGACGACCAAGCCGAAATCCGCCTCCATCTCCGCCCCGAACGCGGGCGACCTGACCTGGGAAGTGGCCAGGCAGACCAACATCGGCCTCGATGCCACGCTCTTCGCCGGCCGGATCGACTTCACGGCGGAAGGTTTCATCCGCAATACCATCGGCATGCTGACGGACGGCGCGGAGCTCCCGGCCGTTTACGGCGCCTCCGAGCCGGACATGAACGCCGCCGACCTGTCAACCCGCGGCTATGAACTGTCCCTGCGCTACAAGGACGGGTTCAACCTGCTCGGCAAGCCGTTCTCCTACAGCCTCGGCGCCAACATGGCCGTCTCCCGGACCTTCATCACCAAGTTCGACAACCAGGAGCGGACCTTCGCCAAGAAGCACTATGTCGGCAAGGAGATCGGCGAGATCTGGGGCTATACCGTCAATGACCTCTTCAAGAGCGACGAAGAGGCGGCGGAATACACCGGCCGGGTCGACCAGTCGGTGGTCTCCACCTACATCCAGGGCGGCTGGAAGGCCGGTGACATGAAGTATGAGGACCTCGACGGCGACAACAAGATCGGCGTCGGCTCCAACACCGTGGACAAGCCCGGAGACAAGCGCATCATCGGCAATTCCCGCCCCCGCCTCCGCTACGGCTTCAACCTCGGCTTCGACTGGCTCGGTTTCGACGCGTCCGCCTTCTTCGAGGGGACGGGCCGGCGGAACTGGTATCCCAGCGGCGAGAGCATGGTGTTCTGGGGCCCTTACTGCCGTCCTTACGTGACCTACCTGCCCCGGAATTTCATGGACAATGTCTGGGCCGAGGACAATCCGGACGCCTATTTCCCGCGTCCGCGCGGCTATATCGCCCTCAAATCGACCCGCGCGCTCAGCACGGTCAACACCCGCTACCTCCAGGATATCCGCTACCTGCGCCTGAAGAACCTCTCGGTCGGCTATACCGTGCCTGCGACACTGACCCGCAAGGCCGGCATCGACCGGCTCCGCGTGTACTTCTCCGGCGAGAACCTGTATTACTGGTCCCCGCTCAAGAAGCATTCCCTCTACGTGGATCCCGAGGCGGCCGCCAACCTCGTCAACGGGGACGACGACCCGAACGGCATCTACCCGTGGCAAAAGACTTACATGTTCGGCATCGACATCACTTTCTAAAGGAATCCAGCCATGAAAAAGTATATCCTACCCCTTCTCGCTTCGCTGCTGTGCCTGTCCGCCTGTGACGACTGGCTGAACCTCTCCCCGCAGGACGAGCTGACGCCGGACTCCTTCTTCAAGACGGAGACGGACCTGAAGATGTTCTCCAACTCCTTCTACAACAGCGCCTTCTCCGGCACCTATTTCCGGAACCAGAGCGACATCATCATCGAGAGCGGCCTGAGCGACAACCTCCGCGGCGGCAACAGCCGGGAAGTCCCGAACTCCGGCGGCGGCTGGTCCTTCACCTTCCTGAGGAAGATCAACAACCTGATCGAATATGCCGGCAACTGCCCGGACCAGCATGTCCGCGACGAATACATCGCCCTCGCCAGGTTCTTCCGGGCTTACTATTACTATACGAAGGTCATCCGCTTCGGCGACTATCCCTGGATCGACCATGTCCTCGGCTCCGACGACGAAGACCTCTACTATCCCCGCGACAGCCGGGAAACGGTCCTCACGCACATGGTCGAGGATATCGACGCGGCCATCGCCGGCCTGCCGGAGACCTCTTCCCTGTACCGGGTGAACCGCTATACGGCCCTGGCCGTCAAGGCGCGCTTCTGCCTCTTCGAGGGGACTTTCCGCAAGTATCACGGCATCACGGGCTATGACCACGATGCCGCCCACTACCTGGACCTGGCCGCCAAGGCGGCGGGCGAAATCATTGACAGCCACAAATATACCATCTACAGCACCGGCAATCCGACGACGGACTACATGAAATATTTCATGTCCACCGACGCCATCGCCGGGGAGACGATCCTCGCGGTCGATTACGACAACACCATCGGCATCTACCACAATGCCACCTGGTACGGGATCAAGTCTTCCGCCGGCCGGGCGGGCTTCACGAAGAAGTTCGTCGATTCCTACCTGATGAAGGACGGCTCCCGTTTCACGGACCGGGAAGGCTGGCGGACGATGCCCTTCACCGAGGAGGTGAAGGACCGGGATCCCCGTCTCGCCCAGACCATCCGCACCCCGGGTTACCGCCGGGAGGGGAAGAAAACGGAACTGCCTGACGGACCGGAGTTTGAGAACTCCATTACCGGCTTCCAGACCATCAAATACGTCCAGCCGATGGAACTCGGCGCCGACGGCTACGACCACTCCTTCAGCGACATGCCCGTCATCCGTTTCGGCGAGGTCGTGCTGATTTACGCGGAGGCCAAGGCGGAGCTGGGCACCCTGACCCAGGAAGACCTGGACAAGTCCCTCAACCTGCTGCGCGACCGCGTCGCCATGCCGCACCTCGACCTGGCGGCGGCCAATGCCAACCCGGACCCGTACCTGGGATCCGCGGAATACGGCTACCGCAACGTGACGGGGCCCAATAAGGGTGTCATCCTCGAAATCCGCCGCGAGCGGACCGTCGAGCTGGCCCAGGAAGGCGACATGCGCTATTTCGACCTGATGCGCTGGAAAGAGGGGAAATGCATCGACCAGGGGATGTACGGCATGTACTTCCCGGGTCCGGGCGAGTATGACCTCGACGGCGACGGCCCGGCGGAATACTGCCTCTATTCGGGCACCAAGCCCTCGACCAGTGCCAAATACGTCCTGGAGATCGGCAAGGATATCGTCCTCTCCCCGGACGGTCTGGTCGATCCCGTCGCGGGCATCGCGCATGTGTTCGACGAGGGGCGGGACTACCTGTACCCGGTTCCCATCAACGAGCGTTCCCTCAATCCGAAGCTCTCCCAGAACCCGGGATGGAACGATGGTCTTGATTTTTAGTATCTTTGTAAGTGGAAGAATATGAAACAGAACAGATATGCAATACTGATCCTCGCCGCGGCGCTCCTGGCGGCCGCTGCGTGCAGGCAGGAGGGCTCCGGCTCGGCCCGTGCGACCCTGGTGAACCCTTCCGTAGTCGAATTCGCCGCGAAGGGGGCGCCTGAGACAGTCGTCGGCGTGGCGGCCGACGGGGCCTGGTCCCTCAAGGAATGCCCCGACTGGATCACGGTCAGCCCCACCGAAGGGACCGGCCGGGCGGATATCGTCGTCTCGGTGTCTGACAACATGGAAAACGGCGAAGTGGCCCTTCCGCGCTCCGGCGTGGTGGTTTTCGGCGGAGACAAGCTCCTGAGCCGGGCCACCCTCACGGTGTCCCAGGGCGGCGACCGCTATGCCGGTACGCCCGCCTCGACGCTCGCCCAGGTCCCGTCCCTGCCGGACGGCAGCCGGGCCCATGTGAAGAATGCGCAGGCCGTGGCTGCCACGGCCTCGGCGGTCCTCATTTCCGACGGGACGGGATTCGCCCTGACGGACGGCGCCCTCAAACCGGGCGAGACCGCGACGGTCAAGGGCGTGAAAGGCTTTGAAAAGGGCCTTGTCCGCCTGACGGACGTCGATCTCCTGGATGTCGTGGCCGGTACGGTGCCGGCTCCTTCCGCTACGGCCGTCGAGGATCTCGACAGCTTTGCCGGAGCAGGGGCTTTCGTGACCGTGACGGGGGTCGTCGGGACGGCCAACGGGGCCGGCGACGTCGCCCTTTCCGTGCCCGGCGCCACACGCGGCGTGACGGTCCTTTCCGCGCCCGCATCGCTCGGGTTCTCCGCAATCGCCCATCACCTGGCGGCGGTCACCGGCTATGCTTTCGTGGACGGGAATACGGTCTGTCTGGTAGCAACCGACGTGGAAGACAAGGGCGCCGCCATGGCCAGCGACCTGCTGGCCCGCTGGCTTTTCAACGACCTCACCCGCGACAAGCTCGGTCCGCTGTTCACCGGCAAGGCGGAGCCCGACGGGAGCAATATCTACAAGTCCGACAATGTCAAGGAGGAAGGGGACGACGGCAAGTACGTTCCTTCCGAGGAAGGTGCGGGGCGGCTGACCTACTGGAGCGTCGACAAGCACGAAATCGACTCCAAGAACTATTTCAACCGCCTGATTGGTAAGACCGGAGAGCCCTATGTCACAGGTGCTTACCGCGGTGATTACTGGGAGTTTTCCGTGGCGCTTGAAAAGACCTACAAGGCCGGGTCGACCGTCCATTTCTTCGCCATTCCGCGTTCCTCCAACGGCAGCCTCAAGTACTGGACGCTGGAAATCCTCGACGGCGGGGAGTGGAAACCGATGCTGGACCTCCTGGAGAAGGAGGTGGACATCGATGCGGAAGGCACGAAGGGCGTCATCACCTACAACTGCGAGCAGGTCGGTGACGGCTATCTGGACGTGGATGCCAACTATGTCCTCACGGCCGAGCTCTCCGGAACCCTCCGGATCCGTTACCGCTCGATGGCCAACATGACCGCGAGCGCGACGGCCTCGAAGTACAAGGCGGTGCCCGACGGCGGTACCCACCGCTTTGCCGGCAATACGCGTACCAGCCCCTTCATCGAGATTGCCTATGAACTGTAAGCGACTGGGAATCATCCTCTTCTTCCTGTCGGCCCTCCTCTCCTGCGGAGAAGGGGGCCCGCAGGAGGAGGTGTCCTACTGCCGGCTGAAAGATGCCGGCGGCGGCGCCCTTTCCGCGCTGGAAGCAACCGCTGAGGGCCTTTCCGCGACGGTGAAAGTGGAAAGCGGCGGCATGTGGACCGTCCAGGCCTCCGCCGAGTGGATCGGCGTGGCGCCTTCCCGGGGCAACAAGTACGGGACCTTCACCGTGAACGTCCTGCCCAACCGGGCGGCCGTATCCCGGGACGGGACCGTCACCGTCAAGGCCGACGGCTGCGACCCGGTCCTTGTCCCCGTGCGCCAGAAGGGCAAGGAAGGCGGCGGGGAGGAGGATCCCGCCTCTTCCCTCCGATTCATGACTTTCAACATCCGCACCGGCGGCAAGGCGGACGGCTCCACCGACGAGCCGGGACATGAGTGGAAGACCGTCCGCAAGCCGGCCGTCCTCGCGATGTTCGCCGAGATCGATCCGGACGTGGCCGTGCTGCAGGAATGCCGCCAGGAGCAGCTCAATGACCTGGAAGCCGCCCTGACGGGCTATGTCTTCTACCGCTATGCCAATGACGGCGTCCTCAAGTCGGGCGCGACGGAAACCTGTCAGTCCAACATCTTCCAGAACAGCGGCGCGCGTTCCGTGACCATGGTCCGGAAGGGCATGTATTCCATGGTGCAGTGGGGGCGCTTCTGGCTCAGTGACACGCCGGACGTGGTGTCCACCTTCCCGGAGACCGAATCCAAGAAGGTGACCCTTTGGCTCCGCCTGAAGGAGCTGGCCACCGACCGGGAATTCTATGTCTTCAACATCCATTTCGTCACCCCGGGCAAGGGCGACTGCCTCGCCAAGTGCGCCGCCTGCACCGTGTCGCAGATCCGGGATATCACCGGCAACACCGGCCCCGATGCGGCCGGCAAGACCGTCTTCCTGGCCGGAGACTTCAACGCCATCGAAACGGACAGCCGGATCGCCGCCGTGCCCGCCTTCATGAAGAATGCCCGTCTGGATGCGCCCCTCAGCGACCCGTCCATGACCTACAACCACTTCAGTGCGAGCGCTTCGGACTGGAAACGGCTGGACCATATCTTCTATCACGGTGCCGTCCCGTCGCGCCACAAGGTCGTCAACGAGGCCAAGTACGGCACGGATTTCATCTCCGACCACTGGCCGGTCTTTGCAGATTTCACGATACGATGAAACGGATCCTCCTCGCTGCGGTTGCCCTTCTCCTCTGCCTGGGTGCAGGGGGGGGGGGCGATGCGTTCCCGGATGTGAAAAGGCATCTCACGGGACTGGCCGCAGCGGACGGGAGGCCGCTTCCTGCCGGTTGGAGCGCGTATCCCGCCGGCTATGAGGCGGCGCTGAAGACCGCACTCGACAACCTCGCGCTGACCTATGTCGGGGAGAACTGGATGGGCCCGGAGCCGCCCGGCCTGAACCGGACCATCGGCGCGTACACGGCCGCCTGCGTGTGCTACGAATTGCTTTTCGGCGAAGCGCCGGACGGGACGGGCTACGTGCCCGAACACATGGAATATGATGCCGCCCGGATGGAAATCGCACGGCTCTGCGCCCATGCGGCCTGCCAGACGCCCGGCAAGGTGACGGACGTCGGCCGGAAGGGCATCAAAGTCAATTACAAAGAATCCACGCTGCCGGCGTACACCCTTCCCGACCCGCTTCGGATGCAGTCCGGGCGGCCGGTCCGGACGCGGCGGCAGTGGCTGCACCGGCGCCGGCCGGAACTCCTTTCGCTTTTTGAGCGGGAGATGTTCGGCCGGGCTCCGGGACGGCCGGAAGCGCTTCATTTCGAGGAGATTTACCGCAATGAAGCCGCACTCGGCGGCCAGGCTCTCCGGAAGGAAGTCCGGGTCCATTTCGATACGACCGGCCGGCATTACCTGCGCCTGATGGTCTATACGCCCCGGAATGCCTCCGGCCCGGTTCCGGTGTTCCTCGGCATCAATTTCAAGGGAAACTGGGCCGTATCCCCGGAGACGGACATCCCGCTTCCGACGGAGGAGGAACTGAAGGCCTACGGGCGGGTGGAGACTCTCGTAAGGGGCGCAGCGTCGGCCCGCTGGCCGCTCGGGGATGTCCTCGCAGCCGGCTATGGCGTCGCCACCTTCTACCGCGGCGACGTGGACCCGGACTATGACGATGGCTTTGAGAACGGTGTGCATCCGCTCTTCTACCGGCCCGGCCAGGATTATCCCGGTCCCGGCGAGTGGGGGACCATCGCGGCCTGGGCCTGGGGACTCCGCCGGGCGATGGATTACCTGGAGACGGATCCGGACGTGGATGCCGCCCATGTGGCCGTTTTCGGCCATTCCCGGCTCGGGAAGACGGCCCTCTGGGCGGGGGCGCAGGATGAGCGATTCGCCCTTGTGATCTCCAACTGCTCCGGCAACTGCGGTGCCGCCCTGTCGCGCCGCCGCTACGGGGAAACCATCCTGAAAGTCAATGAATACCGCCCCCAGTGGTTCTGCGACAATTTTCTCAAGTACAACGGCCGGGAGGACGACCTGCCTTTCGACCAGCACGAACTGATCGCCCTCTGCGCCCCGCGTCCGGTCTATGTGGTCAGCGCCACGGAGGACCGCAATGCGGATCCGAAAGGCGAATTCCTCGGCATCCGGGCGGCATCCCCGGTCTATCGCCTCTTCGGACTGGAAGGGCTCGACGGGGTGGAGATGCCCGCCCCCGATACGCCGGTCGGGAACGGGAGCCTCGGCTACCACATCCATACCGGCGTCCATACGGTCCTGCCGTACGACTGGATGCAGTATATCCGCTTTGCTGACAGGCATTTCCAACGAAAGTAAACCCAATTGCATATGAACGATTTGTTTTCCATCAACGGCCGCGTAGCCGTCATGACCGGGGCCTGCGGGGTGCTCGGTGAAACCATTGTGAAGCATTTCGCCGCCGAGGGCTGCAAGGTCGTCCTGCTGGACCTGCCCCGGACGGCGGAGAAAGGGGAGCGGATTGTCGCCGAAATCAAGGCGGCGGGCGGCGAAGCCATGTTCCTGCCGACGGACGTGCTGGATGAGGAAGTGCTGCAGGGCAATCTTTCGGACATCCTCGCTGCCTACGGCGGCATCGACATCCTGCTGAATGCGGCCGGCGGCAACATGGGCCCGGCGAATGTCGCCCCGGACCAGACCCTGTTCGACCTCGACATCGCGGCGACCAGGCGGGTCTGCGAACTCAACCTCTTCGGCACCATCATCCCGACCAAGGTCTTCGCGAAGGCGCTGGTCGATAAGGGCCGCGGCTCCATCATCAACTTCTGTTCGATGAGTTCGTTCCGTCCGCTGACGCGCGTCGCCGGCTACGGGGTTGCGAAGGCCGGCATGGCCAGCTGGACGCAGTGGCTCGCCGGTGAACTCGCGACCAAGTTCGGCGAGGGCATCCGGGTCAACGCCATCGCTCCCGGCTTCCTGCTGACGAACCAGAACCGGACGCTGCTGACGAACCCCGACGGTTCGCTCACCGACCGGTCCCACAAGATTCTCGCCCACACGCCCTTCGGCCGCTTCCTGGAGCCCGATGAACTCGTGGGTGCCCTCCAGTACCTGGCCAGCGACGCCTCCAAGGGCGTTACCGGCACCATTGTCGCCGTTGACGGCGGATTTAACGCTTTTACGATATGATTTATACGATGCGACAGAGCTGGCGGTGGTACGGGCCGAACGATCCCGTGCCGCTCGATTACATCCGCCAGGCGGGCGTCACCGACATCGTGACCGCCCTGCACCACATCCCCAACGGGGAGGTATGGACCGTGGAGGAAATCCAAAAGCGCAAGGACGAGTGCGCTGCGAAGGGACTCGTCTGGAGCGTGGTGGAGAGTGTCCCCGTCCATGAGCACATCAAAACGCGCGAGGGGGATTATCTCCGCTACATCGAGAACTACAAGCAGAGCATCCGCAACCTCGCCGCCTGCGACATCCACTGCATCACCTACAACTTCATGCCGGTTCTCGACTGGACCCGCACGGACCTGTCGTGGGAGATGCCGGACGGCAGCCGTGCACTCCGCTTCGAACGCGACGCCTTCCTCGCCTTCGACCTCTTCATCCTGGAGCGGCCGGCGGCCTTCTCGGAGTACACGAAGGAGGAGATTGCCCGCGCCGAAGCCCGCTTCAAGGCGATGAGTCCGGAGGAGAAGCAGTTGATTACCAGGAACATGATCGCTGGCCTTCCCGGCAGTGAGGAGAGTTTCACCCTTGACCAGTTCCGCGCCGCCCTCGACCGCTACAAGGGGGTTGATGCCGAGACGCTCCGGGCGAACCTCATTTTCTTCCTCCAGCAGGTCTGCCCGGTCTGCGACGAGGTCGGTTCCCGGATGGTCATCCACCCGGACGACCCCCCGTACCCGATCCTCGGCCTGCCGCGTGTTCTTTCGACCGCGGAGGATTTCCGGCGGCTCGTCGCGGCCGTCCCGAATCCATCCAACGGACTCAATCTCTGCACCGGCTCGTTCGGCGTCCGGGCCGACAACGACCTCCCGGCGATGATGCGCGAGTTCGGCGACCGTGTGGACTTTGTCCACCTCCGGGCGACGAAGCGCAACGCGCTCGGCGACTTCTACGAAGCCAACCTCCTCGAGGGCGATGTCCCTGTGTATGAGATGATGAAGGCCGTTTTCGAAGTGGAGCAGAAGCGTGGCTTCCGCATCTTCCTCCGCCCGGACCACGGCCACCAGATGTGCGACGACCTCGGCCGCCGCTCCAATCCCGGCTACTCCTGCTACGGCCGCCTCCGCTCCCTCGCGGAGCTCCGCGGCATCGAGCATGCGCTCATCGCCCAGGCCCGGCCGTAGGCGGGTCCCGCTACTTTGGTGGCTATCTGGTAGCCCGACGACAGCTACATTCAAATCGTAGGTAGTTGATACATAGCGTAATGTGAGAAATCGCTCCCTCGTTTTTGAGGGAGCGATTTTCTGCAAATCACTAAGGCCCAAGCGCTTCCGATTTGAATGTTCTGTCCCGTCCTGAAAAAAGTTTACCAAAAAAGAGTAAACTAATGATGACCGAAAGTCAACGTTACAGGTTGCAGATGAAGGCAACGAGCAAGCTCCTCCGTGAGTACTTCAGTGGTGTCCCCATTGATAGTCTGATCCGCCGCTACGGGTACAGTGAAAAGAAGATCCGCGACCTTGCAAGTTCGTACAAGCAGGGAAAAATTGATATCTTTGAGGTGCGAGACCGAAAGAAGATATCTATGTCTGAAATGACCCACAAGGAGGAGGTGGAACTTCTCCAGATGAAAATCAAGAGCCTTGAGCATGCATTGAAGATGGCGAACATCAAGGCGGAAGGCTTCGAGTACATGATGGGCGTCCTGAAGGAGGAGTACGGTATCGACCTGTCAAAAAAAGTCGAGGCCGAACGGTTGAAGCACTCAAAGAAAGACACCCGGAAGTGAGCCTTTCCTCGTTGTGTGAACTGTTCGGCTATACCCGTCAGGGGTACTGGAAACAGCGTCAAGAGCATTACCGTGAAGAGATAGACACGACGGCCCTGGTAAATGAGGTACGTGAGGTTCGAGCCGATATGCCGCGCTGTGGTGCTCGTAAACTGCAGGTAATACTGGAGTCTAGAGGCCACAAGATTGGCAGGGACCGTTTGTTTGAACTACTGCGCTCGGAAGGGATGCTCGTGGTCAGGCGTCATACGCGTATTATCACAACCTATTCGCGCCATTGGATGAAGAAGTACGCCAACCTGATAAAGGGGATGAAGATCGATCATCCCAATCAGGTGTGGGTCAGCGACATCACCTATGTGGAGATCTACGAGAACGGGGTGCGCTCCTTTGCATACCTGTCCTTGATAACCGATGCATACACGCATGAGATTGTGGGTTGGGCGTTGCACGATACCCTGGACACGGAGGGCCCTCTCCGGGCCTTGAAGATGGCGATCGCCAACTACGGGGTATATGGGCTCAACGGACTGATCCATCACTCTGACCGCGGTTGCCAGTATTGCAGCCAGGACTACGTGAACGTGCTCAAGCAGTACAACATCCGGATCAGCATGACTGACAGGGGAGACCCCTATGAGAATGCGATTGCGGAGCGTGTAAACGGTATCCTCAAAACAGAGTGGCTTCACCAGGTGCGAATGACATCCTTACAAGCAGCGCAGGAAACGATTGGGGGCATCGTTCGTGTTTACAATGAGCAAAGGCCGCACTTGAGTGTAGGAATGCTTACTCCGATGCAGGCACGGCTCCATTCTGGTGGACTGAAAAAACGCTGGAAGAACTATTGGGCCCTCAAACAAGATCGGCAACAACCGGCCGGGGAGGAGGGCCCTTGCCCGGAGCCCCCCGCAGACGGCCGTGTTGTAGCCGCCGCTCTTCGTGGTCGAGCGGCGGCGGTGCCGCTATAAAAATGTCGCGAAAGTTTGTATCTTCGCGACATCAACGTAAACCGATATCAGGACTTCTTCGTCCTAACTACTTATTGTTCAACATCGGTAAACTAATATCAGGACTAGACATTCTGTCAGGAGTTGTCCCGTCCCATTCCGCCGCAGATGGATTCTTTGATTTTCTCATCATTTTAACGCATATTTGCGATTGGAAAAGGCACACGGTCTTCAGTTGAATGAAATCATCGTGTGTTATGCATCACCAAGCCGGCCGCAAGCCTTTCCGGAGCAACTCCGTGCTCCATCTTTATCAGAATGCCGTTAACGGCTATCTGCTTTTTTATACCCGTCTTGACTGTCTGGTATTCTTTACGCTCGTGAATGTCCTTGCAGTCAAGTACCGGATCCATCTCCTCGGTCTCTGCCTGATGCCGGATCATCTTCATTCCCTGTTGGAGGCGGGTAGCCGACGGGCATTGGATGCCTTTGTAAGGGAATATACGTCCCGGTTCTCCCGTTGCCAGAACCAGTGGCTGGGGAGGAAGGGGCCCTTGTTCAATGAAAATTTCGGTCTTGCGCTGAAGGTGGGATTCAAAGCGATCCGGACAGCCATTGCCTATTTGTTCAACAATCCGGTCGAGAAGTGTCTGGTAGAACGGGCAGAGGCCTATCGCTGGAACTTCCTTGCCTGTGCCGGAGGGCAGCATCCGTTTTCAGAGTCGCTCGTCCTGCGGCGGGCCTCAAGGAATCTGTGCCGGGCCGTCCGGGAGGTTAATGCGGAGAAATTAAACGGCAGGCCACTCTCCTATCCCTTGCTGGACAGGCTGTTCCGTAATTTATCACTTCAAGAAAAGGAACAACTGACGGATTACATCATTTCCCTGTACTCCATTATTGACCATGAAGCAATGCTTTCCTTTTATGGGTCTTACGAGACGGCGCTGATTGCTTTCCATGCCAATACCGGAAGCGAATACGATATCAAAGAGGACCGGGATGTCCGTTCCGATGTCCCGTATAGGGCGATCAACCGGCAATTGCTTCGGGAAACGGGTTTTTCGTCGGTTGATGAGATGCTCCGCCTGCCGGAACCCTGCCGGCAGGAAATCTTTGTGTCATTTCTGCGAAAGAACGTGGCCCCCCTGCGTTTATTGGAAAAGTATTTTCGCTTGCCCAGCCATCGCACGATGGAGCGGTCAAAGCCCTGAATGCTGACACACTACACACAGCCACATTCAAATCGTAAATAGTTGATAGAAAGCGTAATGTAAGAAATCGCTCCCTCGAAAACGAGGGAGCGATTATCTGCAAATTGCTAAGACTCAGGCGTTTCCGATTTGAATGTTCTGCCGGCGGTTGTCATCTTGCCCCGCCAGCCGCGATCGGGGTCGTTATCGCTTTCCCGCCGTCCCGGCGCTATTCCTGCACCGGGAGGGCGCGGCCGCGCCAGAAGTCCGGCGTCTCGAGGCCGAGGATGGCGGCGAGGGTCGGGGCGACGTCGTACTGCATGACGAGGTCCGGGATCTCGAAGCCTTTCCGGATGCCGGGACCGCGGAGGATCAGCGGGGCTTCCATTTCCTCGAAATGCGTCTTCCCGTGGCCCCGGATGATGCCGCCGTGGTCGGAGGTGATGACGATGACCGTGTCGTCATAGAGGCCGGCCGCCTTCAGCGCACCGATGATTTCCCCGATAAAACCGTCCAGTTCCTCCACCTTGGCGGCATATTCCGGCGTCCCCCATCCGATGCTGTGGCCGACATGGTCCGGATTGTCGTAATGGACATAGAAAAGGTCCGGCTGCTCCTGCGTCAGGCAGTCGATGACGGCCCGGGTCGTCACGACGTTGTCCTCCGCCTCCTCGCCGACCCAGCGGTAGGCATCGAAAGCCAGGGTGTCGAGGCAGTATTTGACCCCGTCCCATTCCGCCAGGGCGATGATTTTCGCTTCCGGATGCTGGGCCCGCATGAGGGTAAAGACCGTCGGAAGCATCCCGTTTTCAGCCACATACGGGCAGGGCAGGTCCGGTCCCTTGGAGTTCCAGCGCGTGTAGCCGTGGATTTCGGTCGGGAGGCCGTTGAACATCGAAGCCCAGTTGATGGCGCTCGCCGAAGGAAGGACGGAGCGCTTGTGGAGGGTGTAGCTGCCTTCCGCCATGAGACTGCGCATAACAGGGATCGCCAGGGAATCCATGTAGGCGGAGCCGAGGCCGTCGAGGCCGATGATCACCACGCGGGGTGCCTTGGGCGCGGTGGAACAGGAAAGGAGGCAGCCGAGGGCTGCAAGGAGGATGAGGATTCTTTTCATGGAACTGTCGTTTGCTTACAAAAATACGGATTCTTTTTCAAATAACGGCGGCAGTTCGTAACTTTGCATCCCGCGGACGGCAGGACCGTCCGGGAAAATGAACCATGACCATCGAACTGGAAAAGAAACAGATCCCGGTCCTTCTCCTGACCGGCTACCTCGGGAGCGGCAAGACCACGCTCCTCAACCGCATCCTCGCCAACCGCAAAGGCATACGTTTCGCGGTGATTGTCAATGATATCGGCGAAGTCAACATCGACGCCGACCTGATCGAGAAGGGCGGCATCGTCGGCCAGACGGACGACAGCCTCGTCGCCCTGCAGAACGGCTGCATCTGCTGCACGCTGAAGATGGACCTCGTCGCCCAGCTGGCCGAACTCACTTCGATGAAGAAGTTCGACTACATCGTCATCGAAGCCAGCGGCATCTGCGAGCCCGCGCCGATCGCCCAGACCATCAGCACCATGCCGGCGCTCGCCCCGCAGTACATGCTGCAGACCCTTCCCTATGTGGACAGCATCGTGACCGTCGTCGACGCCCTCCGGATGAAGGACGAATTCGCCGGCGGCGACGCCCTCGGCCGCGAGGATATCGGCGAGGACGACCTCGAGCGCCTCGTCATCGAGCAGATCGAGTTCTGCAACATCGTCCTCCTCAACAAGGCGGCCGAGGTCAGCCCGGAGGAACTCGGCAAGCTCCGTTCCATCGTGAAAGGCATCAATCCCGGGGCGAAGGTCCTCGCCTGCAACTACGGAGACATCGACCTGGACGAGATCATCTACACGGGCATGTTCGATTTCGACGCCGTCGCCACCTCCGCGGCCTGGATTGCCGCCATTGAAGGCGAAGACGAGGAGGAAGAAGCTGAGGGCGAGGCCCTTGAATATGGCATCGACACCTTCGTCTGGACGCGCCGGCCGGCCATGGACATCACCGAATTCGACCAGTTCGTCGCCCGCCGCTGGCCGAAGAACGTCATCCGCGCCAAGGGCATCTGCTACTTCGCCGACCAGCCCGACAAGTGCTATCTCTTCGAACAGGCCGGCCGCCAGAAGATGATCCGCGACGCCGGACAGTGGTTCGCCACCATGCCGGAGGAAGAACTCCGGCAGATGCTGGCGCGCGATCCCAAGCTCCGCCGCGACTGGGACCCTGCCTACGGCGACCGCATGCAGAAGATCGTCTTCATCGGCCAGAACCTCGACAAGGACGCCCTTGCCAAGGCCCTGGACGGCTGTCTGGCGGAATAAGGGACTGTTTTCCGCAGGAATACGCCCATTTCCCGGCAGTGTCAAGCGGCGCTGCCGGTTTTTACATGCGCCTACAGCAACGCAGCGAGCGCGGCAATCTGCTGCGGGGTGGTGGCCCAGCTGGTGGCGAAACGCGTGACGGCGCGCCCGTCCGGGAGGCGCTCCCAGACCTCGAAGGCGACATGGGGGCGCAGCTGCGCCATCCGGGCCTCTGTCAGGATGGGAAACTGCTGGTTGGTAGGGGAGTCGATGGCGAGGGGGTAGCCTTTTGCCTCGAAAAGGGCCTTCAGTTCCATCGCGCGGTCGATGGCATTGCGGCTGATTTCCAGGTATAAATCATCCTTGAAAAGGGTGGCGAACTGCACGCCGGGGAGGCGGCCTTTCGCCAGGAGGGCGCCATGCTGCTTGACGGTCGTGAAGAAGTGGGCCGGCGCATCGCCCTTCGGGAAGACGACGGCCTCGCCGCAGAGGGCGCCGACCTTTGTGCCGCCGATGTAGAAGACGTCGGCGAGGCGGGCGATGTCCGGAAGGTCGAGGTCGGCCGCCGGGCTGGCGAGTCCGTAGCCGAGCCGCGCGCCGTCCAGGAAGAGCGGCAGGCGATAAGCCGTGCAAACCGCTTTGATGTCAGTCAGTTCCTGCTTCGTGTAAAGTGTCCCGTACTCGGTCGGCCAGGAGAGATAGACCATGCCGGGACGGACCATGTGGTCCCGCGCCTCGTCGCCGTGGAACCGCTCCAGGAAGGCGCGGAGTTCCCCGGCATCCATCTTCCCCGCATGCGAGGGGACGGTCAGGACCTTGTGGCCGCCGAATTCGATGGCGCCGGCTTCATGGACGGCGACGTGTCCCGTTTCCGGTGCGACGACGCCTTCGTAGCCGCGCAGCATCGCGTCGATGACCGTGGCGTTGGTCTGAGTCCCGCCGACAAGGAGGAATACGTCCGCCGCGGGGCAGCCGGCCGCGGCGCGGATCCGTTCCCGGGCCTCGCCGCTGAAGCGGTCGTCGCCGTAGCCGGGCTCCTGTTCGAGGTTCGTTTCCATGAGCGCCTGCAGGATGGCCGGATGGGCGCCTTCGTTGTAATCACAGGTAAATGAAAGCATGACAATGGGTTCTGTTTCCGCTGCAAAGCTACCGCTTTTTTTCTTTTTTTCTTTTTTTCGTATTCCTGCGTTCCAACCTGCTGAATAATTCCGTATATTTGCCTTATTGAACAATGACAATGTATATGACACGTAGATTCTTGCCCATTGCGGCCTGCCTGGTCCTTCTCTGGCCTTCCTGCCGGACCCCGGAGGAGCCGAAGGACCCGTCCGGGACGAGCCGGACGACCTTGATTGCCACCCAGTTGGATACCCGTACGGCCATCGACAAAGTCCTGGACGGGGCGTACAAGATCAAATGGAATGCGACGGACCGGATCTGGGTCCGCTCGGCGGCCCAGGCTTCCGGCACGCCCGGAACCTGTTTCACCACAACGGAGACCGCCCTCACGGACGACGGCCGCACGGCCGCCTTTACCGGTGACCTCCTGAACACGGGTCCGTACCTGGCCGTATATCCCTATTCCGCCGTTGCGGACGGTTCCACGAACGCGTCCCTCGTCCTGAACGTCCCGCAGGATCAGACCTACCAGCGGAACAGTTTCGGGAGCGACGCCTATATGGCCGTCGCGACCTGGGAGGAGGGCGACCACATCTCGTTCAGCGCTTTGACGGGCCTGATGCAGGTCACGGTCAAGGGCGACGCCGACGTTTCCAAGGTCATCCTCACCGGGGCCGATCCGGATTTCCCGCTCTGGGGGACCTGTTCCGTTTCCCTCGACGGGAAAGGCACGCCCACCCTGTCCTGGGAGAATGCTTCCGCTGCGCGGAATAAGTTGATTATCAATTGCCCTGTGGCGGTCCGGCTCAACGGGACCGTCTATACGACCTTCTATTTCGTCCTTCCGGCCGGGGCGCTTGCCAAGGGCTATGCCGTGACGCTGCAGGATGCCGCGGGGAAGTCCCTCAAGACCTTCGCCACCGAAAAGGGCGTGAAGGTGGACCGCAACCAGGTGCTCAAGCTCGAGACGGTCGTCATCGGCGAAGCCGGCTTCAGCGGCGGCGCCGGAACGGCCTCCGACCCCTACCTGGTCGCTTCGCCGGAGGACATCGCCCAGCTTGCCTCGTTCTGCAACGGCACGCAGGCGGACAAGTACAACCTTCTCCACTATAAACTGATCTGCGACCTGGATATGCAGGACGCTTCTCCTGCCTGCATCGGAAATGCCACGGCAAAGGCATTCCGGGGCGTTTTTGACGGCAACGGCCATACCATCCGCAATCTTGCTCCCGCCGCGTCCGAGAGCGGTTCCGCCGGCTTGTTCGGCTACCTGGACGGGGCGACCGTCAAGGACCTGACCGTCGAGGGCTATACCAACAGCGGCAAGGTCAACGGGCAGGGCGTCATCGCCGGAACGGCGAAGAATGCGACCATTACAAATTGCCATGTCAACGCCCGCGTCCATTTCACCAAGTGCGCCACGGGCGGCATCGTCGGCCAGATGGAAGGCGGCCTGGTGGAGGGCTGCTCCGTCGAGGGCTTCATCCAGAATGAGGATTACGACACCTTCCAGGGCGTCACCGTCTGCTCCGTGCAGGGCGGTATCGCCGGCTATCTGGAGGGCGGCGAAATCCGTAGCTGCACGTTCAAGGGCGACATCACCTGCGGCGGCGAGCAGCTCGGCGGCATCGTCGGCGAGATGCGGAACGGTACCGTGAAGGACTGCTC
>JAEEGJ010004073.1_pt1 | contig 51416 bp, 46 predicted proteins | sample 8958761 | NCBI WGS metagenome assembly JAEEGJ01 (sample SAMN16246546, study PRJNA631951) | gut metagenome | biome: gut microbiome; feature: rumen; material: RS-attached | host: Bos | place: Iran: Karaj | collected 2018-10
AAAAAAAAGAGCGAGAAACGGGACTCGAACCCGCGACCCCGACCTTGGCAAGGTCGTGCTCTACCAACTGAGCTATTCTCGCGTTTGCGGTTGCAAATGTATGGCAAAATACGTTTCGTGCAACAGATGATGGTGATTTTTTTGATGTTTTTTCATTAACACCTGTCAATCAAGACGTTGTAACCCCGACAAACAGCTGTTTTTTCATCTAAACAGGTGGTAAAAAGCCGCTTTTGACGCAATTTGTCCAACAATCTTTTGCTTTAATAATTTTCAAATACCAACTATTGTCTATATTTACACGATTTTTTGATTTATTATGAATAGCGACATAACACGGGGATTCCCCATTGAAAATATTGATTCGGAAACAACTTGCTGCAAAATATCCTACTCGGGCAAACTCAATGTTTTCGATTGGCTGAACGATATTCCGGAAGGAATCGACAAGAATGAGATTTACGAAGTGCGGTTCAAGAACACGCGCAAAGGTTTCTACTACAACTCGAACAAGCTGCGATTAGTTCCGGGCGACATTGTGGCCGTTGAAGCGTCGCCAGGACACGACATTGGCATTGTGTCACTTAAGGGACCGCTGGTGCTATGCCAGCTGCGCAAGCACAACATCAACCCACAGGGCGAATTCAAAACCATCTACCGCAAGGTGAAACCCGTCGACATTGAGAAATGGAAAGAAGCCATTGCACTCGAAACCGATACAATGATTGAATCACGCAAGATTGCCGCCGACCTGAAGCTGAATATGAAAATAGGTGATGTTGAGTATCAGGGCGACAAGACCAAGGCCATCTTCTATTATATTGCCGATGACCGTGTCGATTTCCGGCAGCTTATCAAAGTGCTGGCCGACCGGTTCCACATCCGCGTTGAGATGCGCCAGATTGGTGCCCGCCAGGAAGCTGGGCGCATTGGCGGCATCGGATCGTGCGGCCGTGAGCTGTGCTGCGCAACCTGGATGAGCAATTTTGTGTCGGTTACCACCACCGCCGCTCGCTATCAGGAACTGTCGCCAAACCCGCAAAAGCTGGCCGGACAGTGCTGCAAGCTGAAATGCTGCCTGAATTACGAAGTCGACTCTTACATCGACGAGCGAAAGGACTTCCCGCCGTCAGAAGCCATAATGACCACCAACGGCAAGGCATACCACCAAAAAACCGACGTCTTCCGCCGGCTGATGTGGTATTCGGTGGGCGACGCCAACAGTCTTGACATGATTCCTGTTTCGGTTGAGAAGGTGAAGGAATACCTTGACATGAACAAGCGTGGAATAAAGGTTGAACTTGAAGCGCAAACGGCTTCTGACAACAGCAATGCACCTGAAGAAATTGATTTCACGCAAGTGGTTGGACAAGACAGCCTTACACGATTCGACTCGTCGCGTCGCAAGAAGAAAAAACATCGCAACAGACAAAACCGCGGCAACAACCAGCAGGATTCCAACCGTGGTGGCAACAACGCAGGCAACAATGAAACAAATGCTTAAGATATTAGCTGTTATTGCATTGATAGCAAGCGTTTTATCTTGTTCAAACCAGTCAACATTGTACGAGAACAATGTGGATATGCGTGATGAGCAGTGGAATCGCGACAGCGTGCTGATTTTCGAAGTTCCGGTCACCGACACCGCAACACCTTATAACATCTTGTTCTGCAACCGGATAACAGGCCAATACCCCTACAGCAACATGTACCTTTTCATAACCATCACAGCGCCCGATCGTTCGCATCAGACCGACACGCTCGAATGTCTGCTTGCCGACAAGCGCGGGAAATGGCTCGGCAAGGGGTTTGGGAATGTTTGGTCAAACAGCATCGTCTATAAACGGAACGTTGTCTTCCCGCAAAGTGGCACCTATACCTTCTACATTGAGCAGGCCATGCGCATTGAGAATCTTGAGCATGTGCTCGATGCAGGACTTAAAATAGAGAAAGCCAAATAACTTAATATCAGCAAGCTGTGGGCAAAGGAAAATTAGCCAAATTCAGAGAAAACGAAACTTTCGCAAATGTCTTTCAGCCTGAAGTTTCCGATTTCACCAATTTCACACACGAACTCAAGGGCACGTGGCACAGCAGTGTGTTCAAAAACAACAACCCGATTGTGCTTGAACTAGGCTGCGGCAAGGGGGAATATACCGTCGGCATGGCGCGTATGTTCCCTGATAAGAATTTCATCGGTGTTGACATCAAAGGCGCCCGCATTTGGACCGGCGCCAAGGCGTCGAACCTTGAGCAGATGAGCAATGTGGCCTTTTTGCGGACACGCATCGAGATAATAAGAGCTTTCTTTACGCCAGGCGAAGTGAGCGAAATATGGATAACCTTCCCCGACCCGCAAATGAAGAAACGGCGTGCCAAGAAACGCCTGACATCGAGTCTCTTCCTGACAATGTACCAGCAGCTGCTTGCCGACAATGGTTTTGTCAATCTGAAAACTGACAGCCGCTTTTTATACAAATATTCGTGCGAAGTGGCCGCACAAAACGGGCTTGAGATTATCCGCCAGTCGGCCGACCTTTACAGTGAGCCGTGGATTGACGACGTGCTTGGCATCAAAACATACTATGAGCAGCTGCACATCGACGATGGAAACACCATCCACTACCTAAAATTCAGACTTCCGGCCAGCAAGCCGTTGATTGAACCGGATTTTGACGGGGAAATTGATTGAGAGTTTTTACGCTCGCGCTTCAGGCCAGCTTCTTCACCACATCGTCAAGCAGGGCGTCCTTGTCCACAGGCACAACGCCAACTTTCTCGCAGACCAGACCGCCGGCAATGTTGGCAATCTGTGCGGTGAGCACCGGCGGCAGGCCGGCTGCCATACAGCAAGCGGCTACACTGATAACCGTGTCGCCCGCACCCGACACATCGGCAATGTCGCGCACTTCGGCAGGTGTGCGAGAGTAGCTCTCGCCGTCGGTGATGAAAACACCCAGCTCTGACAGTGTGACCATCACATAGCCGGCGCCGAGCATTGCTTTCAGTTGCTGCGCGGCAGCGTTGAGAGCGCCGAAATCGCCTTTGGCAAGGCTGATTTTCAGTCCATCGCAAATCTCTTTGAAGTTGGGTTTGAAAAGTGTGACGCCGTTATAGTTGGTGAAATTGCGTTTCTTTGGGTCGACAAGCGTTGGAATGTTGTGCTTTTTTGCCTGTGCCACAACGTGCTCTATCACCGCGGGGGTGATGTTTCCCTTGTCGTAATCTTCAAAAATCACGGCGTCGAACTTGTATTTGCCAAACAGACTGTCGATGTGGCTGATGAATTGTTTTTCAATCTCTTCGGGCAGCGGTGCGGTTTGCTCGTCGTCGATGCGCAGAAGGTGTTGATTGCTGCTGATGACGCGTGTTTTGACGGTTGTCTTGCGTTGGTCAGATTTGATAATGCCGTCAGCTGTCATTCCGTTCTGCTCGAGCAGGCGGCAGAGTTGGTCGCCCTTCTCGTCGCTGCCAATAACGGCGCACATCACCGGGTTGGCGCCCATCGCCTTCACGTTCAGTCCTACATTGGCGGCACCGCCCAGGCGCTCTTCGTGGCTTTTGATTGATATGATTGGCACCGGTGCTTCGGGCGAGATACGTTCCACCTTGCCCCACATATAGGCGTCAATCATCACATCGCCCACAACCAGAATGTTGAACTGATTGCAGCGGGCAAATGCGTCGGTAATCAATCGCGCCGTATTCATAATGCGTTGAACTAATAAACTTTGAAACCGATTATCTTACGCACTTCTTTAAGTGTGGCTGCCGCACTCTCACGAGCTTTTTCAGCGCCTTGGCGGGCAATCTTGTCGAGCAGCTCGGTGTTGCTTGAGTATTCGAGAATGCGCTCGCGGATTGGCGCAATGGTCTTTACAATATCTTCAGCCAGCTGCTTTTTCATATCGCCGTAGCGCAGCGTGCAGTCGTTCCATTTCTCGTCGAAATACTTGTAGGTATCAGGCTCGCTCGCTATTTCCATCAGCGTGAACAGGTTCTGAATCACTTCGGGTTTTGGACTGTTAGGCGCTTGCGGACCGGCATCGGTAACGGCGCGCATCACCTTTTTAGTAATCGTCTTGGCATCTTCGTAAAGATAGATGCAGTTGCCTTCGCTCTTGCCCATCTTGCCGCTGCCGTCGAGTCCGGGAACCTTCACAGCGTGTTGGCTGAAGTAGAAATTCTGCGGCTCGGGGAAGAATTCAACTTTATAGATGTTGTTGAAACGGCGTGCGCACTTGCGGGCCATTTCCATATTCTGCTCTTGGTCTTTGCCCACGGGCACCTTCACAGCGCGGTGCTGAAGAATGTCGGCAGCCATCAGCGTCGGGTAGGTGAAGAGTCCGGCGTTTACGTTGTCGGGCTGCTTGCGTGCCTTTTCTTTGAAGGTGGTCACGCGTCCCAGCTCGCCAATGTAGGTGTTCATATTAAGATAGAGATATAGCTCGATGGTTTCAGGCACATCGCTCTGAATGTATATTGTGGCTTTGTCGGGGTCTATTCCGCAGGCCAGATATTCGGCCAGGATGGTCCGGGCGCTTTTTTGTATGTTTTCGGGTGTAGGGTGCGTTGTGAGCGAGTGCCAGTCGGCAATGAAATAGAAGCATTTATACTCTTCCTGCATCTTCACAAAGCTCTTGACAGCCCCGTAGTAATTTCCCAAATGAAGGTTTCCGGTGGGCCGGATTCCGCTTAAAACTATATCCATATAATATTGTTTACCAATCTTTTGTGTTATTTCAAAACGATGTCGGTCGAGCCAATCATACTGCCGTCGCAGAAAATTTCGGTTTTATATGTTCCCGATGTCAGCTCGCCTTCGTCGCACTCGTAGTAAATGACCATATCAACCTTTTCGCCCTTGTAGTCAACTTCGCGCAAGGCTGAAAATGTGATTTTATCGTCTTCAAATTTGAAAGTGTCCTGTTCTTTGTTCACCAGCATCAAGCCGTCGGGCGTGATGATTCGGATGTAGACCTTTTTATTGCCCTGCGGCGCTATCGGGTTCTCGTCGAGTGTGAACTTCACAGCCAGGCGTTTAACCTTCTTGGCCTTGTTGGCCGGTTTGCCTTTCGCCGAGTAGCTGTCCATCGATGTGTTGATGGCCTTGATTACCGACGCCTTTGCCACTTTGGTTGCGGCTTCTTCGTATTTCTTTGTCAGCTGCTTGTTTTCTTGCTTGGCCTGCGTGATTTGTTTCTTCACCTGCGTGTTTTCTTCGGTGAGTTGGATGTTCAGCGTGTTGAGCGAATCAATGGTGTGAACGAAGCTCTTCATCACGTCGCGCAGGGTTTTCAGTTCCTTCTTGAGTTTGTTGATTTGAGCCTTGTTTTCCGACTTGGTGGCCTTCAGCTCGGTCATCAGCTGCTTGATGTGCTCTTTTTCCTTCTCGAGCTGCGCCGATATGCTGTCGTTGCTCGTCTCAATGTTCTCGTAGTCGGCCAGCAGCAGGTGGTACTGCACTGTCAGCGAGTCTTTCTCTTCTGAAACTTGATTGATGGTAATTGTCTGTATATGACTTGTATATGTCTTTGTAAAGTACAAAAAGCACATTACGGCAAGCAATACCGATTCCACAACAATGATGGTGACGAGCTTCTTATTCCGTCCGCCGCCCGATACTGATTCAAAATCTTTTAAGTTGTCCACGATGATATATTTTTTAGTGTGGGGCAAAAGTATATTTTTTTCGTTTTCTCTCTATATGTCAGCCCGATTATTGCACCAGAGCCTGTTTTTCGGGGTAGAGAATGTCATAGAGAGCCGAAACAGAGTCGGCAATTATTCCTGTGCAAACAATATTATGATGTGCACGCGCTTCAACTTGCTCTTTGTTCACTTTTTTCTTCAGCAACTCACCGCATTCGGCTGTACCATAAATGTTTACAATGGCGGCATTCATATCTTGCACCTTTTTATACTGCGCCAGTTTGGTGGTCATATCCTTCGGGTCGTACTTGCCTGTGGCCATGCCTAAAACCATGAAGGCACCTGTTACGGCGCCGCACTTTCCGCGCAGACGGCCCATTCCGCCGCCAAAAGGCGCCGATATCACTTTCACTGTATCGACATCGACCCCAAACTCGGGTGCGAACGTCATCGCAACCGACTGCGAGCACGCATAGCCTTCCTTGAAATAGGCCAGCGCCTTGTCTATCGCTTCCTGTTTTGTCATACTGTTTAGCTTTTGATTGTGCAAATTTAACTAAAATGACATTGCATGCTAAATTATCGGAACATACGACTTTCAGCATCGCAAAATTTACGCACTGCGCCTATTGCCCTGTATTTGAATTTTGCTGATATTGTGCTCATTAAAATTTCGATTATGAAGAAGGCTTTGTTTATCGGGGGAACGGGAACCATCAGTACCGCTGTCTCAAAGTTGGTAGCCCAGTCGGACGATTGGGAATTGTTTGTTTTGAACCGCGGCTCACGCAATGGTGTGCTTCCGGCAAACGTGCATTCAATCAAGATCGACGATGTCAACGATGAAGCATCGGTGCAGAATCAGTTGCAAGGAATGGCGTTCGACTGTGTTTGCGATTTCATCTGCTTCGAACCGCAGCAGGCCGAGCGCGACTACCGCATATTCAAGGACAAGACGCGGCAGTTTATGTTCATCAGTTCGGCATCGGCTTATAAGAAACCCTTTGGAAACTACCTTATAACCGAGAGCACGCCGCTCGCAAACCCCTATTGGCAATACTCTCGCAACAAAATTGCGATTGAGCAGTTTCTTATGACCAAATATCGCGACGAGCGTTTTCCTGTAACCATCATACGTCCCAGCCACACCTACGACGAGCGCGCCGTTCCACTTGGCGTGCACGGTCAGAACGGCAGTTGGCAGGTCATTAAGCGCATGATTGAAGGCAAGCCCGTCATTCTGCACGGCGACGGCTCATCACTATGGACATTCACTTATAACAGCGATTTTGCCAAAGGTTTTGTTGGGCTGATGGGTAATGCCCACGCCATTGGCGATGTGTTCCAAATAACTTCTGACGAGACGGTTACATGGAATCAGGCCTATCAAACCATTGCCGACTGTCTTGGTGTTGAGTTCAAGCCGTATTATGTGGCATCGGATTTTCTTGCAGCTGTCAGCGATTACGATTTCACAGGCAGCCTGATTGGCGACAAGGCTCAATCAGTGGTGTTCGACAACAGCAAACTGAAACGCGCCGTTCCCGACTTCTGCGCCACCGTACGCTTCGATCAGGGTGTGCGCCGGACCATCGAATACGTTCTTGCCCATCCCGAATGCCAGATTGAAGACAAAGAATTCGACCGTTGGTGCGATGCTGTGATAGCTGAATTGGAAAAGACCAAACAACAGCTTGCCAGTAAGTTTGGTGCGGCAAAATAGACTTGCACCATGATTGGGCGTTGCCCCACCTAATTCTGCTTCACCCCTTTCATTGTCAGGCTGATGCGGTTGCGGCGGTTGTCGACGCTCTCAACCTTCACCATCACGTGCTGATGCAGCGTGACAACATCGTTGGGGTTGCTCACATACTTGTTGGCCAACTGCGATATGTGCACCAGTCCGTCCTGATGCACGCCAATGTCGACAAACGCACCGAAGTTGGTGATGTTAGTCACAATGCCGGGCAGAACCATTCCTTCCTGCAGGTCGTCGATGGTGTTGACGCCTTCGGCAAATGCAAATTCCTGAATTTCAGAGCGCGGGTCGCGGCCGGGCTTTTCAAGTTCAGCCTTGATGTCCTGCAAGGTGGGCAGCCCCACGGTCGGCGTAACATAGCGTTTCAAGTCGATGCGTGAGCGCAACTTGCTGTCGGCAATCAGGTCCGACACGGTGCAGCCAAGGTCGCCGGCCATTTGGTCAACAATATGGTAACTCTCGGGGTGCACGGCGCTGTTATCGAGCGGGTTACGCGATTCGGGTATCCGCAGGAAGGCGGCGCACTGCTCAAAAGCCTTGTCGCCAAGGCGCGGCACTTTTTTCAGCTGCTGCCGCGATGTGAACGCACCGTTCTCTGTGCGGTAATCGACAATGCTCTGCGCCAGTTTCGGTCCCAGACCGCTCACATAGCCAAGCAGATGCATGCTAGCCGTGTTCAGGTTCACGCCCACCGAGTTCACGCAACTCTCAACCACAAAATCAAGGCTCTCTTTGAGCGCCGTTTGGTCAACATCGTGCTGATACTGCCCCACGCCTATCGATTTCGGGTCGATTTTGACCAGTTCGGCCAGCGGGTCCATCAGTCGGCGGCCGATTGAGACCGCGCCGCGCACAGTCACGTCTTGGTCGGGGAATTCGTCGCGCGCCACCTGCGACGCGCTGTAAACCGACGCGCCGTTCTCGCTCACAACAAAAATCTGAACATCAGTGTCGAACTTTATCGATTTCACAAACGCTTCCGTCTCGCGGCTTGCCGTGCCGTTGCCAATGGCGATGGCCTTGCAGCCGTATTTTTTCACCAGCGCGGCAATGGTTTCCTGCGACTCGCGCCACTCGTTCTGCGGCGGATGCGGAAAGATGGCCTGATGGTGCAGCAGGTTGCCCGTCTCGTCAAGGCAGACCACCTTGCAGCCCGTGCGGAACCCAGGGTCGAGAGCCAGAATGCTCTTACGCCCGAGCGGTGCCGCCAGAAGCAGTTGCCGCAGATTGGTCGAGAAGACGCTGATGGCTTCCTTGTCAGCCTTGTCTTTGGCTATCTTTTTGAATTCGTTTTCGATAGACGGTTGGATGAGCCGCTTGTAACTGTCGTCGATGGCCATCTCAACCTGACGGGCGGCTTCATTATCGGCTTTCAAAAACTGACGGTGCAGCAGGTCGGTCACGTCGGTGCCCTGCGGCTCAATGCTGATGCGCAGGAATCCTTCGTTCTCACCGCGGCGCATGGCTAGCATTCGGTGCGACGGGCAGCGGCGCAGCGGTTCCGAAAAGTCGTAGTAGTCACCGTATTTGATGGCGTCGGGTTCCTTGCCCTTCACCACCTTCGATGTTATCACCGCATTGTGGCTGAAGCAGTTGCGCACACGCTGACGGGCCACGGCGTTCTCGCTCACCCATTCGGCAATGATGTCGCGCGCACCAGCCAAAGCCTTTTCCGGCTCATCAATTTCGCCCTTCAGAAACCTTTCGGCCATCAGTTCGGCACTGCCTGGATTCTGCTTCATGAGCCATCCCGCCAACGGTTCCAGACCTTGCTCACGAGCCACTGTAGCGCGGGTGCGCTTTTTCGGCTTGTAAGGCAGATAAAGGTCTTCGAGCGTGGTGCTGTCGAGCGTATCGTCGATTTTGCGCTTCAACTCGTCAGTGAGCTTGCCCTGCTCTGCAATGGTCTCAACGATGGTCTGCTTGCGTTTCTCGAGTTCGGCAAACTTGTGGTACTGACTCTCGATGTTGAAGATGGCCACCTCGTCAAGGCCGCCTGTGGCCTCTTTGCGGTAACGGCTGATGAACGGCACGGTGGCGCCGCCGTCGAGCAGACCGGTAACGGCCTCAACCTGCCCGAGTTTGATGCCGAGCGCCTCGGCTATGGCTTTTAGATATTTGAGCATAGTGATAACAAACAGTGGTTCTAAAATTTTATAGGCTTTATTTAACGAACAGATTTAAGCCTACTTTACAATCATCTTTCCGCTTATTATCTCAAACTTGATGGTCTGATAATCAAGTTGTTGCCCACAATCGAACGGTCGCGGCCCAATGACTCGAACGGTTTGACTCTTGCAGCCTTGGCAGTAAGTGGCAGTCCGCCAATAACATCGAGTGCCGTAGCAAGCATCGGATCGTTGGCATCGCCAAACTGATAGCCGCTCAGCAAATCGTCCTCAACCTTATAATCGGGCTCCAAACCATCAACAAAATCGCTAAATCCTTCAGAATTAGCGTATTTCATACAAACGGGCAGAAGAATCCAGTTTTCAAGATCTTTGCACCCACGAACATCTTTGTCAAAAATGAACATTCCGGTGTATTTGCCGTATGTGTTTGTTCCAATGAGTTTTACGTTCATGTATGGCTCTAGTCCGATAGCCACCAACTCACTGGCCGAAGCCGTTCCTTCAGTACAGAGCACATATAAATTCTCGATGTCGGCATTATAGTCGTTATCAGGGAAACGAACGAGTATTTCGTCTTCATCTTCTTCAAAATAGCTTGTCAACAAATCGTTGTACACATAAGTAACAAGCACATTATGGTTTTTCACGACATTTGCCGGAGCAATGGCTGAAGCCAGATGCGAAGCAACACCAATGTCTCCGCCACCGTTGTAGCGCAAATCAAGAATAAGGTCTTTTACTCCTGCCTCTTTAAACTTGTCAAACACATTGTCCATTGTGGCTAAATACGATTTGTCAGAAGCAAAAGCCGTGAACACATAATAACCCACAGGTTTGTTGCCAACATAAAAAATGGTATCGTAAATCGACGGATCGGCTTTAACAACTGTGGCCTCCATAGTGAGTTTTCCTGTTTCGTTGAGCGTGTTGGTTGATGCATCATAAGTGGCACATGTATATGTTGCCTTTTTTTCTTGATAAAGGTCATAATAGTTCTTGGGGGTCAGCGGCGTTCCATTAATGTCGAGAATGATGTCGCCACGTTTCAACCCTGCCAAATCGGCCGGCGAGCCCGGATAAACAAACTCTACCAGAATCAGCACGTGTTCGCCCCCATCATACAAATGAAACTGCGGCGAGTAACCCATAGAATAAGGAGATCCTTCAAGCTGGGCATTGGTGGATTCGCTGTCATCGTCGATAAACGACCAATGGTCAGCTGAGTAGAGCAGCTTGTCGAAGAAAACATCGGGCTCATCATCGAAATTCAACTTTCTCTGCTGCGGCATCTCTCTGTTCCACAGATAATATGTGTCCATTATCTCATAAACGCACGTGTTGACCGCCTTGCAGTCGTAACTTTCTTCCTTTTTCTCGCATGATGCGAACAAAACGGCCATCAGACCGAATAAAAGCAAATGTTTCTTCATAATGTTTATTTTTAATAGGTGCAATAATACGATTTTTTCGATTACACCTGTTCGCCCACTACTGTTTCAGGAAATGAAACGCATTGAAAAGTTTGATGCGGTGGCCGACGTGAAGGTCGGGGGTGGGCTGCATTAGTTTCACAACGGCCTCGTAAATGTTGTCGGGCGAGTAGCCGCAAATCTCATAAAGTTCGTGCGATGCGCCGTGCTCCACAAACTTGTCGGGGATGCCCAGACGCACCACGCTGGCTGTGAAACCATGATCGGTCATGAACTCGAGAACGGCACTACCGAAGCCGCCTGCAAGCACGCCGTCTTCTATAGTAATGATTTTATTGAACCGCTTGAAAACATTGAGTAACAATTCGATATCCATCGGCTTGACGAACCGCATATCGTAGTGAGCGTAATCGATACCGTGCGCTAGAATCTTATCGGCCACTTCTTTTACAAAGTTGCCGGTGTTGCCAATGGTGAGAATGGCCACATCAGTGCCTTCGCGGATGGTGCGGGCCTTGCCTATCGGAATCAGCTCAAATGGGCCGTGCCAATTGTTACCTGGCGTTTTTCCGCGCGGATAGCGGATTGAGAACGGCCCTGTGGGCTTGTGCTGTGCGGTGTACATCATGTTGCGCAACTCGTGCTCGTCCATCGGGGCGGCAATGGTCATGTTGGGGATGCTGCGCATGAAGGCTATATCGAAGGCACCGTGGTGCGTTGGGCCGTCGGCACCAACAATTCCGGCGCGGTCCAAACAGAAGACCACATTCAGGTTCTGCAGAGCCACATCGTGAATAATCTGGTCGTAGGCGCGCTGCATGAACGATGAGTAGATATTGCAGAACGGCACCATGCCCTGCGCGGCCAAGCCGGCGGCGAAGGTTACGGCGTGCTCTTCGGCAATGCCCACATCGAACGTGCGGTCGGGCAGTTTTTCCATCATAATGTTCATGCTGCAGCCTGTTGGCATGGCGGGCGTGATGCCTACAATCTTCGGGTTGCGCTCGGCAAGCTCAAGCAGCGTGTGGCCGAACACATCCTGATAGCGCGGACGGTCGTCGGTCTTGCCTTTGATGATTTCGCCGGTCTTTTTGTCGAACAGGCCCGGTGCGTGCCATGTGGTCTGATCCTGCTCGGCCTGCGGGAACCCCTTGCCCTTCACCGTCTTGATGTGCAGCAGCTTGGGGCCCGGAATGCGTTTCAGGTCGTCGAGCACGCGGGCGAGATAGACGACATCGTGACCGTCGATGGGGCCGAAATAGCGGAAATTCAGGGCTTCGAACAGGTTGCCCTGCTTCATCAGGATTGCCTTCACGCCGTGGTCGATTTTCTGTATAAGCGCTTGAGTATTAGGTCCGAAGCGGTTCAACTTTCCTAATACGTTCCAAACATCTTCCTTCAGTTTGTTGTAGCGCTGCGATGTCGACACATCGACCAAATAATCTTTGAAAGCGCCCACACTCGGGTCGATGGCCATATTGTTATCGTTCAGAACCACAAGCAGATTGGTCTTTTGCACGCCTGCGTTGTTAAGACCTTCAAAAGCCAATCCGCCGGTCATTGAGCCGTCGCCGATGATGGCCACCACATTACGGTCGGTCTCACCCTTGAGCTTGGCACCCATAGCCAAACCCAAAGCGGCTGATATTGAAGTTGATGCGTGTCCGGCGCCGAAAGCGTCGTACTCACTCTCGCTGCGCTTGGGAAAGCCCGAGATGCCGTGCAGTAGCCGGTTCGACGGGAACTGGTCGCGGCGGCCGGTGAGAATCTTATGGCCGTAAGCCTGATGCCCCACGTCCCAAACAAGCTGGTCATAAGGCGTATTGTACACATAATGAAGGGCAACCGTGAGCTCAATTACACCTAAACTTGAACCAAAATGACCGGGGTGCTTGCTCACCACATCAATAATATACTGGCGCAGCTCGTCGCAAATGGCGGGCAACTCTTCGACCTTGTATTTTTTAAGGTCGTCGGGCGAATTTATGTTCGAAAGATATTTACCTGCGTCAGGCATTGCTCACCATTTTAAAATCTCGCAAAGATATACAGAATATAATGCCTTTAGTGTTAGTGACACAGATTTTTGCGGCCGGCGATTTTCTTCCGAGTCAGAATTTTTCCGGGTCTAACTCTTCAAGTTCAGCCATAATTTTGATGGCTTCGGCGCGCGACTGGCCGCAAATGAGCGGGTCGGGTTGGAAGGCACCGCAAATGCGCGGGCGCTCGGGACGGCCGAAAATCTTGCAGCGCAAATCGTCGTCAAGGTTAACGCAGCGCACCCCCGCAGGCTTGCCGTTGGGCATTCCTGGAATGGGCGAGCTTATCGAAATCACTATGCAGCACGCTGCACAACCGGGGCGGCATTCCATATTATTTTCGTTTTAAACGGGGGCGAAAATAGAGATTTTTATAACAGTGCCGAAAGTGGTTAAAAAAACGAGATTCGGCTCTAGTATAATCGGATGCTTTCAAGTGATTTTAGTAGAACAAGAAACGGCTACCGTATTGATAGCCGTTTCTTTATGATTCAAATTTAATAATCATCTTCCAAGAAACTGCTATCATTATAGGTGCTGTCGTCGGCCAGTTCTTCTATATCTATATATTTATCTTTTTCTTTATCATATTTCATATAAACATGTATCAACCAAAAAGGACAATCTCTATCACCAGCCTTTTTGTTTATTTTAGTCAACTTATTGGTATACAAATCTTTCATCCAGCTGGGCCTTCCTTTGGTGGGATTGGTGCTTAATTCGGTTTGCCACTCCTCGTCGGTGAGTCTGTTGCCAAGAGAACCCACAAATTCACGGTAATCGTACACTCCGCCCCGGGTTAGATAGATTTGATTGTTGTGCTCGACAACCACATAAATTGTATTGGCGTTGCCTATTGCCTCGTACAAAATACCGTTTTTATCGCAGCCATCGATTGAACGGGTGAATACATCGGCAACTACAGCCACACAAGTATCGGCACCTTCAACTTGATCCCAACTATTTAACGCATAGTCGTTCATATATAGCAAAGTCATATACTCGAATTTTCCGCCGGTTTTTTCCAAATAATCATTTTCTCTTTCCGTCAATTTTTCGCCTTTTAACTCTTTCTTTGAGATTTCTATTGCCTCTTCAACCGCTCTCATTAAATTACTTGCAGATGATTGAAGCCATCCATCATAACCTGCTTTTTTCAGCATTTGAACATTAAGATTTAGCATCTCTTTCATTTTTTCCCAAAATAGAAGATTGGGCTCCAGATAATTTTGAAAATATTCGGGGGCGGGCAGGCTGATAGCATAATAATAATCATCAGGTCCTCCACCACCCATTTCTGCCCCATCTGGTTGTTCTGAATAAAGAATTGCATCGTGCTTTAATTCTGCCCACGAGCCCAACGCGGCGTTCATATTCTTGCGTTCCCATGCGCTGGTTTTCATGTGGCCTGGCCAATCCTTGTTTTTTTTCTGCAAAACAATAAGGCTCTCGAACCATTTGTTGTACATGGTTCTATCGAAGTTGCTGTATTGAGAGAAATTGCCGCGCATTTTCGTGCTTTTTTCAGCGTACTTGTCCCATGTTTTTGTTCCATTATCAGTGCTGTCCAATATGTTAGCCGCGGTAGCCGATCCAAACGCATCGAAAACGTCCAATCCGCTGGGATAAGCGCGGTCGGCATTTGGAACGCTATCGTACATTGTGCCCAACACCTCATTGTCAGGAACATAGCGCTGTGGCATAAAATTTATCTCAACACCCTTATAAGAATTGATTTTTGAGTGTTCGGCAAACTTCTGGACAATAATGTTTTGTGCCTGTGTCACCTTTTGCTGGTTGCAAATATCGGCAACCGTGTTTATGCCCAACTCGGTGTCGATAATGTCGGCAATTTCGGCTATTGAAACATTGTCGGGCTCACCCATAAGGAATGTAACGGGATCGAGAACCGAGAAATACTTATCTTTTATCTCACTGGACGACAGCTCAAACTGATATGCCAGATAAAGTGTTTGTTGAAGATTGAAACTGGCGGTTTGAAGCCACATCATGGCTTTAAAATAGCGGCGGCTCTCTTCGGTGCGGGTATAATTTCCGCGCGGTTTGAATAAGCTATACGCAAAATAGTCGGTGCCCATAAAGGCAGAACTACCATCGGATTCTGCCATAATTTTCGACAACTCGCTATTATACGACTCCCTCATCGATTCGGGCAGATTTTCAACATCTTCGCCTGAAGCAAGTTTTATTGCAATGGCATAGAATGTTGCGGCGTTCGCGGCCAAAATCTTTTCGGTTGGGTCTAGTGGTTCGTCAATTGCTTGCAAACTATTATCGTACAATTTATTGCACAATTCGATAATGGCTGGGAGAAAATGCTTGGTCTCGAGCTCCTTCAGCAGCCAGCTGAAATATTTGTGATAAGTATGCAGATAAAGGTCGGTTGTTACGTACACAGGCAGATTGTCGTAAAGCTCGTAAGGGTTGAACAAATGGCTGTACTGGTCACTGGATATTGCAAAATTCTGTTTTTGAAGGTTGTTCCAAAATTTTTCATCGGCAATGTCAACGTAACTCTTGTTGTATAAGAGTTGCGAGTTGGGCAAGATTACCCCGTCGACATCAACGTATCGGAGTTTTTCCCATTCGGCAATGCACTCATCGACGCGCGCAACAAACGCCTTCTCCTCATCGTTCAGCGATATAAGGCTGTAGGTTTTCGGGTAATCCTCATCCCATAATTTCCAATACTCCGAAAAATTGTTCTCGTGTTTTTCTTTGGCATGCTGTTTTGCAACGGGCTTTAAATCCTGAATATATTGCTTTATGGTGAGAAGTTTTTCGCAAATCTCTCCCTCCTTGAACCAATGACCGTTGCGCGCGTAAGGTATGCTACGCAGCAGGCGCAGCTCCTCAAATGAGAAACTGTCTAATGCAATGTCGTAGTTGGGGTTGCAATAGAATTTATCGAAGTCGAACGAAAGGCCGTAATGATCGGGCGCGCCTTCGTATTTTGCCATTTGTTTTTTGAGTTTATCCAACTTGACGGCAACCCTTTTGCGTACGGCTTCATCATTATCGCTTTTCGAAACGCCGGTTTCGGTATTAGTAACTGATTCAGAGCCGTTGCCCTTTTTGTTCGATTTATTGCAAGCCAACGTGCCAAAAATCAGCGCAATGCTTACGGTTATCGGAAGAATTTGTTTAAACGGTTTGTATGTTCTCATTGTTTAATAATGTTTTATAGTTGCACTTTCGTTTATATACCGCTTGAATTTCAATCCAAATTTACTCAAATAGTATTCTGCTTCGTAAAGGCTGCTGTCTTTTCGCCGCTCAATGGTGCGAACCAAGGCGGGTTGCGTGCGGCGGTCGATTCGGAAATCCATAAGCTCCGAAGCCACATGCGAGCCTTTCCAAACCGGCACAATATGCTGATTTTTATATATTTGGTAGATAAAAATCCGACGGTCCATTTGCTTCCAGTAGTATGTCTCTTTTATCACGCCAACCGCCACCTCGGGCAGGCTGTCGCCATCCAAATCGCCGTACGAGAACCTATAAACGGGCCACGGAAGGCGCTGGCTTGCAACAATTTCGCCGCCTCGCGAAAAACGCAGAAAGCTCAACGTGTCGTTCTTTCTATCGAGCCAGACCGTGCCGCCGCAACATTCAAATTCTTCTTTTTCCGGCGTATGGCATGACACAAAAACAAACGCGAGCGTCATTGCCGTTATGGCACCGAAAAACCTGTGTTTTAATATTTTGGTATTGTTGTTCATTGTTATTTATCACAAATATAATGGAAAAATTGTAGAGACGACGCGTTGTGTAGAGACGGTGCATGCACCGTCTCTACGGATGGAATATGCGATATCATTTGGAATTACCAATCACAAAACATATATTCGTATCAAAATCAGAATTTTACACATTATGTCCACCGAATTGTTCCATAACAAATACCGTGTTCCGTCGGCCCGAGCAGAATGGCACGATTACAGCGGTGGTGAATATTTTGTAACCATTTGCACAGGCGGCCGCGAACATTGGTTTGGCAAGATTGTCAATGGCGAAATGAATTTGTCGGTTATTGGGAAATATGTGGATGAATGCATACAGAATATTCATGCGCATAATTCGTATGCCACCGTGCCATTATACGTTATAATGCCGAATCATATTCATTTGATTGTGTTGATTGACACATCAAATGTAGAGACGACGCACGTAGAGACGGTGCATGCACCGTCTCTACAACAGAACAGGTGGAAAAACGACACCGTTAATGAACAAATGCAATTGATTTCCATGCGAAAACACGAATTATCCTACACCATAGGAAACATGAAATTCGCCCACGAAAACGCCATTCCATTTTCGTGGCAACCGCGTTTTCATGACCGCATTATTCGCAATCAGGACGAAATGAACGGCATTGCCGAATATATTGAAGGCAACGTGGCAAAATGGGAATCGGATGAATTTTATAAACCGTGATTTTTCGGTGTAATTTGTAGAGACGGTGCATGCACCGTCTCTACAGGTGCGCCCCACATTTATTAGGTGTTTTCCGTATTCCTAAAATTTTCCCCTTCCCTATGCAACAATCTTAATATTAAATCCATACCTTTAAACAAAAGTTTGTCGGCCTTGTTCGGGCAAGCGCCGCAATTTTGACATTGTTTTATAAATTCTTAATTATCAGAATTATGGAAAAATTGATTTACATTGTTCTGGCGGCTTCGGTGGTGGCGTTGAGTTTCGCCTACCTGTTCTTCCGTCAGATGATGAAGGAAAGTGAAGGCACCGACCTGATGAAACAGATTGCGGCTCACGTGCGCAAGGGCGCGATGGCCTATCTGAAACAGCAGTACAAGGTGGTGATTATCGTCTTTGTGGTGCTGGCCGCCATTTTCACCGTGATGGCCTTCTTCGGATTGCAGAACAGTTGGGTTCCGTTTGCGTTCCTGACGGGCGGCTTCTTCTCGGGTCTGGCGGGTTTCTTCGGAATGAAGACGGCCACTTACGCTTCGGCGCGCACGGCCAATGCGGCTCGGCAGACGCTCAACAGCGGCCTGCAGGTTGCGTTCCGCTCGGGCGCCGTTATGGGCCTTACGGTTGTTGGTCTGGCGCTGCTCGATGTCTCGGTGTGGTTCCTGGTTCTCGACCACTTCATTCCTGCTGAAAATCACCTGATTATAATCACCACAACAATGCTGACCTTTGGTATGGGTGCTTCAACTCAAGCGCTGTTCGCTCGCGTGGGCGGCGGTATCTACACAAAGGCTGCCGATGTGGGTGCCGACCTTGTCGGGAAAACCGAATACAACATTCCTGAAGACGACCCGCGCAACCCTGCCACCATTGCCGACAATGTGGGCGACAACGTGGGTGACGTGGCTGGTATGGGCGCCGACCTGTACGAGTCGTACGCTGGCTCGATTCTGGCCACAATGGCGCTGGGCGCTTCGGCGTTCGCCGCTTCGGCCGCCGACCTGCAACTGAAGGCCGTGCTGGCGCCGTCGATGATTGCGGCTGTGGGCGTGGCTCTTTCGATTCTGGGCATTTTCCTTGTCAAGACCAAGGAAGGCGCAGGAATGAAGCAACTGCTTTCGGCCCTGAGCCGCGGAACAAACACCGCCGCAGTGCTTATCGCGATAGCAACATTCGCCATTCTCTGGGCTCTGGGAATCGAGAACTGGCTCGGCATTTCGTTCTCGGTGGTTGTGGGCTTGCTGGCTGGTGTAATTATCGGTAAATCAACTGAATACTATACTTCGCAAACCTATAAGCCGACGCAGAAGGTGGCCGAAAGTTCGCAGACTGGCCCTGCAACGGTTATCATTTCGGGCCTGGGCCTGGGTATGATTTCAACCGCCATTCCTGTTGTGACAGTGGGCGCGGCTATCGTGCTCTCTTATCTGTGCGCCAACGGTTTCCACGTTGAGTTCACGGCTGCCAACCTGTCGATGGGCCTTTACGGAATCGGCATTGCGGCTGTGGGAATGCTCTCGACGCTTGGCATTACCTTGGCCACCGACGCTTATGGCCCGATTGCCGACAACGCTGGCGGCAACGCCGAAATGAGCGGTCTGGAACCCGAAGTTCGCAAACGCACCGATGCTCTCGACGCTCTGGGCAACACCACCGCCGCCACGGGCAAGGGATTCGCCATTGGCTCGGCCGCATTGACGGCTCTGGCTCTGCTGGCTTCGTATGTCGAAGAGATTAAGATGGCGCTTATCCGTATGGGCGAAGCGCTGCCAAACGGCGTTGAAGCCGCAAAGGCCACGCTGGTCGATTTTATGGAAGCCTACAACGTGAACCTTATGAACCCGATTGTGCTGGTGGGCGTTTTCATTGGCGCAATGATGGCGTTCCTGTTCTGCGGCCTGACAATGAACGCCGTGGGACGCGCCGCACAGAAGATGGTTGAAGAAGTTCGCCGTCAGTTCAGTACCATTAAGGGCATTCTGGAAGGCAAAGCCGACCCCGACTACGCACGCTGCGTTGAGATTTCGACCAAAGGCGCACAGCACGAGATGCTGTTCCCGTCGCTGCTGGCAATCATTGTCCCCATTCTGGTTGGCGTGGTTCTTGGCGTGGGCGGCGTGCTTGGCCTGCTCATTGGCGGACTGGGCTGCGGATTTGTTCTGGCCGTGTTTATGGCCAACGCAGGCGGTGCCTGGGACAATGCGAAGAAGTATGTTGAAGAAGGCAACTTCGGCGGCAAGGGCTCTGACTGCCACAAGGCTACCGTGGTTGGCGACACCGTTGGCGACCCGTTCAAAGACACTTCGGGCCCGTCGCTCAACATTCTTATCAAACTGATGAGTATGGTCTCAATCGTGATGGCTGGCCTAACGGCTGCGTTTACGCTGTTTTAACAGTCACTGATTGAATGTAATAATTGAATAACTGAATGCGCGCCAACGGAATCGTCCGCTGGCGCGCATTTTTTTTGAAAAAAGTTTTGCAAATTAAAAACGCGCGTCTATTTTTGCACCCGCAATTGAGGGTCACACCACATTGTTGGAAAATTCCTCTTTAGCTCAGTTGGTTAGAGCACCTGACTGTTAATCAGGGGGTCCTTGGTTCAAGTCCAAGAAGGGGAGCAAGAAAGGTCGACGATGAGTCGACCTTTTTGTTTTTCATATAGTCCGGAAAATAGGCAAATTCGAGTCCTCCGATAATCAGAATATACAATTATCAGTCCATTCTGCGTCTGCTGAAAATCAATTATTTACACAATTACAACTTGCGATTTCCCCAACCACCTGCAACTTGGTTTATAGACGTTTTTTTGCCATTTGAACCCAAAAATCGACAAATTATCGGCTCGTAAACCGTTTATGGATGTGTATCGGCAAAAAACAATTTTTAGTCGAGAGTTGCTTGCCTGTTTTTCAGCAATCTGTACTTTTACATCAGCGTTTTGAAAATACCGGCATTTTGCCGATACTATTTAATAACTCTAAATTTTTATTTTTATGAAAAAGAATTTTTTTAGAACCGCAATCATGAGCCTGGCGCTCGTATTCGGTGTGAACATTGCCAATGCGCAAATGGGCCAAATGCCTTCACCTGACGAAATGGCAAAAATGCAGGCTGACCAGATGAAACAGACTGTTAACCTGACTGATGACCAGTACAACAAAGTGCTTGTTGTTTACAAAGAAGGCAGCGAGAAAATGCAGAAGATGTTCCAAGGCGGTGGCCAACCCGACTTCAGCGAGTTCGGCAAAATGCGCGAGGAGCAGAACAAGAAACTGCAGGAAATCCTCACTCCCGAGCAATACAAAAAATGGGATGAGCACCAGCAGGAAATGCAACGCAACTGGGGCGGTGGCGGCGGCTTCTAATAGTTGATTCACCAATAGAAATCAGGCAGTCGGGGTATTTCGGCTGCCTGTTTTTGTTTGTTTTCGGCATCAGCTTAAAAAGTTTGAATCACATTGTTTGCGGTTGCTGAAAAAGTATAAATTTGTGGATTAATCAAATAATCATCGATGCTTGATTTAAGCAACCATATAAAACAACTTTTGCTGGTTCACGACTGCGTTATTCTGCCGCGTTTTGGCGGGTTTGTGGCTAACTATGCCAGTGCCACTCACGACGAGTCGACACATACTTTCTCACCGCCGTCGAAGCAACTGTTGTTCAACAGCAGTCTTTCGAACAACGATGGCCTGCTTGTGGGTGAAGTGGCGCGTGAGTTGGGCATTTCATACGATGAGGCGGATGAAATGGTTGGTCAATGCATTGATGAGGCATGGATGAAACTTGAAAATGGTGAGTCGCTTGAAATGGACGGATTAGGAATTTTCCGCCTGACTGACGACCAGACCCTCACTTTCACTCCGAAACTTACCGATAACCTGCTTACCGACTCGTGCGGATTGGCATCGTTCCGGTTTCCTCCGCTGAGTTATCAATCTAAACCCGAGCAAGTCATTAACAACGATAATATCCGCAAAATGCCTTCAATCGAACCTAAAAAAGTGTTGCTTTATGCTGCCGCTCTTCTGCCGATTGCCGTTCTGATAGGACTGATTCCGTTCCACAATCGCAACCAGCAGCAGGATGCAGGTGTAATGCCGGTTCCTGTCGCTTTCGAGGACACGGTCACCGCTTCGTCGTCGGTCGATTATGCCATCAATGCCTCGACCAACAAACGCGCGGCGCTTTTCTACAACGAAACACCGACGCAGCCAACTCAGCCGCATGCCGACGCTTCACTCTCGAATGGCACTTATTATATAATTGGTGCCAGTTTCAAGGAGCGGGCTAATGCCGAAAAGCACGCCAAACTCTATGCAAAAGAGGGGTTCAAATCAGAAGTTGTTGAGGCTGGCAGTCTCTATCGGGTGTCGCTTGCTGTTTACACTGATAAGGTGAAGGCTCTGCATGAGCTTCGCCGCATTCGCGCCAACGAGCGCTACAGCAACGCTTGGATTTACACCAAGGCCGATTGATTAACAGAATAATAGATTGATTGAGGTCTCGATGGTTGTCGGGATGGTTTTATTTTGTGTTTAACAGATAGAGCGCACAATTACACGCTACCCACTAAACACTCACCGCGAACCTTTTTACGCCACTTTTATGGTGATGACCGGAATGGGAGAGTGGTTGACGAGCCTCTGCTGGTTTGAGACAGAGAATTGCTGCCAGCCGCTGTCGAGCCGTTCGCTTGTGGCTGCAATAAGGTCGGCATCGTTCTCAATGGCGCAGTCAATCACTGCACGCGCCGTTTTCGATTTCTTCACCTGCAGCGTCTCCTTGCTGTATCTCACATTGTGACGGTCGAGATAGACTGTGACGGCTTTCATGGCGTCGGTCATCTTTTTCTGTGTCGAGAACTTGTTGTCGTTTCTCACATCAACAAGAATCATCTCGGCGTTGAAGTTCTTGGCAATGCTGGCCACAAACGGAATTTTCAGTCGTGTGCGGTCGGAGTTGTCGATGGGCACCACAATGCGGCGCGGCGACTGCGGCACAAAATTGTATTTGATGGTTATCACTGGGCAGATGGCGTGGCTCACAATCCGGAAAGCGTTGCTGCCTTCCCACCGCTCTTTGAAACCCGAGACGCCGTTGGTTCCGCTGATGATCATGAGCGCGTCGCCGTATTTGGCTTGGTTGCACACCTCGGTGAAAACGCGCCCGTCGCGAACGCAGTAGTCAATTTTGCCTTTCATCTTGCCGTTGAAATGGGCAATAATGCGCTTGAAATTGTTGACTGCCGACGATTTCAGCACCTCATCGTAGTCGCTGTAGTTGATGACCGGGTCGTAGTCGGCATTGCGGCGTTTGACGTGAATCATCCTGATGTCGCACTTCATGGCGTTGGCATACAGCACGGCGTGCTCCATAGCGTTTATCGAACTTGGAGAAAAATCAACCGGTACCAGAATGTACTTGTCCATAGCAGTGCGTTTGGCGCGCAATTTATGGCGAATTTCGCTAAATACCATCGCCACAGGCTGCAAAATTATTCGCCACATTGCAGGTGGTTAAACTTTTGCCTTGTACTAAACTTTCAATTTTCTACATTTGCAGTTTCTTAAAAACTGACACATATAAATAATTAAATAGAATTATGGCACAGCAAGAAGACGTTTTCAAGAAAATCGTTGCACACTGCAAGGAGTACGGATTTGTGTTCCCCAGCAGCGAAATCTACGACGGACTTGGAGCCGTTTACGACTACGGTCAGAACGGCATTGAACTGAAAAACAACATCAAACGCTATTGGTGGGATGCAATGGTGAAACTCAACGAGAACATTGTGGGCATCGACTCATCAATCTTTATGCACCCGACCATTTGGAAGGCTTCCGGTCACGTTGATGCCTTCAACGACCCGCTCATCGACAACAAAGATAGCAAGAAACGCTACCGCGCCGACGTGCTGATTGAGGAGCAGATTGCCAAATACGACGAGAAAATTGAAAAAGAGGTGGCTAAAGCCGCCAAAAAATTCGGCGATGCCTTCGACAAGGAGAAATTCCTTGCCACCAGCGTTCACTGCCAGGAGCATCAGGCCAAACGCGACGCTCTGCACGCACGCTACGCCAAGGCAATGAACGACAACAATCTGGAGGAACTTCGCCAGATAATCATCGACGAGGAGATTGCCTGCCCCATCAGCGGCACCAAAAACTGGACCGATGTGCGCCAGTTCAACCTGATGTTCTCAACCGAGATGGGTTCAACCGCTGACGGCTCAATGAAAATCTTCCTGCGTCCCGAAACGGCTCAGGGCATCTTTGTCAACTTCCTGAACGTGCAGAAGACCGGCCGTATGAAGATTCCGTTTGGTATTGCACAGATTGGTAAGGCTTTCCGCAACGAGATTGTGGCCCGTCAGTTCATCTTCCGTATGCGCGAGTTCGAGCAGATGGAGATGCAGTTCTTTGTTCGTCCGGGCGAGGAACTCAAATGGTTTGAGTACTGGAAGAAGGTGCGCCTGAACTGGCACAAGGCTCTGGGTATGGGCGACGAGAACTACCGCTATCACGACCACGACAAACTGGCTCACTACGCCAATGCCGCAACCGACATCGAGTTCCGCATGCCGTTCGGCTTCAAGGAGGTTGAGGGCATTCACTCACGTACCAATTTCGACCTTTCGCAGCACCAGAAATATTCGGGCAAGAAAATACAGTATTTCGACCCCGAACTCAACGAGAACTATGTCCCGTTCGTCATCGAGACATCAATCGGTGTCGACCGTATGTTCCTGAGCATCATGTGCGGTGCATACACTGAGGAGGTGGTTGGCGAGAACGACACCCGCGTGGTTCTGAAACTGCCTGCAGTTTTGGCGCCCGTCAAGGCAGCCATTATGCCGCTTGTGAAGAAAGACGGTCTGCCGGAGAAGGCCCGCGAGATAATCAACACTCTGAAGTACGACTTCAACGTTCAGTACGACGAGAAAGACTCAATCGGCAAGCGCTACCGCCGTCAGGATGCCATTGGCACACCGTTCTGCATCACTGTCGACCATCAGACACTCGAGGACGGCACAGTAACCATCCGCGAGCGCGACACAATGGAGCAGGAGCGTGTTCCGGTTGCTGATTTGTACAGCATTATCAGCAAGAAGACATCGTTCTCTGAACTGTTCAAAAAATTGTAGTCAACACAAAAAAAGCGGCACTTGTCAAATTAAAATGACCGAGTGCCGTTTTTTTAATACATTTACAACCTAACTAAATCGAACTATGCTTATGAAAAAATTAGCACTGATTGCATTGATGCTTATTGGCGGAATCCAGTTCGCACAAGCGCAGACAATGCCATTTGAAATTCCGAAGGGCTACCGCTGGCAGCACCGCATCAAGGGCCCCGAATACAAGCACAGTGAGGTGCTTGAGTTGGCCGTGGATGAGTTCGGAAACTATCTTGTGGCAACTTTCCGTGGTGAGAAATCGTCGTTCGTCTATCTCTACATCTACAACCTTTACACTTGGGACGAGAAGTACAAAGTGAAACTCAACGACAACCGCTGCGAACTCTACAACAGTTTCTTCGACGAGGAAGGCGAGTATTTTTATATCAACACCGATGTGTTCCGCAATAAGTTCAAGAAAATCAACCTTGAAACAAGCGAAATTGAGGATGTTCCGTGCTCGGCCACACCAAAGGGTTGCCGCAAACTCGAGCAGCAATACTATCGTGTCGACGCCTACACCATTGGTGACAACTATTTCATCTTCCGCGATGAGAAACACTTGAACTATATCAAGATTTATGTGAAGAACGAACTTTACATTCCGAAAGATGAGGAGCCAGTTGTTGATCCGGCAAAAGGTGGCTTGATTATGCTCACGCCGCAGGATATTCGTGATTTGGAGGCTGGTCAGGAGATTACAAAAGGTGATATTCCAATTTTCTACGATCCAAAATCGATTGATGCCGACGGCAATGTGATTCCGTATGAGCGCGATGAGTTTTCGACATATAAAATGAGACTTACGCCAAATGATATGGAAAAACTGAAAAAAAAGATTAGTTTTGTATACGATAAACTTGTTGTAAAACTCGATTTGGATGCTTTGGAGGCTGAAGAAGCCCAGCAGAAAAATCAATAAATTATTGATGATGAAGAAGTTTTGCATATTATGTTTGATGATGTTGCTGGGCATGTGCTGCAGTTATGCCCAGTGCGATCAGGCTTTCATCGACAAATGTTCGTCGGGTGGTGGGGCATCAGTCAAGTATGTAAAACATTTCCGTATTCGATTCACTGAGGCAATGAAGGGCAAAAGTATTTCGGAAGGAAAATTCTCAATAATGTTGAGCAAAGGAAGTCATTACCGTTTCTACACTTGCAACGACGAGACAAAACCAGGGCATACTGTGGTTGAGATGTCGAGTGATGGAGTCGGCAAACTTGTCAGCAATGTTAATCCGACAACCGGTGCTGAATATTCTGCATTCGATTTCATCTGCACCAAAACCGGACCATATTATCTGAAAATGTTTTTCAAAGATGGAAAGGAAGGTTGCGGAGTGTGCGTAATGACATTAGTAACAGATTAGAATTTTTATTGGTTTATTAGGTGAGGGCGGCATTTATTGTCGCTCTTTTTTGTTTTATCAAGGTTTGAGGTCTGGTGTTCGGCCCGGTTCTATCCGTCGGTACAAATTTGGCATTTGTAGAGTATTGATGATGTGCCAAAAGAGATCATGCTCATAGATAATCGATTGTGCAGCAAATAGATACAGTGTAATTTAAAGGTCTTTGTAATGCTATTTGCCGTCAGATTCATCCAACGATGTTTTTTGAAATTCAACCACTAAATATTTTTACTACCTTTGTGGCCTAAAACTGTACATAAATTTTGGGGATGGAAAAGAAAAAGGTGTTATTCGTTTCGCAGGAGATAACTCCCTATTTACCAGAGACTGAGATATCAAAAATCAGCCGAGAACTTCCACAAGGAATTCAAGAACGAGGAAAAGAAATCAGGACTTTTATGCCGCGTTACGGCTGCGTCAACGAGCGGCGCAACCAGTTGCATGAGGTGATCAGGCTTACGGGCATGAACCTCATCATCGACGACACCGACCATCCATTGATTATTAAAGTTGCCTCAATCCAGTCGGCAAGAATGCAGATCTACTTCATCGACAATGAAGATTATTTCCAGCGCAAAGCCACTTTGAAGAATCCCGACGGACAGTTTTTTGAGGATAACGATGAGCGTGCCATGTTCTTTGCCCGTGGAGTGCTTGAGACGGTGCAGAAACTTCGTTGGTCGCCCGATGTTATTCACTGCCACGGCTGGTTCACTTCGTTTGTGCCACTTTATGTGAAACGCACTTTCAAGGATAACCCGCTGTTTAGCAACTCGAAGGTTGTAACATCTATCTACGACAACGAATTCGATGCGCCACTGAATCCGCAACTGAAGAAGAAATTGATTTATGACTCGATCTCGGAACGCGATGTAGAGAGTATTTCAGAGCCAAGTTACGAGAATCTGATGCGTTTGGCTATCGATTTTTCGGATGGAGTTATTATTGGCAGCGAAAAGGTGAACGAGAAGGTTGCAGCATACGCCCAGTCAACTGGCAAACCAATGCTCGGTCACCAACCAGCCGACACCTATATGGACGCCTTCAACGAGTTTTACGACAGCCTGCTGTAATTCCCTGCACAAGTTAAGCGCATAGAAACGCAATAATCCATAGGCGACTTCTAATATTAGTAGTCGCTTTTTTGTTTTTTGTCAAATCCTGACCAAAATTTCACAATAATCCGCCCGTAAGGATATAGAATGAGGCATGCCCGGCCCGCTCGTGCCTTCATCTCTCACGCATTATACTTATAACTAATGCCCAGTGCTTAATGCCTAGCAGCGCCTGCCATCTGACCTAAAAATCAAAAAATTTCAAAAAAAATCACTCACCCTATTGCTAATTCAAAAAAGTGTCGTATGTTTGCAGTGTACTAATTAACTAATACACTATTAAACGAATTAAGAAAATGGTAACAATTAACAATTTACAGTTCAGTTACGGAAGTCACGAGGTGTTCAGCAACCTGAACCTGACTTTCGACGAAGGAAAAATCTACGGGCTTTTAGGCATGAACGGCGCAGGAAAATCAACACTTCTCTACCTGATGAGCGGTCTGCTCTTTGCCAAACAAGGTTCAGTGGATTTCAACGGCCACAACATGAGCCGCCGCTCGCCGTCCGCTTTAGCCGATTTGTTTATTGTGCCTGAGGAGTTCGACCTTCCGGCAATGACCTTCGAGCGCTACATCAAACTCAATGCGCCTTTCTATCCCAACTTCAGCCAGGAGACACTCGAGCGCTGCCTTCACGGCTTCGACATGAGCATGGACATGAATCTGGAGCGCCTGTCGATGGGGCAGAAGAAAAAGGCGTTTGTCTGCTTCGCTTTGGCCTGCAACACAGGGCTGCTTCTGATGGACGAGCCAACCAACGGCCTCGACATTCCGTCGAAAAGCCAGTTCCGCAAGGTGGTGGCCGAGTGCATGACCGACAACCGCACCATCATCATCTCAACTCACCAGGTGCGCGATGTTGAGAATCTGATTGACAACATCACCATAGTGGGCAACCGCCAACTGCTGTTCGACATGCCAGTGGCGCAGATTTGCGACCATCTGACATTCGCCGACTGCAAACTGGGCCAGCAGCCCGAAGATGCTATTTACACACAGCCGTCGGCAATGGGCTGTGCTGTGGTTTGCAAGCGTACGGCCGATGATAACGAGACACCTCTCGATATTGAACTTTTATTCAATGCCGTTTTGGCAAACACCGAAAGTGTGAAACAGGCTTTTGCCGTAAAATAAACGGAGGACTTGGTTATGAATAACTGGTTTAATATCAAACGGTTCTGGCTTGTGCTGCAGCATGAGTTCGCCAACGCGAGGATTGAACTTGCAATTTTGGCAACTGTGCTTCTGCTAGGATACGCAATGCCATACGTGAATGAGTACAATAAATGGATACCAGCGGTGTACAGTGTGGGGTTCTTCATATATGAATGGGTCTTGGCGTCGCGAGTGTTTGTCAATATGAGAAGTGGCACGCAGTGCATCAGTTATCTGACAATGCCAGCCTCGAATGCCGAAAAGTTCTATGCGCGGCTGCTGCTCTACTGGCTGTTGCCAATACTGTTGCTTTTGTTGTTGTCGGCACCGATTCTCACACCAGATGCATACAGACATAAAGTGCTGTATAATACGGATTTAGTGCTTTCAATTGGAAACGCCATCTTACAGTTGAATGCTGCGGTGCTTTTTGGCACGCTGTTCCGCAAGCATGGACTGCCGCTGTTGCTTTTGTTTGAAACCGCGCTAATGGTGGCTGCAATTGTCGTAATCATATGCGCCCGCGATGTTATCAACAACATCGATTTCGCTCCCATAGTCTCAATAGTTGATTACGTTGGTACTGATTTGGATAATGATGCCGCTATGGGCCGCCTGAAACTTGTGACCGCTGCGTTTGTCGGTGTTTCGACAGTGGTGAACATTGGCCTAGCGCGGATTCTCTTCTCGCGCAAGCGCCTACGCCGTGCGATGCTAAATACTAATGTTGAATAATAATATTGACTGCCATGAAAGAAGTATTTGATTTAAAACGATTTGCGCTGGTTTTGAAGCGCGAGGCTGCAATTTGGTGGAAACCGCTGCTGCTGGCCTACGTCATAGTCGCATCACTGCTGTATATTGATATAAAACACTGGCGTTCAGTCAGTTCCTTTAGCGAAATAGCATTCTATTCATCAATGGCTGTGTCGGCACTTATACTGGCCTCACGGGTTCTGGCAAACATCTGGACGCGCCGCCGCTCTATAGCCACTCTAACTTTGCCAGCATCGTCCACCGAGAAATTCGCGGCTCGCTATCTGCTTTGGCTACTGATTCCTTTTCTACTGTCGAGTGCTGCACTCCTGATTCACGAAATAATCAATGATGGCGACTACTTTACGTATGGAATTCATTTTAAAAGTTGGGGCTCAACCTATGGTTTGATGGCGATTGGAGCACATCTGCTGATGCTAGGCGGAGCCTTCTTCAACCGCAAATCGCTACTGAAAACGGCAGCCATCGGAATCGCCGGATTTGTTTTAGTGGCTTTAGTAATGGAGAAAGCAGGACTTATGAGTAAGCACGATACAAATTTGGTTGCATTGCTCATAGCCATTGTAATGGTGATTGTGGGTGTGGTGGTTTCGTACCGCAGGTTCAGCCGCCGCACGGTGATGGGGTATAAACGGTGATGAAAAAAATCCTGAAATAATTAGCAAGTACTAACTATAAAAACACTTAAAAATGAAACACTTTCTTTTAATACTGACAACTTTGTTCGTGTTGCCGTTGACAATTATGGCGCAACGAACTATTGAGAATCCTGTAGTCGGCGCCCGCAGCATGGGTACTTGCACAGGCTTGTTTATCGAAAAAATTGAGTTGACAAAAAAAGCAACCAAACTCTTTCTGATTTATTACCACGGCATGAAGGATAATCCGTTCCGTTATGCAGCGGGCACAACACTTCGCTCGGGCGACAAGCAGTGGAAACTGATTTCGGCCAAAGGAATTAAACTCGACGAATGGAATTATCCGAAGGACGATGGCGAGTTTATAACACGTTTCGTGCTCAACTTCCAACCCATTGACAATTCGGTTGAAACAATCGATTTTGTTGAAGCCGACGACCTGAACTCGTTCATTCTTTACGACATAGCCCTTACCGATAAGGCGGCCGAAGAAATCAAGCGCAGAATCAGCGTTCCCGACGGGGTGAAAGACTATGCCAAAAACATAAAAGACAACGGCCAGAGTCTCGACAAAAACGAGTTTTCGATGGAGCCGGCAACCATAAAAGGCAAGATTTACGGTTTCGACAAAAGAACATTCGGCGACAGAATGGGAGATGTAACTGTGTACATATACAATCCGTTTATGGCTGACCAATTGTCGTATTCGGCACCAATCAACCCCGACAATACTTACGAGCTTAAAGTGCCGATGACCACTAAAAATCAGATTGTTTATTTGTCAATAAACCCTATTGTCAGCAACAATGTTCTGCTCACCGCTGGAAAAACAGTGGTGGTGAATTACGATTTTTACGAAGTTTACAAACCATGGGAATTGCCCGACAATCGGCTGATTCCATATTTTTCGGGTGAGAATGTCGACCTCAACTATGCGCTGACCAAAAGTGTGGTTAACGATTTTTTCAGGACTGTAAGCGATGATGAAATAGTTGATTTCTCTATGTCCGAATACAAGGATTTCATAATAAAGAACTACAATATTTTCAAGAAAAATATTGACACTCTGAGTGTTACAAAACGTAGCAAAGAGTTACTTGACATTGATTTGAAATCGGAAATGGCGTATCTGCTTTCGATGGGGCAACATTTTATTGAAAGTGCAAACGCCCGCCGTAGCGGCAACAAAGAACCAAATCCAAATTTCAAGCGGCCTGAAATGGGCAAGGACTATTTGGATTATCCCAAAATACTTGGCCTTGACGATATTAATATGTTCTACGCGAACATGTTCAGTTACAATATCACAGGTTGGCGTATGTGCTTACAACAAGTTTTTAATAAGAATCTTTCTTGGGAAGAATATAATAACCTGGTGAATCTGACGTGGAAAGAATTGGAATCTTACACCGATATTCCTGAAAATGAGAAGCCAGTTCATGCATCGCTTGTGGAAAAGTTGGAGAAATCCGAAACCCGCACCGACGATGAAAAGGCCTTCTTCAAAAAGTACTACTCGGTTGTCGACAAACACATGATGGATATCCAATGGGGAACTGAAGATGCGAATGCTTGTACGAATGAAGTATTCGGCGCGGGTGGCAGTTTTTTCAAGGATTTCATAAAACTGCAAGAGTATTGTAGGTCGCTTGAAAGTATGATAGTTGTACCCGATTCACTTGTGGCTGAAATAGAGAAGATGCGTTTCCCGTTCTATGCCGAATACGTCAAGGCTCAAAATGCCGCCATCACCGCCAAAATTGAAGCAGAAAAAGCGCGCGGCGGCTATTTCATTCATCAGGCAGGCGAAAGTGAAGGCGATTCTCTATTTGTCGATTTGCTGAAGGATTTCAAGGGCAAGGTTGTGCTCATCGATTTTTGGAACACATGGTGCGGTCCGTGCCGTCAAGCCATGAAACAAATGGAGCCTATGGAGAAGGAGTTCGAAGGCAAGGATGTTGTGTTCCTGTATCTTGCCGATGAATCGTCGCCGTTGGAAGAGTACAACAACCTAATTGTTTCGATAAAAGGCCACCACTACCGCCTGACGGCAAAACAATCGTCGTCGCTGAAAAACAAATGGAAATTCTCGGGAATCCCGTCGTACGTCATTGTTGGCCGCGACGGAATGGTGAAGGATTTTCACACAGGCTTCCACGGCGTTGATTATTACAAGACAAAACTTAATGAGGAATTGGGAAAGTAGAAATATTCTAAACAGCGAATCGCTAAATTTTAAACTTGTTAAACCCGTTAAACTTTTAAACTAAACAGTAAACCTTTCACCAATCAAAACAACTAACCAATAAAATAATGAAATTATGGATTTTAAAGAGAGTAAACCGATATATATGCAGATTGTGGACCGCATCTGCAACGAGATTCTGACAGGAGTCTACGATGAAGGCGGGCGCGTGCCGTCGGTGCGCGAGTATGCCGCCAATGTTGAGGTGAATGCCAACACCGTTGTGCGCTCGTTCGACTTCCTGCAATCGGCCAACATAATCTTCAACCGCCGAGGCATTGGCTATTTTGTTGCCGACGGAGCGCGGAAGCAGATTGTGGCCATGCGCCGCGAGGTGTTTATGAACGAGTCACTGCCCGAGTTTTTCAACGAGATTGATGTGCTCGGCATCAGCATCGACGAGGTGGCGGAGTTGTACAAGAAAAGAGTAAAGAGTAGTGAGTAAAGTAGAGACGCGCTGTGGCACGTCTTTACAGAATAAAAAGGCATAAGGTAAAAGATGTTAGCGGCAAACTGCTGCCCAACAACTAACTCAAACGTAATAACCATAATAATGGTCGGCAAGCGACCGACCGCCAGGAGCTGTCTGATGTCTGAAACCAAGTGCCTGAAAATGAATCAACATAATGTTTATAGTCGCAACAAAACAATGTTTGATTAACGAGAGGCCGCTGCTGCCACAGCGGTGGCGGCCTTTTAAATGTGAAATTCAATTAAACAATTAATAAATAAGTGAGTATGAAAAAGTTAGTTTTAGCAATGATGGCGGCCGTGATGCTGGCATCGTGCAGCAATAGTGAAATTCCAAAAGATTGGGTTGGAAGTTATTTTTCCGCCGATGGCAGTTGGCAGTGCAGTCTGTTTGAAGATGTGGCACTCTACCAGAACGATGTGTGGCAGTATCAGTCAGTTACGAAGGCCGATACAACTCTTCACGTGACAATCACCAATGGCGAAAAGACGGTGAACCTCGATTTTGTAGGACGGTTTATTGCTTTCAAAAATACGGTATCGGAAAACGGACGTGTTGTATGGACTTCTCGCGAAAAACCGCAGTTGGTAGATGCCAAATACTCCGTTGATGGAAAATTGTTGGGCCACGTCTGCCATAATTTCGTTGGCCAAGCCTTATCGTTGGCTCCCCATTTAGATTCGATATGCGGAATTGAACCGCCAAAGCACGTCGAGCCAGAAATCGAGATTCCTGACGGAACAATTGGCGAGGCGGTGGTGCGGCTATACGTGCACAACAGTTTCCGCGGTCCAAATTCGTTATTTCATTTCGGCGAGTTCCGCAGCGATGAATGCCATATTGTTTTTGACAACCGCCTCGAAATGTCGAAACGCAAGATGAAATTTGTAGGAAAAGACCTGCACGGGAAGTTGTTCGAGGTTAAAATTCCTGTCGATGGAGTTGCCGATTTCCATTTTGAGCGCGAAAATAGTGAGTCGGGTTATGATGGTGTGACAAAATTCTATTTCGGTGGTGCAATTGACTATATGGTGAAACAGGGCGATACGGTGCTTGTCGTTGCCGAACACCAAAAACAATCGTCGTTAAATGGCGGGAACCTATATCGCGGGTTGAGTCCGTATGGGCAAGTCCTTGTAACGCCAAGAACCGATTCGCTGAAAACCGAGGATGATTATTGGAATATGGCACAATCGTTTACCGATAGTGTTATGAGTAAGTTCGCAAATGTCGATTGTGCTGCGTTCAGCCTCTATAAAGCGCAACTGCGCAACCAGATGGCATATTACACTGGCAGGGTGATGATGACGTTTTTTATCCATCGGAAATTGCAGAATGGTGAAGCCGTGTCCGACGAGTTCTTGAATAAACTGAAGTCGCAATGCCCGATTGACGACACCTCGATTTTGAGAACAGCGGCATCAGTTGGGTATGCTATAGACTACATCAACTTTTTCTCAGGAAAGGCGAAATATGAGCCAAGCGGAGCCACATCGTTCGACGTCAAATTGCCTGAAGATGCCATAAAACTTGGTTTCAGCCCGAAAGTTGCCGACTTGCTTGCCACACGCGCACTTTTGCAGAAGATGAGGTTCAGCCGCAATGGTTTCAGAGGCGGCCTGATGACTGACGACGAGTTCTATAGCCAATTGGCGAAAATCATGTCGCCCGACTATCGCAATTGCTTGGAAACCAGATATAAGGATTTTGCCGAGGTTCGCAGTTATGTGAGCCGCGCCAAAAACGAGCGCAACCTGACCGACGAAGATTTTGAAAATTTCAAAAACCTGACTGACACAACAATGTCCCTCATTCTGCGCGACATTCAGGCTGGCCGTACCAAAATCGATGTGCAACCGCCGTTTTATGAGTATTTCTACGATGTTAGTCCCTTTTTAGCACCCAATATATCTTTCTTTCCATACGCATATCTTATTGATAAAGATAATAATAACGCTGTGGTCGACTCGGCATATTCATCGGCGGGCTATTTTATATTCGACAATCTGACGCCAGGCAAAAAATATGCAGTTGCATATTGTGGCGACACGGCTCAGTTCCGTCCCTCCGACGAAAATTATGTTGGATTCAGTTACAAACCTGGGCATAGCGGAAAGGCAAGCAAATTGGTAATGCAGTATTGAGTGGTTAAACACGAAGTGCGAGATGTAATTTGCTCGTATTCAGAAAAATAGATTTGTTTGGTTTATGATAAGGCCGTTGCCGCTCTGTGTGGCGATGGCCTTTAGTATTCTTTTAGAAAGAAAGCAAAGAAGAACGTCTTACAACAGGCTGTTATTCAGCAGATTCAGGCTTTTCAGTTTTTCGAAGAGGCTCACCGGAATCATGGCGTTCTCAATTACTGCCAACTGGTTCGGGTTGTGCAAATCAGTCCCGATGAAATCCACCAGGCCATTGTCGATGAGCGCCATGGCTGCTTTGTTCACGCTGGGCGAGTATGCCCCAATGACTGACAGAATGTTGAGTTGGAAGAGTATTCCGCGGTCGTGGAACTCTTGCATCAGGCGGGTTGCGCCATGCCAGTAGGTATAGCGCTCGGGGTGCGCCAGCACGGGTTTGTAGCCGTTAATTTGCATTTCAAAAACCGTCTCGTCGAAGTTGCGGTGCTGGTTGGTGAACGAGCACTCAAAGAGCAGCATCTTGTTTCCGAAAGTGAGCATTGGTTTCGAACCGAGGTCGTGCATGAAATCGTAGTCGATGTAATATTCGGCGGCAACCTCAAGGCTGATTTCGGGTTCCTGGCGGGCAATGCCTTCGTTCAGTATCTCCAGCGAGCGTGTAACACCATCGGCGGTGTTGTTGTAGAACCCAGTCATGAAATGGGGCGTGATAATCAGTTTCTTATACCCCATACGGCCAAGTCCGGCAATCAGATTCAGGCTGTCTTTGGCCGATGGCGAACCATCATCAACTCCCGGAATCAGGTGTGAGTGCATATCGCACTTCAAACCCAATTCGCGCAGAGGCACGAGTGGCTCCTTTTTCTTGCCGAAAAGTCCGAAGAATGCCATATCAACTGATTTTTAATGCAAATATGGCGAAATAAAAGAGCAATAGCAAAATAAGTTGTAATAATCGACCAATAGAGTCGTAAAAACTTTTGTGGGCCAGTATTTTGGTCGCTAACTGATAATCCCGTTCAGCCCGATGGCCACAAGGTCTGGTTCAAAAAGAATGCTCACTCTTTTGTGGTCGATGAGTTCCGCATCGCCGCCCGTAACAACAACCTGCAGCCCCTCATAAAGATGTCTGTATCGGCTGATGTAGCCTTCAATCTCGAATTTTATACCATTTAAAATACCGAATTGCAGAGCCTCCTCGGTGCTTTTCCCCGTTAGTTCGGCATTTGCGGGCAGTTCAACCAGTGGCAGGCACCCAGTGAATTGGTTCAGGGCGCGGGCACGCATTGTTGCGCCTGGCGATATGATACCACCGTGATAAACTCCATGATTATCAATAAAATCGATGGTGATGGCTGTGCCCATGTCAATTATCAGCACATTGGTTTCGGGCAGCAGCGAATGGGCGCCAACGGCAGCGGCTATGCGGTCGCGGCCAAGCGTTTCAGGAGTTTTGTAATCGATGGATATCGGCAGTTTGGTTTGCGCATCGAGTCGCACGTGGCTGATGTGTTGCAATTCCTGTGGAAGCACAAATTCTGCCCGTCGCGTTGATGTGCTTATTATCTTGCTGACATTGTGCTGCTTGGCCAAACCGATAAGCCGCTCATTGCTTATCTCCGAACCCGATTCGTGCGCCACAATTGCGTTGTTTTCAAACACATACGCCTTGCAGCGGCTGTTTCCCTCATCAATAATAAGATTGCTCATCTTCTTTGTTCAGAGACTCCATGAGTCTGTTGAAGAAAAATATCTTAAGAATCAGGCCGCGTTTCTCGGTGTAGGAGAGTTTCACGGCGTAAACGCACTTATCGTTGCCTATAGTCCATTGGCGTTCAAGGTCTTTCTCGGCAAACGAGTTTAAGTCGGCGTCATCCCATTCACCCTTGCGGTCGTCGTCGTAGCCGTAGACGTTGTAGAGCGAGTTGATGAGCGATTTCACCTTCGAACTGGTCACATACCGCGGATTGGCTGGCATAGTGACATTGATATGGTTGCTGCCGTTTATATTGTTTTTGTCGTTGAACAGACGGAACACCACCTTCTCAAACATTCCCAGTTCGACAAGCGGGAATTCCTTTTCGAATTCAACCATGAAAACGCCTTCAATATCCTTGCTCTGAATCTCGCAATAGTCGTTGTCAGCAAAGAATTTTGTCAAGTCGAACGATAGAAGTTCGAGAATGTTTTTCGGCTTGTTTGTTGCATCTAATATTGACATATCGCATTAGTTTTTAGAGTGTTCCTATTCTTTTGTCAACTCATGGAAGACATCTTCAATCGTTTTTTGCCGGGCCTGCATCGACAAGACTGTCAGTCCGTGCTGTACGGCAAAATTAAAAATCTCCTGCCGCAGGTCGTTGTCCGATTCCGACTCAACAATATACGTTCGGTCTCCCGATTTGTTTACCGATACAATGTTAACAATTTGCCGCAACATTTCTTCATCAATGTCGATATTAAATTCAACTTCCACTTGTTGACGCTTTGAATCAGCAAGTTGCTGAATGTGTGCGGCGTCGCCGTCGGCCACAATTCGACCATGATTCAGTATCACAATCTGATGGCAGATGGCTTGAACCTCCTGCATTATGTGGGTTGAGAGCACTATTGTCTTCTCGCGGCCGAGTTCAAGAATCAGATTGCGGATTTCAACAATCTGGTTGGGGTCGAGGCCAGTGGTGGGCTCATCGAGAATGAGCACCTGCGGATTGTGGATTATGGCCTGAGCCAGCCCCACACGCTGCTTGTAGCCTTTCGATAGTTCGCCAATTTTCTTCCTGCATTCGGGTGTAAGCCCTGTGCGCTCAATCACATCGGCAACAACCTGACTCACATTGCCAAGATGGTAGATGTTGGCCACATGCTCCAGATATTCACGCACATACATGTCCATGTAGAGCGGATTGTTCTCGGGCAGATAGCCAATCATCTGGCGCACGGCCATGGGGTTTTCAGCAACATCGATGCCATTCACCAAAACCTGCCCCGCCGTCGGCGACACAAGTCCCGTGATGGTCTTCATCAGTGTTGATTTTCCCGCTCCGTTCGGTCCCAGAAAACCCACAATTGTCCCGCTGCCCACCGAGAACGACACATCGTCGAGGGCTTTCTGCTCTCCATAGCACTTTGTCAGATTTTTAATCTCGATGGACATGGCAGGAACTGAATGATTGATTTATTGACTAACTGAATAATTGAAGGTTTTGATGTCGGAAAAACAACCTATTCATGCATTCAGTTAATCTGTTAATCAGTTATTAAATCAGTGTTTTACTGGAATTTTGTCGATGCGGCGTTGGTGGCGTCCACCTTCGAATCCTGTGCTCAGAAACGTGTCAACAACCTGCTTTGCCAAATCAACCGAAATGAATCGTGCCGGAATGGCGCAGATGTTGGCGTTGTTGTGCTGGCGTGCAAGCGCGGCAATCTCGGTGTTCCAGCACAAAGCCGAGCGGATGCCCTGGTGCTTGTTGGCTGTGATGTTGATGCCGTTGCCGCTTCCGCAGAGCGTGATGCCCAAATCAAACTTGCCGGCCTCAACAGCCTCAGCAAGCGGGTGGGCAACATCGGGATAATCCATGCTCTCGGGCGAGTTGGTGCCGAAGTCGGTTACCGTGTGTCCTTTCGATTTAAGATATTCAACCAGAATCTGTTTGGTCTCAAAACCAGCGTGGTCGCTGCCTATTGCTAAATTCATAATCTTTAATGTTTAAAATTTCGGTCAAAAATACCAAACCATTATAATATGGCAAATAAAAAACACACCATATATAAAAGAAGTGACGGTGGCCATGAGCCGTTTCCCATCGCCACTTTAACCAAATAACTGATAAAAGATAAAAAAAGAGACCGCCATCGTTTGCGTTTGATTTTTTTTGTATTTTGCCGACCGTTTTGTATGCCTCTTTTGAGGCATTCGGAGAAATGGCCGAGTGGTCGAAGGCGCACGCCTGGAAAGTGTGTATACCATGTGAAATGGTATCGTGGGTTCGAATCCCCCTTTCTCCGCCAAAAATGAAATAAAGAGTTGATTTTTATTAACATAACAAGTAAACAAAACTGTAATAACAAAAAAAAGAAAGATTATGAAAAAGTTACTCACATTGTTTGTTGTGACTATGATGCTGGGAGTAGCATCAATCAATTGCGTTAACGCGCAAGACGAAGAGTCGGCTGCAACAACCGACACTACTGCTGTTGAACAGGCTGCTCCTGCAGCCGAAGAGGTTGCTGAAGATGCCATTGAGGGCACCAGCGCACACCAGGCCATCAAACAGAAATTCATCGAGGGTGGTGTAGGCTTTATGTCGGCCGTTATCCTCTGCTTGATTCTCGGTTTGGCCATCTGCGTTGAGCGTATTCTGTTCCTCAACCTCTCATCAACCAACACCAAGAAACTGCTGGCTAAAATTGAGGACGCTCTTAACGAGCAAGGCGTAGAGGCAGCCAAAGAGGTTTGCCGCAACAGCCGCGGTCCTGTAGCAAGCATCTTCTATCAGGGTCTCGACCGCTACGACGCTGGTCTTGACATGGTTGAGAAAGCCGTTATCTCTTACGGTGGTGTTCAAACAGGTTTGCTCGAGAAGAACCTTTCATGGATTGCCTTGTTCATCGCTTTGGCTCCTATGTTGGGATTCTTGGGAACAGTTATTGGTATGGTGCAGGCCTTCGACTCAATCAAGGTTGCAGGTGACATTAGCCCGGCATTGGTTGCAGGTGGTATTTCTGTCGCACTTATCACAACAATGGCCGGTCTTATCGTAGCTATGATTCTTCAAGTGTTCTATAACTACTTCGTATCAAAAATCGACAGCATTGTCAACGATATGGAAGACGCATCTATCACTCTGACTGATATGCTTTATAAGTACAACTTGAAAAACAAATAAAAAATGAATTCAGTAACATCTAAAATAATCGCCATTGTCTCCGGCATTATGCTGGCTGTGAGCGCAGTTTCGGGTATTCTCACGTTTGCAACGGGCGAATACATCGACTGGCTGCTGATATGGACATACATTCTTGTATTCGGCGCATTCTTTGTTATCATTGTGATGTCGCTGATTGGAATGCTCTCGTCGAAGAAAAGCGCTCTCACACTTCTGGGTGTGCTTGCTTTGGCTGCAGTGATCATTTTCGGCGCCCACGCTTTTGCTTCAGACACACTTCCGACATTCTTCGGAGTTGAGGATTACAATCTGACACTTTCTGTTGCAAAATGGGTTGACACATCATTATATGTAACTTATCTTTTGTTTGGCTTGGCAATCGCCGGTTTAGGCTTTACTGCAGTCCGCGCTGCCGTTGAATAAGAGAGTTAAATAATAAATTATGGCACGTAAAACACCAGATATTCCTTCTGCATCGTTGGCCGACACAGCGTTTATGATGTTGATATTCTTCCTTGTATCAACAACCATGGACACCGACGCGGGCATATCGCGTATGCTTCCGCCTCCGGTTCCAAAAGAGGAGATCAACGATGACCAGAAGATTAAGGAAAGAAACGTTCTTATTGTTCTTATCAACAAGAACGACCAGTTGATGGTTGAAGGCGAGCCGATGCACATCAGCGAGTTGAAGAAGAAGGCTAAAGAGTTCATCGAGAACCCTGCTGATGATCCGGAACTGCCGGAAAAGACCGTCAAAGAGATTCCGTTCTTCGGCAACTATCCGGTTTCGAAGCAGGTTATCTCACTTCAGAACGACCGTGGTACATCGTACGGACTTTATGTTCAGGTTCAGGACGAACTGGCCGCTGCCTACAACGAGTTGAGAAACGAGTTGTCACAAAAGAAGTGGGGCAAACGCTACGACGACTTGGATAAGGAACAACAGGACGCCATCAAGAAAATCTATCCGCAGAGTATTTCTGAGGCAGAACCTAAAAACTATGGAGGGAAAAAATAATGGGAAAATTTAGAGAAGGCGGCAAAAAAGAAGTGCCGGCAATTTCAACATCATCGCTTCCTGACGTGGTTTACATGTTGCTGTTCTTCTTCATGGTTTCGACCACAATGAAAGAGGTTGACCTGAAAGTCAATATGAGTGTTCCTGCAGCCAGCGAGATCAAGAAACTTGAGAAAAAATCGTTGGTAAGTTACATTTACATTGGCAAGCCGAAGGAAAAATTTGCAAAAGCGTATGGTACAGAACCACGTATCCAACTGAACGACCAATTTGCAGATGTTAAAGACGTTGGCGACTACATTGAGTCGGAGCGTCAGCAGAAAGACGAGAAAGAGATTCCGCTTATGACAACATCTCTCAAAGTTGACGAGGATACGAAAATGGGTATTGTTACCGACGTTAAGCAGGAATTGAGAAAAATGAGCGCATTGAAAATCAACTATTCGACTAAAAAGAAAGTTAGAAACAATTGATTTAGATGAACTTATAAATTCAAAAAGGATGGTTGCTTGATTGTGACCATCCTTTTTTTGTTCATTCTACCGATTGAATGGAATATCAAATAACTATTAGTTTTAATCCGTGAGCATTTTTTATATTTGCCGTATGCCAACAAAAGTGGTCATATTGTTTTGCCTTGCGTTGCTGCTCACGGGTTGCATGAACTTCGAAGAACCGGAGTTTGTGAGGATCAACAATCTTAAAGTGGAGGAACTGACGCTTTCTCAGGTTGTGGCTGCAATAAACGTTACGGTGCACAATCCGAACCGTCACAGCATCAGCATTGAGTCGGCCGATGTGGATGTGATTATCAAGGAGTCGAAAGCCGGCAAACTAGTGGTCGCCGAGCCCGTCAAAATTCAGGCGCGAGCCGATGCCGATTGTGATTTTGTGGTGCGGCTAAGCACTCGTGAGGCCATTAGAGCGGGATTCAGATCGGCTGATGATGTGGTTGCCAAAAGCAGCGTGATGAGACTGCGTGGAACAGTTGAAGGCCGCTACGGAATGTTCCGCCGCAAACTGAAGATTGACACGCCAATTAAACCCAAGACAAAAACGAATTAAAAGACTGTGCCCTTAACGGCAATCCGCCTTATTTCTTCCCAGCCAGCCTTTTAGCGCACGCTTCAGCCTCTCTGACAATATCCTCCTCACCATCGATGTGACGATTGCGCATCACAAACTCGCCGTTACAAATCACTGAATCAATGGCCGATGCGTCAGCGGCATAAACCCAGTTGCTCGTCAGATTGTGGCGCGGCGCAAGGCGCTCGTTTTTCAGGTCGATGAGCAAAGCGTCGGCAAGGCAGCCTTCGGCAATGGCTCCTGCGTTGATTCCGTAGGCTTGCGCCACGTTGGCGGTGGGCATTTTCAAGGCTTCGGAGGCAGGCAGCGCTTCGGCCTGACCATTGGCTTTGGCAAGAAGCGAGGCGAGTTTCATCTCCTCGTGCATGTCGAGGTTGTTGTTCGACGATGCACCGTCGGTTCCGAGACCAAGACGCACTCCGTGCTCCATCATCTTGACAATCTGCGGAATGCCGCTTCCAAGTTTCAGGTTCGAGCACGGATTCAGAATGGCGGTTGAACCAGAATCGGCCATTCGGTTCATATCGCTGTCGGTCAGGTGGACGCAGTGGGCAGCCACAAAGTTGCTGCCAAGCACGCCCAAGCGGTCGAGCAACTCAACGGGAGTGCAGCCGTTAGCCTTTTGGCAGTCGGCCACTTCAGTCTGTGTTTCAGACAGATGAGTGTGTAGAATCAACTTTTCTTCGCGGGCCACCTCTGCGCAGCGGCGGAACAGTTTCTCGCCAACGGTGTAGATTGCATGCGGCATGGCGGCTATCTTCACGCGCTCCGACTCGTGGCTGTGGTTTTGCAGAAAACGGATGTTCTCCTCAATATGTTCGGGCGAGTCGATATTTTCGGCAATAGTTACGCCGATAGTGGCGCGAATACCCATCTCTTCTACAACTTTCATGGTGTATTCGCGGTGCCAGTACATGTCTGAAAAAAAGACAGTTCCCGACTTTATCATCTCCAAAATGGCCAATCGTGTGCCAATTTCAATATCGCGCGGCTGCATCTTTGCCTCAAACGGCCAGATGTACTCCTGCAACCATTTCATCAGCGGCATATCGTCGGCATAACCGCGCAGAAGCGTCATGGCAGCGTGGCAGTGACCGTTGTAGAACGCGGGCATGATGGCAAAACCTTTGCAATCGACCATTTCGGCTCCGTCGCGCTCGGCTGGAGTAAGCGGCTTGTCGATTTTCGTGAAAATGACGCCGTTAATCAAGATGTCGCATTCGTGGCCATCGTGCCAAACCGATTGGAGAATTTTCTTGTTCATGGTTGTATGTTGTAAGTTATAAGTTTTAAGTGGTTATTCTGTCCTTTAATTCACTTGTAGTTGGAAGATGTTTGCCATCACAAAAAGCAGAATGTAGGCCGTGATTCCCGCGATGACGGGTGTGGCAATCCAACCCAACACAATGTTTATCAGCACTTTGTATTTGATGCTGCGGCCGCCTTTGAGCAAGCCGATGCCCACAATAGAGCCAATGACAACCTGCGTGCTCGACACGGGCACTTGCGGAATGCGCCCCAAACCAAGACTGGCAATGGCATCGGACAGCCCTTTCGATGAGAAGATGAACAGCACCAGACTCTGCGCCAGCACCACCACCATCGCCGTTTCGGCCGAGAGCGGCATAAGGTCGTTGCCAACGACCTTCATTGTGCGCTGCGAGTAGGTGAAAATGCCCACTGAGATGGCCACGGCACCAAGGAAGAACAACTGCTGGTTGCTCGAGAGTGTCAGCGGCCCGATGTTCAGCGCGGGCAAACTGACGGCGTTCACAAACACGCCCATAACGTTTACTATGTTGTTGGCTCCCAGACTATAAGCACCGAAAGCGCCAATCAGCAGAAGAAGAATTTTGAGCACAGTGTGCTTCCAAAGCAGGTGCAGATGCAGACGCTTAAAGGCTTCGTGAACAATCAGATACAAAATAACAGCAAACACGCCGCCAAGCAGCATTCCCACCACCCACGACGATGCAATCTTGCCCAGCAGAACGGTGTCAGTGGAACGCCCTGCAAAAAAGTTCCACCCGATGATGGCGCCCACAATGGCTTGCGATGTGGAAACTATCAGGCTCGATTTCACCATCATAAAAATGGCCAGTGCCGATGCCAAGGCAACGGTGAACGCCCCTGCCACCTGGTCGATGGTGCCGAGACGGCCCAATGTGTCGGCTCCGCCTTCGCCCTGGAATGTGGCGCCAATAATCACAAAGATGCTTGCCACAATGGCCGCCGTGCGGAACCGCACCATACGCGTGCCCACTGCCGAGCCAAAGATGTTGGCCGCATCGTTGGCGCCCAGGCTCCAGCCCAAAAACAATCCGCTCGACAGAAAAAGCAGCAGCATATTAGAGCATCACTTTGATTATCAGCAATGAAAGAATATCGGCCACATCCTCGGCAGCGTCGCTCAACTGCTCAACATGGCGCGTGAAATAGCGCAGTTGCTCCTGTTGCGCAAGGTCGATGCCTGGCGTCTGCTGGAAGATGACGCGCCGCAGGTCGTTGGCCGCGCGGTCGCTCTCGCGCTCGTAGAAGTAGATTTTGTTGATGTGCTCCTTGGCCGATTCGGGCGCAGTGAAGAAAACCCTCACCGCCGCCACCGCCTCCGCCGTGGCTTCTGACGACATCTCGTTAAGGCTCTTGAAATCGGCTTTGATGAGGTAAGGCAACTGCGGACGCTCCACGCTGAACTGCTGAAGCACGTATTTGGCTTTGTCAAGAAGGTCGTCGGTCTTGTCCAAGAGATGAAGCACATCGCTGGCAAACTGCGGCAGCAGCGAGTGCACCAGAAAATCGTTCTCAATGCTGCGCTGAAGGTTGTCGGCTGCCGACTCCTTCTCCTCAACAAGGCGCAGACGCGTCTCAAAATCGGTTTCGCGGCCGTCGGTGTAGTTGTTCACGGCCTCGCGGAAGAGCAGCAATCCGTTCTCAATCTCATTGATGAAACTGTCAATCTGGCGAATCACCGAGCCCGCCGTTTTCAAAATTCCTTCCATAACTCTGTGTGTTGTTACCGATGTCTAAAGTAGAAAAGATTTCCTATTATCCATATTTTTTTCACCTCACTAGTGTAACAATCCAAATTTCTTCACGTCATTTGTGTGTGAAAACTAAAAAAGCAGTGCGGAACATTGGAGCCGCGTTATTACAGTTTAAAATACATTATTATGAAAATGTCAGTTAATATTTCGATGGTTTGCGCCGCACTGATGGCGACAACAATGGTTTTTGCCCAGACAGAGGCGACAGACTCCACCCTCAATGGTAAAATTGATGATAATCAACCGATAACACAAAACAACTACCAAAAAAGCCAGTCTGATCCGGATTGGGAAGAGGTGATTATCAATCCTAGCGGAGTTCACTTTATCAAAGGTTACCGAAGCAGTGACGGCACCACACCCGATGAAAAGGAGGAGTACAACGTTACAATCAGCAGTGAGAAAACGCACGTGGGGGCTTTCGACATTGGCGCGTCGGGTTACGGCTCAAAGTTGTTCTCGACCAACATCAACGACAGCGCCAGTTATCTTGAGTTGAACCGCGGTTTTCACATAGCCTTCAATCTGTGTGAGACAAGGCTGCCGATTGCGCAGAGCCATCTGGGCATTGCCTCGGGCATTGGCATCAAATTCGACATTTACTCGTTCTCAAACGAAAACATGATTCTGAACAAGGGCAACAACAGCCTGGCTCACCATTTCGACACTAGCACCGACTACAGCAAGAGCAAGATGCGCTGCTCATACCTGACAGTTCCTCTTGTTCTGGAGTGGCAGCAGCAAAACTATGGCGACTTCTTTGTCATTGCGGGAGTTGAAGGCAACCTGCGCATTGGAGCATCGACAAAGACAAAAACCGCGTCGGGCAACAAGGAGAAACACCGTACTGATTTGTATATGAACCGTTTCAGTTACAACTTTGTGGCACGTGTCGGACTCAAGGGTGTGGGCGTGTTTGTGAAAGCCAATCTGTCGCCGCTGTTCCGCGATGGCAAGGCTCCCGAACTCTATCCGTTCTCGGCAGGAATCTGCCTCACCGATTGGATTCCTTACTACAAATGGCGTCAAACCAGCGTAACAACAACTAACCACAGCGCAGATATTTAATCGTAACTAACAATTAATCAGATGAAAACTTTGTCAAAATTATCGATGATGTGCGTTGCACTGATGGCCTCCACATCGCTTTATGCCGAAAATCCCGACATTTTTGTAGAGAGTGTTGCCGCCGACTCTGTCAACACGGGCAACAACACGGAATCTGTCAAGAGTTATCATTTCGGTCGCCGCGAGGTGATTTTCGACGACAACGGAATCCACTTCCTCAAAGACCGCAACAACTTCGACAGCAGTTTCGACGACGAAGACCAGCGGAATGCGAAGCCTTACTGGAGCAGTCCGGATGGCGGAAAAACAATGGAATACAACGGTAATGGTTCGACTAATGGGAATGAATCGGGCAACAATCAGGCCAACAGCAAACCGAAACAGAAAAAATACCGCCACTTCAGTTCCAGTCTGTCGTCGCTCGATTTGGGCGTGGTGCAATTTGCTTCGGAGCCGCTCTCGATCAATCTCGATGACGATGTCAACTATATGGACAACCGCGGATTCCAACTCTACTTCGCCAATGCTGCCGGTCTGCCAATCATCGACCGCCATTTGGGATTCTGCGTTGGTGTTGGTGGAAAAATCGATTTCTACACATTTTCGAACAAAAACCTGGTGCTAGAGAAAGGCAAAAACCATCTGATTTACTACACTGACACCGTGCAATCGTACAAGAAAAGCAAGTTGACAAACACCTATCTGACTGTGCCCATGGCCATTGAGGTACACGCAAAAGGGGCTTGGATGCTAGCTGGCGTTGAGGGTAATCTGCTTTTGTGGTCGAACACGAAAATGAAAACAACATCGGGCGAGAAGAACAGAACTCACTCGAATTTCTACCAGAACTTGTTCAGTTACAATCTAATAGCAAAGGTTGGTGTGGACTGCGTAGGAGCGTATGTCAGGGCAAATTTGTCGCCGATGTTCCAAAAAGACAAGGGGCCTGAACTCTATCCGTTCTCGGCAGGTGTGTCTTTCTGGTTCTGATTTGTTGTGACGGCATATTTTATTAGTTAAGGCTGAAGTTTCGATAGTAAAAATAACTATCTTTCGACTTTATAACTTAATACACAACTAGATGAAAAAACTTTCGATTCTTGCGGTTTTGACCGCAAGTATGCTGATTCCTTCGCAGATGAAGGCGCAGCAGCAAATGCCACAACTTCCGCTCGACACAGCGGTAATATTTGGCAAACTGCCCAACGGGCTAACCTATTACATCCGTCACAATGAGGAACCGCGCGAGCGAGCCTACTTCTACATCGCGCAGCGTGTGGGCTCGGTGCAGGAAGAGGAGGACCAGCGTGGCTTGGCTCACTTTCTGGAGCACATGTGCTTCAACGGCACCACTCACTTCCCAGGAAACAACATTGTGAAGTATTGCGAGAGCATCGGTGTGAAGTTCGGAAACAACCTGAACGCCTACACCAGCACCGATGAGACAGTGTACAACATTGACGATGTGCCGGTCAACGACAACAACATCGACTCATGTCTGCTCATTCTCCGCGACTGGTCGGACGGCCTTCTGCTGCTACCCGAGGAGATTGACAAGGAGCGCGGCGTGATTCACGAGGAGTGGCGCATGCGCACCAGCGCCCAGATGCGAATCCTGAACCGCAATCTGGAGACTCTCTATCCCAACTCACGCTACGGCAAGCGTATGCCCATCGGTCTGATGAGCGTGGTTGACAATTTTGAGCCGCAAACCTTGCGCGACTACTACGAAAAATGGTACCGCCCCGACCTTCAGGGAATTATTGTTGTGGGCGATTTCGATGCCAAGGACATGGAGAAACGCATCCAAAAGACGTTTGGCGACGTTGAGATGCCCGAAAATCCAGCCGAGTTCAAGCGTTTTGACGTGCCTGCAACCACCGAGCCTATCTATGTGATTGACAAGGATAAGGAAATGGAGCGCACCATTATCGAAGTGATGTTCAAAACACCGGCCATCCCCTACGAAATGAACAACACCACAGCAGCAATAGCCCAGTCGTTCCTGCGTGGCATTATTGGAAGGGCTCTCAGCGCCCGTCTGGCAGAACTCGCCCGCAAAGATGACTGCCCCTTTGCGGCAGCCGACTGCGGATTCGACAACTATCTGCTTGCAAAAACTGAAGACTGCTTTGTGGGCGCAATTATCCCCAAAGAGGGACGCGACAAAGAGGCTCTGACCATGCTTATGCAAGAGATTGAGCGCGCACGCCGTTTCGGAATCACCGGCACTGAGATTTTCCGCGCACGCCAGCAGATTATGAGTTCGGTTGAGCGCAGCTACGACAACCGCGACAAGCAGTACAGCAGTTACTATGTGAACAAGGCCGTGCGCCACTTCATCGACAACCGCTCTTATCCGGGACTTGAAGCCGAATATGAACTCTACAAGCAAATCGACCAGCAACTGGACCAGATGGGTGTGCAAATATTCTCGCAAATGATGGCACAAGCCGCAGCATCAATCGACACAAACTTTGTCTTCCTGGCCATGTATCCTGATAAAGAAGGACTTACACTACCCACTGCAGATGAGATGAAACAGGTGATTGCCGATGTTCGCAAGGCCAAATTGGAGCCGTATGTCGATAATGTGAAAAACGAGCCTCTGATTTCAAAACTGCCGAAAAAAGGCAAAATCAAAAAAGAGAGTCAGGCAGATTTTGGTTATAAAATGTGGGAACTTGCCAACGGCGCCCGCGTATTCTTCAAACAGACTGATTTCAGCAACACCGAGGTGCGTATGTTAGCCATCAGTTGGGGTGGCAACGCAACCATTACCGACCCTGCTCTGTTGCCTACAATCAAGACTTTCAACGGTGTGATTGGCAGCACAGGTTTGGGCAACTTCACCACAACCGAACTTAGCAAGAAACTCGCTGGAAAACAGGTTAGTCTGAGTCCGTCGCTGAGCACTTATCAGGAATATTTGTCGGGCAACTCAACGCCGAAAGACCTGCGCACGCTGTTCGAACTCATCTATATGCGTTTCCAGGAGCCTGCCAACGACGTCGACGGTTTCAACAGTTACATTGCCCGTATGCGCACATCGCTCGAGAATGCGGAAAAAGACCCGATGAACGCTTTCAACGACTCAATCAACGCATCCATCTACGACCATAATCCGCGTCAGATGGACATCAAACTTGGCGACCTTGACAAGATTAAGTACGACGATGCTCGCCGCATCTACAGCGAACGATTCAAGTCGGCCGGCGACTTTGATTTCATCTTCACAGGAGCCTTCAATACCGACTCGCTGCGGCTGTTTGTTGAGCAATACATTGCTTCGCTGCCAGGTGTGAAGAAACGTGAACCTCGCCCGACAGAGCAGATTGAAACCTATCATCAAGGGACTGTAACAAACCGCTTTGAGCGCACCATGGAAACTCCGCAAGCCTGGTTCTACCAATTCTGGCACGGTGAACGCAAATTCAATCAGGCAGAGCAAATTGCCGCAAACGCATACGGCTCAATTTTGCGCCAGCGCTACACCAAGACAATACGTGAGGAGAAGGGATTCGCCTACTCGGTATCGGCTTCGGCTGGCTTGGGACGCGGCGTGAAAGACGGCCTCTACGTTGAAATCTACTGCCCGTTCACACCAGTAAAATGCGACTCTGTGGCCATGCTTGTCCGCCAAAGCATCGACGACATTGCCGCCAACGGCGTAACAGCCGAAGAGTTGAGCAACTTCAAACTATTCCAAAAGAAGCAGTTCGACAACAACCAGCGCCAAAATGGCTACTGGGCAGGGCTGATTGAGGACAAACTTGAATGGGACATCGACGGACGTACTGAGTATGAGGCCATTCTTGAGAAACTCTCATCGGATGACATCCGCAATTTTGTGAAAGATGTTATTCTGCCGGCCAACAACTGCATTACCATCATTATGCTTCCCGACGATTTCACTGAAAAAGAATTGCACGAGAGATAATCGAATTGCGATAAATAAAAAAAGCGCTGTTGCAGAGTTTTGTGACGGCGCTTTTTGTTTGAGTCGGACACATGGTGTGTTCCAACTTATGCCATTTGTTTTATTACACTAACACCCAATACCCAACACCTACTTGTAGTAATTCTTCAGATTCCGTTCAAACAGTTTCTTATTGATGGCGTTCACCTGGCGGATGACACCCTCCATAAGTTGCATGCGCTGCTCAATCTCTTCGGCGCTGAGCGTTTCCTGCTGGTTGAAGACCACATTGTCAATCTTGTAGCCCTCGTGGTCGAGCGTCATGGCTACAGCAGCGCCAAAATCGTCGAAAATGATGACTGATGGCAGGCTGTTCATGGAGTATTTCATTATCGACCGCGATACGGCGCCTTGAATGAGCGAAATCTGGTCGAGGCCGAGGTAGTTGGCGCTCACAAGCAACCGAATCATATCAATGATGGCCACTTTGTTGGTCTCGCCGTTGGCCTTCAGCAACTCGTATTGCTTCTGGTTGGTGCCAAGGAAAAGGTCGATGAATGCTTTGGGCAGCAGTTGCATATCGCCCAGTTCGCCGTTCTTCTGCTTTGTAAGATATTCTTTTTGAGCAAGTTTCTGATTGTCGGGAAAGTAGTATTTCCAGTTTTTGGTACGGCGGTACGATTCGGTCATCGGGTTTGGTTTCCAGTTCGATTCGGGTCGGCGGAAGAATGGCGACCAGAGGTTCAGACTTTTCGATTCAAGGCTGTAAATTAAGCAGTTGATGAAATGAATATAGCCACCGCCAATCTCGCCGTGCAGTGCGCTCCAAAGTGTTTTAGCGCGGACGGTATCGGAGAACTTCATGGCGGCAGCCGTGTCGCCACCGAAACTCTCTATCCGCTTGTTTTTCAGTGCCCCAACAAACTCGGGGTCGAGCGTTACGGGGTAGTAGGTCACCTCCTCCGAGCCGACGGCCATCTGCGGCATGGTGGATGTTGAGTGGTAAAGGCCGCGCACGTCGAGAATCGATGTTGAGTCGTTGCTGAAGGTGATGTGTATGTTGAAATCGGCGCCCCACTTCATCGATGAAATCTCGTTGCGCTGTGCCGAAGCCGTCAGCCCCAGCATCAGAAAGGCAACCGTTAAAAATCTATAAGTCATTTTGTTGTTTTTTAATCGTTTAATCGGATAATTGGTGAATTGATTTGTGCGGACGCCATAGTATGACGTCCCTACATTCTAAATCCTAACTCCTAAATCAAATAATCCAATTCCCCACTTCGTCTTCCATTTTGCCCTTGACGTAGACGTTGCTTTTGTTGAACACTATCGAGTAGGGTTCGACGCCGTTGGTGAGCCAGACGTTACCGCCGATGACCGAGTCGTGGCCGATGATGGACTTGCCGCCCAGAATGGTGGCGCCAGCGTAGATGGTCACGTTGTCCTCTATTGTCGGGTGGCGCTTCACGCCCGCTTCGGCCTTATCAACGCTCAGGGCGCCCAAAGTCACGCCCTGATAAATTTTCACGTTGTTGCCAATGACGGTTGTTTCGCCAACCACTATGCCCGTGCCGTGGTCGATGCAGAACGAGTGGCCGATGGTGGCTCCGGGGTGTATGTCGATGCCCGTCTTGCCGTGGGCGTACTCGGTGAAGAGTCGCGGCACGATGGGGATGTTCTGCTCATAAAGTTGGTGCGCCAGGCGGTAAACCACAATGGCGTAGAAACCAGGATAGGTCACAATCACCTCCTCGATTGATTTGGCGGCAGGGTCGC
>JAEEGJ010004074.1_pt1 | contig 51387 bp, 43 predicted proteins | sample 8958761 | NCBI WGS metagenome assembly JAEEGJ01 (sample SAMN16246546, study PRJNA631951) | gut metagenome | biome: gut microbiome; feature: rumen; material: RS-attached | host: Bos | place: Iran: Karaj | collected 2018-10
AAGATACGTTACAAAAGAGTCCAGGGCCTCCCTGTCCTTCTTGATAAGAGCCAGGAATCCGTCATAACCCTTGACCTCATATTTACCGATAAGCGTATCGATTCTTCTCTTCATCTGCTTTTCTTTATAAGCATTAAGATCAATCTTGGTAAGGTCATAGACACCCTTTTTAAACCACTCGTAATCGTATTCCATGAATCCACTTCCCTCCTAATCTAAAATTTATGTCGGCAAGCATAATACCTCACAATTAATTCTATATTATGGGAAAGTGTATGTAAAATTAAATAAATATAAATACTATTTCGTTTTAATTAACCGCCCGGAAAGCACAAAAAACCGGCGGGTGAGTTATACTCATCCACCGGTTAAAAAGTCTGTTACTATTTAGAGATTAGTTCTCCTCGCTCTGCTCAGCGATAACCTTGTCGATGTCAACTGAAACTACATCGCCCTCTTCCTCAGCAGGAGCTGCCTCTTCAGCAGGCTCAGGAGCAAAAAGTGCCTTGATTGAAAGGCTGATCTTCTTGTCATCCTCGTTGAAGTCTACGATCTTAGCTTCAACTTCCTGTCCAACCTTAAGTACATCTGAAGGCTTCTCAACGTGCTCCTTAGCGATCTGAGATACATGAAGGAGTGCATCGATGCCGGGCTCAAGCTCGATGAATGCACCGAAATCTGTCATTCTTGCAACTTTACCCTTTACAACGTTGCCAACAGCATACTTTTCTGTAGCGTCCTTCCAAGGATTCTCATCATCAAATTTTCTTGAAAGAGCAATCTTGCTGCCGTCGATAGACTTAACAAGAACCTTAACTGTATCGCCAATCTTGAATACTTTCTTAGGGCTCTCAACACGTCCCCAGCTCATCTCTGAGATATGAAGGAGACCGTCTGCTCCACCAAGATCGATGAATGCACCGAAGTCTGTAACGTTCTTAACTACACCGTCAACGATGTCGCCAACCTTGATAGTATCGAACAGCTTCTTAGCCTGCTCAGCCTTCTCAGCAGTAACAAGCATTCTTCTGTTACCGATGTATCTGCGTCTCTTAGGATTGTACTCAGTTACAACGAACTGAATCTCCTGATCCTGATACTTGGAAAGATCTTTCTCATAGCTATCAGAAACAAGGCTCGCAGGGATGAAGATTCTAACCTCATCAACTACTACTGTGAGGCCACCCTCAAGTACCTGTACAACCTTAGCTGTAAGTACTTCCTTGTTGTTGAATGCTTCCTCAATTCTCTTGTTGCCTCTGTCAATGGCAAGTCTCTTGTATGAAAGAATAACCTGTCCATCCGCATCGTTGGTCTTAAGGACCTTAACGTCCATTGTGTCGCCAACCTTTACAGCGGTTGTAAGGTCAATGCTGTTATCGTTGCTGTACTCGTTCTTAGTTAAGATACCATCGGACTTGTATCCAATATTGAGGATGATCTCGTCAGGCTTAACGTCAATAACAGTTCCCTCAACAACCTCCCCTGTATGAATTGTTTTGAAAGATGCGTTAAGCAACTGTTCAAAAGTTTCTTCTGACATAATTCTGAACCTCCTCGATAATGTTCTTTGGGGTTGATGCCCCGGCGGTAATCCCCACTAGCTTAACCGCTTTAGTTATATCTAAATGCAAGTCATCCAGTGTCTGAATAAAATATGTATCGGAACACTTCTTGCTGCATATTTCGTACAGTTTCCTGGAGTTAGAACTGTGCGCGCCACCTATTACTATCATCACATCAGCTCTGGATGCAATTTCCTCTGCTTCCGTCTGACGTACCTCGGTAGCGTTGCATATAGTATTCACAATATTAATATTGTAACCGTTATTCCTAAAGATTTCAACGGTTTCTTGAAATTTATTCTTGTTAAATGTAGTCTGGGACACTATTGTGTAATCTTTGGTCTTGTCTCCTTCAAAGTTTACGGCACTTTCAGGGGAGTCGACCACGTAAACTTCGCCTTTTGAATAGCTTACTATTCCCTCGACCTCCGGATGATTGGCAGAGCCAATTACAATTATGCTCTTTCCCTTCTCGCTCTCCTCTTCCACGATCTTGTGAATACGCTTAACAAAAGGACAGGTGGCATCCATTATCTCAAGCCCGGTTTCCGCAAGCTTTTCATAGGTCTCCTTAGTCACGCCGTGGGAACGGATGATGATCGTTCCTTCCGTCACACCCTTAAGCTCATCGACAGACTCTATGACCTTAACTCCCTTTTTTTCAAGGTCGGAAACAACAGTCTCGTTGTGAATAATGGGACCGTAGGTAAAAATATTTTTTCCTGATTTATTATTTATCTGGTCGTATACGGTCTCAACTGCCTTGGTAACTCCAAAGCAAAAGCCCGCATGCTCGGCTACTATAACTTCCATAATCATCTCCTACCGCTCATATAGCGGCAATTTATCATCCCTTGTACAGAGTAATGATCTTATCTACCACCTCATCGATCGTCATATCGGATGAATCTACCAAGACCGCGTCGTCAGCCTGTTTAAGAGGTGATATGTCTCTGTGCATATCTCTGTAATCTCTCTCGATGATCTCTTTTTCGATTACATCGATATCACACTCCATTCCCTTTTCTGTAAGTTCTTTAAATCTTCTGTCCGCCCTTACCTTAGAGCTTGCGGTAAGGTAAACCTTGCACTCGGCATTCGGAAGAACGACGGTTCCGATATCTCTTCCGTCCATGACAACATCTGTTGTCTCCGCAAGCTTCTGCTGAAGCTCAACAAGCTTTTCCCTGACGTATCCGATGACACTGATCGCCGAAGCCATGTTTCCTACTTCCTGAGTTCTTATAAGCCCGTTTACGTTTTCACCGTTAAGAAATACCATCTGCTCGCCGTTCTCATGCTTAATGGTGATGTCTGCAGCCTTACATTTCTCAACGATTTTTTCAGTCTCGTCCGCTCCGATTCCCTCTTTTATCATAAAAAGAGCCATCGCACGGTACATTGCTCCCGTGTCCACATATATAAATCCAAGATTCTTTGCCACGCGCCTTGCTATTGTACTTTTTCCCGCTCCCGCAGGTCCGTCGATCGCAATCTGTTTACTCATTTCTTTTAACTCCTAAAATCATATTTCTCCGGCAGATGTTCCGGCAAGATGTCCCGTTGACCATGCAACCTGTAAGTTAAAGCCGCCGGTCTCCGTATCAACGTCTATCACCTCTCCCGCAAAGAAAAGCCCTTTAACAAGCTTGGACTCCATCGTGGACGGATTGATCTCTTTAACATCCACACCGCCTCTTGTGATGATAGCCTCATTAAAGCTCCTCGTTCCGATAACGGTTATGGGAAGATTCTTGATAAGCCTTACAAAGCCAAGCCTCTCCTCTTTGGTTATATCGTGAACCGGTCTCTCCGGATCTATCCCGGATAAGCGTATCATAACAGGAACAAGTTTTGAAGGGAAAAGAGATCCGATAACATTTTTAAACTGTTTGTTCAGTCCTTCATCAAAGTCCCTTAGGACTCTCGTATCAAGCTGTTTCTCTGAAAGCGCGGGCTTAAGATCAAGTAAAAGCTCCGCCTTTTTGTCTTTTTCATAGTGGCAGCTTGCGGTAAGAACAAGCGGTCCGCTTACTCCGAAATGTGTAAAAAGCATCTCGCCAAAACCCTCATACACAGGCTTTTTCTTCTTGGCATTATTGTTATTATCTTCAGCGCTGCCTTTTTTGCCTTCATCTTTTTGGGATAAAAAGAGCTTTAGTCCGACGTTTTTAAGTGACAATCCCTGAAGTTCTCTGCACCAGTCTTCCTTGGTCTCAAAAGGAACAAGCGAAGGTCTCGGCTCTTTTACCGAGTGGCCTGCCGCCTTGGCAAACTCGTATCCGTCACCGGTCGAACCCGTCGAAGGATAAGAAACTCCTCCCGTGCAAACAATAACGCTGTCGAATTCTTCTCGCATTATCGGAGCATCGCCCTTTTTGGGAGAAACCGCTTTGTCCGCATAGGTTATGGCACTTACGCTTCCGCCGCTTGTCTCGACAGAAAGGACCTCTGTATCAAACAAAACCTTTACTCCCGCCTTTTTTACGGCGTTAAAAAGAGTTCTTATGATATCCGAAGAATGATTGGAAACAGGGAATACCCTGTCGCCTCTCTCTATTTTCAGTTTGCAGCCGTTACTTTCAAAAAAGTCCATAACGGCGGTATTGTCATAGTCATAAAAAGCGCTGTAAAGGAATCTCGGATTTCTTTTTACGTGCTCAAAAAAATCCGTCTGATCACAGGCGTTGGTCACATTACAGCGACCCTTTCCCGTGATGTAGATCTTCTTTCCCGGCTTTTCGTTTTTCTCAAAAATAGTGACGCTCACGCTGCTATTCGCAGCAGCAAGCGCTGCCATCATCCCGGCTGCACCGCAGCCGATAATTGCAATTCTTTTCATCAATTGTTCTTCTTTCTGAGCGGTTCAAGCATCATTGGATCGTCGGATGCGAAATCAATCTCGTCATTGAGGTACACCTGATAGTTATTCCAAGTCTCCTCAAGCATCTTAAGATCCGCCTTGACCTCATTGGGCTTTCTCATGCAAAGTGCGACCACAAGCGCATTTATAACGCTAAGAGGTGCAACAAGCGAATCAACGATAGAGGCCATCTCGCTCTTTGCAAGGAGATTGCAGGACGAATACAGATTCATCGGAGAATGCACGGAATCCGTTATCGTTATCACCTTGGCGTTTCTGTCATTGGCAAATTCCATGCACTTTAAAGTCCTCATGGAATACCTCGGGAAACTGATACCGATGATCGCATCTCTGTCGCTTATCCTTATCATCTGCTCAAACATCTCGGTAACACTCGTTGTCTTAATAAGGACATTGTTACCCCTGATCATGTTCAGATAAAAATGCAAGAAGTCCGCAAGCGGCTCACAGCTTCTGATCCCGACGATATACAAGGTCTTGGCCTTTAAAATAATATCAACCGCTGTTTTAAATGCCGCTACATCTATACTGTTTATCGTATCCTCAAGATTGGTTATGTCAGAGCGCAGAATTGTAGAGAGGATCTCTCCTTCGTTGCTCTTACCGAACTTACGGCCCACCTTCTCAACAGAACCGAATTTATCCGTAACCCATACCGAAAGCGCTTTCTGGAATGCAGGATATCCGTCATATCCAAGGCTCATGGCAAATCTGACAACGGTCGACTCACTCATGCCTACGATCTTACCAAGCTCAGCCGCCGTCATAAAAACAGCCTGCTCATAGTGATCGCAGATGTATGCGGCAATGTTCTTTTTGCCCTTACTCATCCTTGAATAGCACTCATTTATTCTGGTTATTACATCAACATCACTCTCGAATTTCATAGACTGAACGCCTTATATGCTGATTCCAGCATGGAAATTGAAGCCTGCGTATCAAGATCGTAATCACCTGTGACAGCCATGCAGCCTGCGCCGTGAATAAAGATCCACATCTGCATAAAGAGCTGCTGTGCATTGGCAACTCCCTTGGCTGAAGCCTTGTTGATCTCTTTAACGACATTCTCCGAAGAGCCGTTTACAAGATCATACATAGTCTTGCCTTCAGCTCCCTGCTCGGAAATGAAAAGAAGTCTGAAAAGATGAGGATACTTCTGTGCAAAACCAATGTAAGCAAGTCCGAGGTCAACAAAAGGTACCTCGTGGCTCTTGTCGCACTCATTGTAGTAATCCTCGTAATAAGCTGCCGCCTTATCATAAACGTCCTTTTTAAGCGCATCCATATTCTCGTAAATACGGAAAATAGGCTGTGTCGAACATCCGGCTGCTGCCGCGAGCTTTCTCGATGTGATCTGCTCAAAGCCTTCCTTTCTTGTAATCTTAAATGCCGCATTCACGATCTCTTTCTGCGTAATCGTAGCTTTTCTGGACATATATACCCTCCCAACAATAATTAGCTTTTTATAAAAGCATGCGTTATTATTTTACAAAATCAAATGTACACTGTCAACGGATTATCATGCACAAAGAACACCGCTCAAAGCACGAGATTTCCTTCTGTTCCGTAGAAATCAACAGCTCTCGTTTCTCCGCTTTTAAGCGCTAATGTGACAGGCCCGTAACCGCCGCTTTTTTGAGGATCCGTGTATGTTATCTTCTCAATCGGGAACACCTCGTCATCACTGAAGTCTTCAAGGCTTTCCTTGGTTATGACCTGCGAGATCAAAAAATACTTCTCATAACCGTACTGCTTTTCTCTCTTGGTCTTAGCGCATAAAACGATCGACTTCTCGCTGTCGGGATTGGTTCCCGTACTGTTTATGATCTCAATGTCATCCCATCCGTCAAAGATACTGAAGCATAGCTGCTTCTCTTTTCCCGTATGGTCGTGTCCTTTAAGGATCACAGCCTTGAAATCACCTTGATTCTTGGTTATCACCTCAGTTCCGTTATCAGGAAATCCAAATGCACCAAGTGTTATTGTAATAGGATTTCTGTACATGCGTAACTTATCGGCACGCATGATTCCGTAAGGAACCGCAAAGTCCGCTAGATTCATGGCTGTATTCCAGTGAGTTTCAGTGTTTAATTCATAATCAAAGAACTGTCTCCTGTACAAAACGCCGTCTTTTTCTCCGTGCCAGAAGGTCGCATTTGCCTTGAGCATCCGGACATTTTTATCCTTAATCTCAGATGTTTTTTTATCGTAATATCCGATAACATACTGCTGCGATTCGGCGTCTTTTCTTACCGCACACTCCCACGGAAACTTAGAATTATAAACAAGCTTGGAATAATTCCACATTCCGTGCTCATCTGTTTTTTCTTTTACAACCTTACCTGTTCTAAGCTCGGTTATTCCACTTGCTTCGTGGTTTGCAAAAGAAAGAGCGGGACCGTTAAGCGTAGTCACCTTGGTCTCATTCTTTTTAAGCATATCCCAGGTTCCGTTATTTTCTTTTGCTGTCCAAAAAGGATGATCCTTTGGAAGATGCAGGCACAGAAATGCTTTTCCAAGCCACAACGGTGACTCTGCGCATGAATAGCTCTGCACAAGAGGCGTAAACGGGCCGTAGAAGCCAAGCGTCGGAACGCCGTTTATAAGAAAGTCGTCTCTTTTAAGAAATTGCAAAAGAGATCCCGAACAGATCCTTCTTGCAAGTCCCGGATCGACCTTAGAATTTCTCATCATAAGATTACCGTCAAAAGCACTCGTGGCGGCGTTTCTGTAAATGCCGCTCCTGCCCCACATATTGGTAAAGCCGTCCCTGTCAAAAAAGTCGGGATAAGTCTCCATCAGCTTATTGGAGTTTTCCTCGAATTTCTCTGCGATAAAAGGTTCTTTTTCATAGCCGTACCAATTGTTCCAAAAGGCCGTGTACATGTTAAAAGCCCAGCATGAATAGTAGTCAAAAGACTGCCCGTCTCTGTACCAGCCGTCTCCGACATAATAGTTCAAGATATTCTGAGCATGATCTCGCATGATGTCTTCATCAATCTCATATCCGTTCATGTATAAAAAAGCAAGATCAAGCATGTTAAAAAGGCGCCAGTTCTGCGGAACGGTGTAGCTATGCGCATAGTCTGAAAGAAATGCGGCTATCCTGTCTTTTTCATCTTGAGTATAGGTATCCCAGATTTCTTTTTTGCAGATAAAAAGACAGATCACTAAAGCCGCGGTCTCAACAGTCTGCTGATATATCGCATACTCGTCGCCGTTTTCTTTTTTCATGTCGGAATAGTTGTAAACGTAATTGTCATTTCCCGGCGTAACCGCACGTAAAACCTGGTCCTTGTAGTAATCCCTTATATTTATTCCGTTTAAAGAAAGTGTTGGTTCCTCGCAGATAAGCGGCGCTGCGATAAAAAATGACCTTGTAAGTCCCTCGAAGATTTCCGCCTTAAATCTCCACGTGGGAGCATCCTTTGAAGGATACGTTACGACCGTCTCGTAGCGTGGCATCACTACAGGCTTATCGGCACTCTCTATATTTCCGAATATCCCTCCGAGAAGATATTTTGCAGCCTCTATCCAGCTCTTTCTGGTAAGTCCCGTATAAGGGCTTAATTCAAAATCCGTATATTTCGGTTCAAATACCATGTACACCCTCCGAATACATTAACATTCATATGCGCTTTCTCTTTTAAAATATCTCAAGCGCATTTCCGGCAAGCTTCATCATTGCTTCGATAAAATAATAATCGCCGTAAATGATCGACATGTCGTGTCCGTCACCGTGATAATCAACAGCACAGTTATTCAAAAGGTTATCCGTGTCGGTTCCCCAGCTTATTCTCTTTTCATCAAGAGTTTTAAGCAGCTTAAATGCAGCATCCAAATATTTGTCGGAAAGCTCATCGTCACCTGTTGCCTGCGAAAGCTCGATAAGCCCCGAAGCCGTTATCGCTGCGGCAGTTGAATCCTCAAGCTTAATGTCATCCGGCTGTCTGTAATCTATCGGGATAAGACAAGAATCCGGTATCTGCGAAAGCACGTAATTAGCGATCGCTTTGGCTGTATCAAGGTACTTCTCATCCCCCGTATATTTATAGCTGAGCGTAAAGCCGTATATTCCCCAGCTCTGACCTCTTGTCCAGGATGAGCCTTCGCCGTAGCCCTGTCCACCCGGCTTTCCGACAATTTCACCCGTTTCCGGATCAAATATGATTATATGATTTACCGAGCCGTCTTCTCTTACAAACGCTTTCATTGCAGTGTCTGCGTGCGCTCTTGCGATCATTTCAAATCTGGGATCGGTCGTCTCCTCGCTCGCCCAGTACAAAAGAGGCAGATTCATCATACAGTCGATTATCGCAAAGCCTCTCCTGTCAACATCGTCCCAGTTATTCCACGCCCTGATAAATCTGCCGACAATATTAAATCTTCCCGCCATGTTGGTAGCGGCAAGCATTGCTCTGTTGTAGGATTCCTTGTTGTTAAAAAGCTTATATCTGCAAACGGACGTAGGAAGCCACTTAAAACCGTTGTCATGATCGAGCCCCTCAATATTCATGAGATTCTCATCAAGCTTATCCTCGACTTTTATTGCCTCTTTCTTGTACATCTCATTTCCCGTGAGCTTATAAAGCTGCCACATCTCTCCGCCCCAGAAACCGTTGGTCCACCAGCATATGTCCTTACCCGATTTGTCGTCAAATCGCCCGTATTTATCTGTTGTATACGGGATCTTATCAAGATTTCTTTTGGTGACTTCTTCCATCTTGCCTGATATTTTTTTTAGCGTAGTATCTATCCACTTTTTCTCGTTTTCTGTAAGTTTTCTCATGCCATTCCCTTCTCTTACCGCATAACCCCTATGCAAATTGTGGCGCAGATTCTTTTTATATAAATTCCGCGCCACAATAATCGTATCATTTTACAGTTTAAATTTTGATGGTTTTTCTTTTCAGAAAACAGGACTTTTTTGCTATTACTCTTTTTTACCTGATCAAAAGAGAAAGCTCATGTGCATCGTCTATCTCGATAACAACCCTGTATACGCTGTGCTTCCATGCCATTGAAAGGCGCGCATCGTTTATGGGGCACTCTTCGATATCGGTAACCACTCCGCCGCTTAGGTCTATGCATCCCAGTTCGCCCACAGAAATACGCATGCCATGCTCATCCGAAACAGGCTTTTCATACGTCATGATACTCACGAAAGCCTTAAGCTCACCGTCGTACTTATCGGTAACAGTGATATCTTCGCCCTTATTCAGCGTCACAGTCCTGTGATAGCTTCCGATCCTCTCATCCCCGTAAGCAGATGCGATATCCATGGAAAGGCTGCAGACCTCTCCCGATCCTTCGCCGCTTGTTTTTCCGATAGGCGCATCTCCAAGTTCACACTTAACACTTCGAGCCGCATATTCTGCGCCCGGCTTTTGCATGATTTCCGCGCCGCTTTCATCTGTAAATGTCGGAAGATTATGATACTTTGACTGCATCGTCCATATCTCGTATCGCCTTTCGGAAAAGGTCTTCTCAGTATAAGTCCCGACGCCAAGGTCGATAACAAAAGGCTTTCCGTCTTTGTATATAGTAAAAGAACCGACATCGTTATGATTATGGCTATCGGCATTATTCCCTGCTTTCGCGGCAAGAGTATATACATTGTCTCTTGCGACCATAAGCCCCGTACTTTCAAACCAAGAATCCTTTGGTCTTATATTGTCGCCGTTTCCTTTATACTCAGTCATCTCTTTGTAAGCAAATGCCTGCATCACATGGTAAAAGAGATTGATCTCATCCGGAATAAGTCTTGCATACATACTCTGCGACTTAAGATCTTCTGCGGCAAAACCCGCTAGCACATCATCACCTGTCCTTTTTCCGAACAGGAATTCTCTAGCTCCTCGCCTTCCCGGATGGGCGCTGCAATCGGCAAAGTTAATGTAAGTATCCCCGGCAACATGCATCTTCATGATATAGTTTGCCATGTTTTTTATAAGCTTTTCTTTATAAACTTCCGAAAAAGACTCATCCGTAGCACCCAAAATAAGTTCAAGACAACCAAAAAGAGTAAGCGCAGCATGTGAATAATACTGAGCGCCCTCACTGCAGCATCCGTCATCTCCGTATTCATCAAGGAAATAATCGCATGAGGCGGCTGCTTTTTCTATAAATTCTCTTTTCGTATCCTCATCAAAATATCCGGCATCTCTTGTGAGAGCGCAGATAAGAACATTCTGGGTACACCACGGTGTCCAGTTACACATAGGCTCTTTTCCGTTTCCCATCCACCAGAAATGCTCATTAAGATAAGGCTTAAATATCCTCTCTTCAAGCCTGTAATTAACGTATTCGGATATATTCGGACTTATCTTTTCGAAAACAGGTCTGAGAAGATATTCGCAAAATGCAACCTCTGCCCCCGACTCAGCGTCAAACAGATCAATAACGGGTCTGGCCACATTCGGCATAACGTCATTACGCCCGTCTCTGACATGACTGTTGTGCGGAGGAAGACACCATGAACTTTCTTCAAGAATAAGATACAGTCCGTCAAGGACAGCTCCTACAAAACGTCCTTCATTCTCTACGCACTCCGCCATAACAAGGCTATTTAGTTTTCTTCTTCTGGGGAAATACTTGTCTTCAAATCTCACGCGATTGCCTGATCTTGAAAACTCCGAAAAATCAGATACCAAAAGTTCGCTCCAAGGCTCTAAAAGAGCCTCTTCGCCTCTTCTTACGATCTCTCTTTTCAGTTCAAGCGGAAGAGCATTCCACTCATCTCTCTTAGAAATATCGGGATATCCGGCAAACACCTTACAGCCGGACGTTTTAGACAAATAATCTCTGACTATACTCCTAGCCATAACACACCTCAAGCTTCGTTTCCGTACACCTCTATCTGAACAAGTGCGGGAAAAGGACTCGGATCGTCCGCTTTAACAAGTTTTCCAAGCTTTATCCATCTGATATTCTTCCTAGCTATATCAAATTCGTGCGGCTCTTGAACCTTCTTTCCCATCGTGACCGTCTCACTGCTTCCGTCCGAAAATTCAAAGGTCGCCTTGGTCCACCAGTTGTCATGCGGGAAATCGGCTCTTGTGTAAAGAACTATCTTGTCAAAAGAAACTTCTCTTCCGAAATCCAACTTAAATTCCGCATCGTCCTGTCTGTTGATACCCCAGGATTCATAAGGCCACTCGCCGTGTGAAAGAGTTGCGATACAACCGTCTATCGCATTTCTTGCCGCGAAAACAGCCTCTCCTCTTGTCTCGACATTGGCACTTGCGTGCGGATATACACCTGCAAATTCATGCTGATCAAACGGATTAAGTGCAAGATTTTTATAGCTTGCGATCTCATAGTCCCTTGCTTTTCTGATGGTCACAATATGTCTGTTACCGCAAAAAGCAAGCGGGTTATAGCTGGTTTTTTTCTCATAAAAAGGAACAGGAAACAAAACTGTGTCCTGCTCAATCAAACAAAATGCCTCATCGACTGCGGCATCTACTTTAACAACATAAAAACTACCGGGCTCGATACCTGAAAATTCAATAATATCGCCCTTTCTGTACTCCCCGTCCCAAGCAAGAACGACAGCTTTTTCCCCTTCTGCCTCTGCTTTTGGAACATGATCCCAATCATTATAAACAGATACCTTCATATTCTTTTTTACCTCGTAGAAAGAAAGACATTCTCTCTGACCGCGTCGCTGTCCTCGGGATAAGTCTTGAGATACTCGGCCATCATCGACGACGCAACCTGAAATTCACCCATATACTCATAGGCTGTGATCTCATTAAGCATAAGCGCCTGATTCATAGGCTTATCACCTATATCAAGACCTTCTTTGAAAGATGAGATCGCACCTTCGTAATCACCCTGTCTTATCTGACACATACCAAGCTGATTATAAACTTTGGCACTGGACGGATTCTCGCTCAGATATGTCTTATATACGCTCACGGCGTAATTGTAATCACCCTGTTTTTCCCCTGTTGCACCAAGAAGGAGTACCACAGGCTCTTTTTCCTGATCCCTCTCACTTCTTGCCGCTTCCAAAAAGCTCTGTGCTTCCGCATTGTTGCCGAGATAAAAGGACACCTGTCCCTTCTCGTAGTTACTCATGTAATTGCTTCCGCCATCAAATGCCTTCTGCAAAATAGACTTACCCTCGTCCTCATAGCCGTACTCGGCGAGAGCCTTATATATCCTTATTGTCAGGGAATAATCCTTGGGGTCTATTTTGATAGCTTTTGTAAAATCAACGGATGCGCTGTCATGATCGCCGGCAGCAAGTTCACAAACGCCCCTTAAGAAATGGGCATCTTTATCTTTTTCACGCAGAGCCAAAATGGCATCATAGATTTCCTTGGATTTGTTGTACTCACCAAGCTTCATATATGCTTCCGCAAGGTAATAGTTGGTGTCAAAATCCATGTCATCAACTATTCCTTCATCCGCAGCAAGAGAAGCAAGCAGCTGTTCAGCCGCCTGCTCGTATTCATAACTATGAAGATAAGCTATGCCCAGGCCTCTTCTCGCCAGGCATTCGTCTTCTCCGCCCTCAAGTGCAGCCTGAAAGCTCTCGATCGCATCCGCATACTCACAGTTCTCGATATGAGTAAAACCTGAGTTTACGTTGCGCCCGTTCGTGATAGAGCCGCAGCCTGTGAACAAGACGGAAAGAGCCAAAGCTCCCGCAACAAATCTATACTTCATCTAAGCCTCTACTTAATTACCAAGATATGCAATGATCTCAACTTCACAAAGAACGTCCTTGGGAAGCTTCTTAACAGCTACGCAGCTTCTTGCGGGCTTACTTGTGAAATACTTCTCATAAACGCCGTTGAAAGCAGCAAAATCGCCCATCTCGGCAAGGAAACATGTAGTCTTTACAACATGCTCAAAGTCTGTTCCCGCAGCCTTTAATATCTCACCGATATTTTGGCATACTCTGTTTGTCTGATCCTCGATCGTTGTTGTATCTATCTCTCCTGTAGCGGGATTGATCGGAATCTGTCCCGAAGCATAAAGAAAATCTCCCGCCTTGATAGCCTGTGAATAAGGTCCGATCGCTGCCGGTGCCTTGTCTGTACTTACGTACTGCATAATATATACCCTCCTTAAAACGACTCCCTATGAATACGGGAAAGCTCCCGCCGGGTAGCCTTTAATTATCCTGACCGAAAACCGCAGTCACATAGAAGCCTCTGGCATTCTCTTCGACCTTGGTCACAACGCCCTCCCTCTCAAGCATGCGCTCACGAAAAGGGAAATTACCGGACATTGCAAGTGACGGATCTATCGTATAGTAATAGTTACTTGGAAGCACACCCTCCGTAACCGTTACATGATCGCCCTCTTTAAGCAGTCCCGGGCGCTCCATCTTAAAACTCATCTCTCTAGCCATTTTATCACTCCCGCTCAATCTTTTACAATCGCATGTTGCAAAAGATATTGATGCCATCTCTCATATGCCGAAGCCTTAAGATGCACATCGTCAAAAGAAAGTTCTTTTATAAGATTTCCGTCCTCGTCATCAACCGACTCGTTCATATCAATGTAAAAGATATCTTGGTTGTTCGCAAGCTGAGAAAGCGCTTCGTTTCTCGCGTTGATGTTGGGGTTGTTGAATATCTTATCATTATCACTCTTGTCGCCCGTAACATGCATGATTCCCTGGATGTATATGATGGCATCGGGCTGAAGCTCTCTTATCCTGGCGATAACTTCGGCGTATTTATTTACAAATCTCTCAAGGTCACCCGTGCCCATCTCATTAAGTCCGAGCATGATATAGATCTTTCCGAATTGATTTTCGGAGAGCGCTTCATCAACGGTAATCTTACCCTTTCTTCCTTCCATCTTTAAGAACGGCTTTTCAAGCACGGTATAGATAGTCAGCGATACCTTGGAATAAAATGTGGCTCTGGCATCAAGAGAATCTACATACTCAGAAAGACCGACCGTCCTGGAATCGCCGATAAAAAGCGCATCTTCAAAGTAATCGTCCGTAACCTCACAAAATTCGTAGGTTTCTTCTTCCGAATTTCCCGATATATCATTTCCTGAAATATCGGAATTATCCGAGACATCGTTTCCGGACACATCCGTATTTTCAGGTTCTTTTGTAACTTCAGGTTCAGGTTTTATCTCAGTTTCTTGTTCTTTGGCGGTTATTGTCTCATCAACAGGCTTCTCTGTGCCATCCGCCGTCTGTCTTCCCGCAAGGAACTTCTCATCGATTGCCCTTATATCGGCAATACCGTCCCACGGAAACACTCCGTCCGCCATACCTTTCATCATAACGGAAAAAAGAGGCATCTTCGCGGAATCATAGCCTTCCGCGTAATCCCCGTACAGTTCATCCTTTAGAGCGAACGTCAAACACGATAAAATTACTGAAACCACCGCTGTTGCAAAGAGCAGCGGGCAATTCTTAAGCAGTTTCATTTTTTACTCTTTCCTCAAAACTTAAAATACATAAAAGGATTACCTGCCGAATTGGACAAGCTGAATACGCATATCCAGAAGATCACGAACAATATAGCCATGATCACAGGTTTTTTCCTATATTTCTCAAACAATCCGTAAATACCCGGAATCAAAAGAATAAGTCCAAGACCAAGGAATACTCCGTACGTTCCGAGTTTTTTGATATAATCGCCGGCGTTGACGGCAATTCCCTCTCCGAAGAACGGGAACAATCTGCAAAAATACTCTCTGAGCATGTCCAAGCCGGGAATTGCAAACACCACCCAGGTGAGCGGAATAAGCACGAACACGTGAAGTCTTCCGACAATTACTCCAAGCCATTTGGGTAAAAGCTTAAACACAATAAATCTCTCACTTACTATAATAACAAAAAGAATGAGTCCCCAGAGAATATAATTTAAAGTTATTCCATGCCAGAATCCTGTGATAAGCCAAACGATCAAAAGATTTAATATGATCCTCGGAGCCTTAACCCTGCTGCCTCCGAGCGGAATATAGATATAATCTCTAAACCAAGAACCCAAAGTCGCATGCCATCTTCTGTAAAAATCCGACACGCCCTTAGCGCTGTATGGCTGATCGAAGTTAACAACAAACGGAAATCCCAGCATCACGCCTACACCTGCAGCCATAAGAGAATATCCCCAGAAATCATAGTAGAGCTGCATCGAAAAAGTTGCGGCGCCGATCCATGCCAAAGGAGTTGATAAACTCTCATATCCGATCGTTCCGATATCGTTCCAGAGCATTGAAAGGTGATCCGCGATCATAACCTTCATAAAAAGACCAAGCACAAAAAACCTAAGACCGTCCTCTATATTACCAAGGATCGTCTTAAGTTCTGCCTTGTACGCATCTTTACCGATGTGATCGTTTTCGACATAATCGGAAAAGCGCATTATGGGGCCGGAAACAATCTGCGGGAACATGCAAAAATACGCTGCAACGTCCGCAAACGGCGGCTCTTCTGTTATCTTGTCCATATAGGTATCTGCCTGGAAGGAGATCATCTTGAATACAAAAAAGCTGACTCCGAGCGGCATCAGACTGTTGTCAATTACCTGTCCGAGTATCTTGAATTCCACGAGCATAAGTGCATCGATGCACACTATAAATACGAGAAGAAGCTTCTTTTTATTTCCTCCGCGTATAGCACGTGAAAAGAGATAGTTGACAACAACAGCTCCCAGAAGCACCGGAAGCATCCTTATGTCTCCCACTCCATAAAAAACCAAACTGCCCAAGAGCAATGTCCATGTTCTGTATGTAATGGGAGTAAGATAATATGCAATAACAAATACAGGTAAGAACCTGAAAATAAAAGTTAAATCCGAAAAGTTTATCATTTCCCCATTTTTTCCTATTATTAGTTGCCGGAATTATTGATCTCAGCCAATTTCGTCTCAGCCGCAGATGCAGTCTTTGTGTTAGGAAACTCCGTTATAACTGCGTCGTATTTCTCCTTAGCTTTATCATATTCCTTGTTTTCGTAGTACGAGTTGGCCAGATAATAAAGCGTATTGACATTGGTATTGTCATACTGATATGCCTTGGAAAGATTGGCAATGGCCTCATCATATTTTTTTGCCTTATAAGCGTCATATCCTGTGTTGTAATAAGATGCCGCAAGCTGTGGTCCAACCTTTGACATAAGTGTATCGTAAAGCGCCATAAACTCAGGAGAAGTGCTGTCCCCGATAACTTCAAGGTCAACGTTCCCGAGCGCTTCCGCTATACCTTCAATATCAGATGAATCCTTTTCATAGCAATCGACAGCCTTCATAAGTGAATTCATGGAAGCTGAAGTTGAATCAACACCTTCATAGCTGTCTACCTGGCTCTGGAGCTCATTCATCTTCTTGTCCATGGAAGCTATCTTCTGCTCAAGCTCAACTATACGAGCTGATTTGGAATCCGATTCCTCGCTGATCTTCGCGATTTTCTCCTTGTTACCTGCAGTAATGCTCTCTATTCTCTGAGGCAGGATAAGGAAGCATGATGCCGCGATTCCAAGTACTATTCCAAGTACTATTCCCCAGATGGAACCTGTTCTTGTGAGAGCAGACTTCTTAAGCGGCTGAATGATCATCTCATTTCCGCTGTTATATCTGATAATATCGTCATTTCCCGTTGCCGCGATATCCGAAACAAGCTTGCCGCTCTCTCCGGGAAGAAGCATGCTGTCCGCTTCCTTGAGATAACGTCTTGCAAGAGTATTGCCGGTATCAAGCTTAAGGACCTTCTTGGCCTCAACCTTGGCTCTGTCCCAGTTTCCGGCCTGTAAATACAAAAGCGCCAAAAGAAGATGTGCCTTAATAAAGCCGGAATTAAGCGAAAGAACCTTCTTAAGCTGAATAACGGCCAAATCAAGACTATCCTGATGGCAGTAGTTAAGTGCTATATTAAATTTCTTGATCGTCTGATTAATATCCTCAAGCTTGGACGGACTGTTTCTGACCATGTCCATGTACTCATCGGCGATGTTGTCATCAGGCTTAAGGTTCTTACTGATAACCCATTCCGAGAGTGCCGCAACAACCTCTCCGGTCTCATAGTAAATGAGTCCCAAAAGATTACGTGCGTTTATATTGTTTTTATCAAGCTTAAGGCTCTGATGAAGTGACTCCATAGCTCCCGTCAGATCTCTGACTGTGGCCTTTTCGAGTCCCTCATTATAAAAGACATTGGATAAGCTTACAAGCTTCTTATATATGCTGGTAGCCATTATCTGCTCCTCTTACTGTTGTCTGCTTCAGATTTAGCATCCTTAAGAAGCCCTACAATAACATCCGACATATCATCAAGGTCTCTGTTGTAGATGATATCTTCCGCATCTTCAATCTCGAGACTTGGTTTAAACTTTTTAAGTTCCTCTTCAAAATTAAGCATTCTAACATCCCCTTGTAGAAAACTAAAGTTACAACATTGATTTGATCTGTCCCGCAAGATAAAGCGATCCCGCAGCAAATACAGTGTCTCCGGACTTTCTTACCGTGATGATGTCCGTGATCGCGTCCCTGACATTGCTGTAATACTTTATGGGAAGACCTATTATTCCGTGTTCTTCCTTACATTCCTCAAAAGCGCTCTTAAGGTCCGATACGGATACCGACCTGTTCGTCTCAAGAACAGCTACAAAGATCGAATCAAATTCACCGCATACAAGCAGTTTGTCTATGATTTCCTTATACTGCTTATCTCCGACTATGCCGAACATAAGGAGTTTGCGCCCAGACGAAGGAATATTCGCAGCGCTGTCGATAAAAGCTTCTATTCCGTCCACATTGTGGGCACCGTCGACATATATTCCGGGACGAATTTCCTCCATGCGGGCTTCCCACTTGGCACTGATAAGTCCCTCTCTGATATCAAGTTCAGAAATATCCGCTCCTTCGTTTTTAAGGATCTCTGCGGCAGTAACAGCAAGAGCTGCGTTCTCGGCTTGATATCTCGCTTCGGTGTTAAGCTTTAAATCAACATATTTATCATATAAGGAAATATACGAAAAAGCAATGTATTTGTTCCCTTCATCCTCTTGAACAGTGGATACATTCTGAATATTTTTTCTTTCAACGACGATAGCTCTCGAATCAAGTTCCAAAGCCTTTTGTTTAATAACTTCGGTACTCTCTTTTTGCTTGTCAAAAAATACTACGGGAACCCAAGGCTTTATTATACCTGCCTTTTCTCCTGCAATCTCCGCGATCGATTCTCCGAGATACTGCATGTGATCGTATCCGATCTCAGTTATCACGGTCAAAAGAGGGTTCGACACCGAATTGGTCGCATCGAGCCTTCCTCCGAGTCCCGTCTCGAGAATAAGGTAATCAACCGGATACACATCGTAAAGTATCATCGATACAAAGAATAAGAATTCAAAATATGTGGGAAAGTAATCCTTATGATCATACTCAACCACGCGCTTCAAGGTCTCGACAAAAACCTCGGTAAACACTCCGTCGGATATCATCTTGCCGTCAATGCAAAATCTCTCGTTGACCTTTACAAGGTGCGGCGATGTAAACATGCCGACAGAATATCCGGCCTTCATAAGTATAGACGAAAGATAGCTGCAGACCGAGCCCTTGCCGTTGGTTCCCGCAACATGAATTATCTTCATGTTTTGATCGGGATTTCCCAGAAATTCAAGGAAATCAACAGTATCCTTCATTGTATGTTTATCCGTAAAGCTAGGTATCGAGTTAAGATATGTCTCGCACTCGGCCACGGAAATCTTTTCACCTTTATCGGAGCGGCTGATAAAGCTTGCCGCTCCTTTCATTAGTTCTTTGTTCATAATTATTAATTCTAAATCTTTACTTCTGAAGCTGTTTAAGTCTCTCTGTTATCTGGTCGTAAGTCTGCTGGTATTTCTGCTGCTTCTCTTTTTCCTCAGCGATCTTCTCAGCGGGAGCCTTGGAAAGGAATTTCTCGTTGCTGAGCATGTTCTGCGATCTCTTAAGCTCACCCTCAAGCTTCTTCTGCTCCTTGGTAAGTCTTTCAATCTCCGCAGAGATATCAACAAGATCAGAGAAAGGAATGTAAACGGTTGCCTCTGCAAGAACTACGGAAACAGCGTCGTCTGCGATGCCGTCCTTGTTCTTCTGACAAACGGACTCTGATGCATAAGCAAGTGACTCGAAGAACAGCTTACCTGTTGAGAAGATATCAAGTACTTCGTCGTTGTCGCTTACAACAAATACTTTGGCCTTTCTTGAAGGAGCAACGTTCATCTGTGTACGAACGTTACGGATTCCTCTTACGGCCTCCTTGATAGTCTCTATAGCCTTCTCATCGGCTGCAAAATTCCACTCATCCTTGTAAACAGGCCAATCGGAAACCATGATGGAATCCTCTTCATCCTGAAGTGTGCAGAAGATCTCCTCAGTGATGAAAGGCATGTAAGGGTGAAGGAGCTTAAGTGCGTTGATAAGTACTGTCTGGAGTGTCCAGAGTGCTGCCTTGTGTGACTCAGCGTCATCTGAATTGTAGAGACGAGGCTTAACCATCTCAATGTACCAGTCGCAGAACTCATCCCAGATGAAATCGTAAACCTTCTGAACAGCGATACCAAGCTCAAAGTGGTCCATATTGTCTGTAACCTCTTTGATGGTATTGTTGAGTTTGGAAAGGATCCATTTATCAACAGGCTCAAGACCTGCGGGAGCAGGCTGGTGAATAGCGCTCTTCTCGCCATCCTCCATGTTCATCATAATGAACCTTGAAGCGTTCCATACCTTGTTTGCAAAGTTACGGCTGTTCTCAACTCTTTCATTATAGAAACGCATGTCGTTACCGGGTGCGTTACCTGTAATAAGTGTAAGTCTCAGAGCATCAGCTCCGTAGTTCTCAATGATATCGAGAGGATCGATACCGTTACCCAGAGACTTACTCATCTTTCTACCTTGAGAGTCTCTTACAAGACCGTGGAAAAGAACTGTCTTGAAGGGGTAAGTACCCATCTGCTCGTAGCTTGAGAATATCATTCTGATAACCCAGAAAAAGATAATGTCATAACCGGTTACAAGCACGTCTGTAGGGAAGAAGTACTTAAGATCCTCAGTCTGTTTGGGCCATCCGAGAGTCTCAAAAGGCCAAAGAGCTGATGAGAACCATGTATCAAGTGTGTCGGGATCCTGTGTAAAGTGGTTTTTACCGCACTTAGGACAAACAGTAGGAGCCTCTTTTGATACAACAACTTCTCCGCAGTCGTCACAGTAGTAAGCGGGGATTCTGTGGCCCCACCAGAGCTGTCTTGAAATACACCAGTCGCGGATATTGTCTGTCCAGTTGAAATATGTCTTCTCCATTCTCGGAGGAATAAGCTTGATCTCACCCTCTTTTACTGCCTTAACAGCGGGCTTAATGAGCTCGTCCATCTTAACGAACCACTGTGCCTTTACCATAGGCTCTACGGTTGTGTGGCAACGGTCGTGTGTTCCTACGTTGTGAGAGTAGTCTTCTATCTTTACAAGAAGTCCCATCTCATCGAGCTCTTTTACAATGGCTTCTCTTGCGGCATATCTGTCCATGCCCTCAAACTTACCGCCGTTGGCATTGATGGTAGCATCGTCATTGAGGATGTTGATAATCTCAAGATTGTGACGTCTTCCTACCTCAAAGTCGTTAGGGTCATGAGCTGGTGTGATCTTAACAACACCGGTACCGAATTCCATATCTACATAAGAATCTTCTACTATAGGAAGCTCTCTGTTTACGATAGGAAGAAGTACCTTCTTGCCCTTGAAGCTCTTGTATCTGTCATCATCGGGGTTAACGGCAACAGCTGTATCACCGAGCATAGTCTCGGGACGTGTTGTAGCAAACTCGATGAACTCAGTCTTGGAAACTGTTCCGTCTACATCGATAACGGGATATTTGATGTGCCAAAGATGACCTGCCTGCTCCTCGTACTCAACCTCAGCGTCGGATATAGAAGTCTTACAGATAGGACACCAGTTTACGATACGGCTTCCTTTATATATGTAGCCCTTGTTGTACATCTTAACGAAAACGTCGGTAACGGCATCGTTACAGCCCTCATCCATTGTGAAACGTTCTCTGTCCCAGTCACATGAAGAACCGAGCTTTTTAAGCTGTGAAATAATGGTTCCGCCATATTCTTTTTTCCACTGCCATGCTCTCTCAAGGAACTTCTCTCTGCCAAGATCTCTTTTGTCGATGCCCTCAGCCTTGAGAGTGTCAATGATCCTAACCTCAGTCGCAATGCTGGCATGGTCTGTTCCCGGCTGCCAAAGCGCATTGTAGCCCTGCATTCTCTTGTAACGAATGAGGATATCCTGCATTGTGTTATCAAGAGCATGTCCCATGTGGAGCTTACCTGTAATATTCGGGGGTGGAATCACAATTGTAAAAGGTTTTTTGGTCTTGTCCACCTCAGCATGGAAATATTTCTTTTCCTCCCACTTGGAGTAAAGGCGACCCTCGATACCCTTGGGGTCATAGGTCTTGGCGAGTTCTTTCTTCATAATGTTCTCCTTATACAATAATAAACGCCCTTAGCAACCATATCGGCTGTTAAGGACGTTAATAACGTGGTACCACCTTAATTCACAGAGCATAAGCTCTGCCTCAATAAGCATCATTCAATGCCTAGTCTTATAACGCAGACAACGCGGGGACACTTAATGGAATCTATCTCATTCCTTTCTGGGTGTCCGGTTCAAAAGCTACCTTCCATACCTCACAGGCCTGCATCCTCTCAGCGCGGCAAGCCGCAGATGCATTCTCTTTAGACCGTGAAAAATATGTACTCCTCTTTCTCACAACCTTTATAACTATAATCTTACATAGCTTATCAAATCATGTGTGAGGTTGTCAAATTTGACGCTTATTTTTCAAAATCAAGTGTCTCCAATTTGTCTTTATCGATAGCAAGCTCTTTTCCTTCCTTATTATTCTGTTCAAAAGGAATGTGAAGATAATCTATCTCAGTGATATCGTATGCCTCGCGCCAACCGATATCGCCTTCCGAATTTCTTTCTAACTGATTCGTGATCAAAAATGCGTCATCGCCAAAAGCTACCGCCTCATCAAGGAAATGCGCCTGTGCGCTCTGCGCAGACTCCGAAGCAAATGATTTCATGAGTACGCTTGGATGATCGGGTCTGGTGTAATACACAAGATCGCCGTTATCGTTGTCGGATAATGAGATCTCTCCGCTAAGATGATTGGCCATAGCCAGTCTGTCTTTTTCGTCAAAATAAATCTTGGGAGCATCATAGCTTGCGGGCTCAGTCGATCTTCCGGTCTTAACAAAAGAAACACTGTCCTTTTCTTTCATGTTTACCTTATAAATCTCATAGCCTGCGTAGTAATGTCCGCTTCCTTCATAGTAAGCAAGAAGGAAATACGCTTCGTCATTACTGTAGATAAGATGCTCAAATTCGGGAACGGGCTCATACAAAAAGTCGCTTGCAGCTATCTGAAGCTTGCCGTAATCCGTACAGCTTCCCGTTTCATCATAAGAAGATACATAATACTTCTTGTCTTCGTATCCGCTCTTCATAACAAAAAGATTGTTTCCGGCGTATCCGAAAACGGTTGTAAAGTATCCTTCTCCGTCTTCTATAGTCGCAATCTCTTCATCATCATAATATATATGAATGATGCTTGATTGATATCCGTCGTCTTCTTCAACATACTCTCTTGTGACAAGGCCTCGTCCGTCCTCCGAAACCGCCTTGGGAGAACCTACGAGATAAGGCCTTTTATCGGGGCCTCCGATAGTACAGAGTACCGATTCTGATTTACCGGGCTCAGCAAACACGAATCCGTCCGTCACAGCATACATCTTTCCGTTTCCGTATGTTGTTCCCACGCATTCGCTCTCGCCGGTCTTAAGGTTATAGCTCATGATCTTGGCCTGAACAGCCTCTGTTTTCTCGTCTATATTGCCGCCAAGAGTAGGGCTTTCTATACCGGCTTCATTAAATACACGGTAATAAACTTTATCTCCGATCCTTACAAAAAAGCTTCCGTTGTTCTCAACTTCGCCCGTCTCAAAAGCCTTGGCAAAGATTCCTGTGGTTTCTTCGCCGCTTCCTACCTTAACGTCTGATGAATCTGTAGTGTCACTTTCATCGTATGTGTCAATTTCATCAGTTTCCGCTATCTTGTCCTCTTCACTTACAATATATACTTCTTCATTTTCTTGGGTGATGTCCGGTTCTTTCCTGTCACCGCAGCCTGTTGCAAAAACTCCGCACAGGACCACCATCCCCGTGATCATAGCGAAATACTTACATTTCATTTATCTTACCTCTCTCCTCACATGATGTTAAGGATATTAAGTGTCGCCCTACAGATTTGGTAAGTAGTTTTCCCCTGATGTTATACGGCCCATGTCTTGCAGTTCTGACTGTAGTATAGATCCACGTCGGCAGCTGCATCATATAGGTTTATAAGTGATGCCAATTTACTACTTTCTGACAATCCGCTTGTAGCTCCGATAACTCCTCCTTCAGAGGCAGGTATCGAATCGCTGTCAATAAGTCTGATTACCGTCTCCATACCGTTTTTGTACTTCTCAAGGTAATCGGCTTCGGCCGTATCAACGAGCCCCTTGGCAGCGCCTACTTCGGCAACCAATCGGTCCATTTTCTTCCTTAATATCTCTTTGTTATTCATGACTTCCCCTTCTCTTTCCTTTTATAGTTTCCTTTTATAATGTAATAAAAAATCCTGTTATAAGCGTTTTTGATGTGCAACACTAGTTGCTCTTCACAATTCCCCTGACTAATGTTACCATTCGTATGATATGGCTCAGGTTCTTTTACCAAAGAATCTGAGCCATATCATAATTTATCCCCATCTATTCGCCTATAAAGATACTCTCTCCTTTGTGAAGCCTTTCTTAATAATTGTATTTTATACCAAGTTTTGAATTATTGCAATACTTTTAACAAAATTTTCAAAACTTTTTGAAAAGAAGTTCTGCTCTCGCATTCGCTCGCCAGAACTAAGTAGTACACCACGACTCGAAAAAACCGAGTCTGGTGATTACTTAAAAAACGGCCGGAACCCTATGAAGGTCCCGACCGTCGTGTGATGTTCGTAGTTAATATGAAACTATATTGTATAGGCTATGGTTATTATTTTTTTGGTTAATTGGTTGGTTATATCAGTTACTTAACTATCATTCCTGTCTTTCTGTCTGCGAATACAGCAACCATTACAAGGAATACGATACCCATTATAAGCTGTTGAGTCTTAGGCTCAATCTTCATCATTACAAGTCCTGCGGTAAGGATCTTGTATGTGAGGGCGCCGAGGATAATGTTATAGAACTTAACCTTAGCACCACCGTTAACGGGCATTCCGCCCAGAACCAGAGCTATCATTATCTGAGTCTCAAGCTGGTTTCCTGCGGTGGAGGTTACGGAACCAACTTTGATACTGTTGATAAATGCCGCAAGGCCTGTGATCATTCCGGCTGCCATGTATACGAGAATCTTGGTTCTCTCAACTCTTACGCCTGCAAATCTTGCAGCCGTCTCGCCGGCACCGATCGCTTTGAGTCTGTTTCCGAGTCCTGTGTATTGGAATGCGAAAAATGCCGCGATCAAGATCAGGATTGTAAAGGTCAGATTAAATCCAAGTGTATTATATGAGGTGATATTGGAAACTCCGTATACGGGAGTCTTTGTCGTGGCGTAGGCTACAACACCACGGAAGAGGTACATGTTGCATATTGTAACAATGAAGGATGTAATCTTCCTCTTTACATTAAAGAATCCATTGATCAGTCCGATCATGCCACCTGTGATAACACCACATATGATGGCAAGTATTATGTTGTAATTAGATAAAAAGCATACCACTACGGAACATACACCAAGCATGGAACCTTGGGAGAAGTCAAGGCCACCCATGGTCATAACCATAAATACGCCCACACACGCTATAAGAAGTACATAGGACTGCGACAGTAAAAGTTTAAGATTTCCTACTGTATAAAGCCGTCCTCCTGTCAGTATTGCAAATAGAACGACGATAAATATAAAACCGGCAAAAGGCATTACATTCCTGACGATCGGCCGCTCCATGAAAGGAACACTTATTTTTTTCTCATTTTCCATAATCGGCCTCCCTTATACCATGTTCGCGATAAGATCTGTATCTTTCAGATCTTCCGAACGTTTGAATTCGCCGCTTTGACGGCCGTTCTTCATTATTATTATTCGATCTGCCATACCAAGAAGCTCTGAGATTTCCTCTGAGATCATGATTATTGACTTACCGTTCTTTCTCATTGTATCCATCATCTGGTAGATATCGGCCTTAACCTTGACGTCGATACCTCTTGTAGGTGAATCCAGAATGACGATATCGGAATCTTTTCCGATCCATCTTGCAAGCACGACTTTCTGTTTGTTACCGCCGGAAAGAGCTGACATAAACTGGTGTACTCCCTCCATCTTGGTACTCATCTGCTTAGCAAACTTCTCGGCAAAAGCCTTCTGATCTTTTCCAAAAAGAATATGATTTCTCTTAAGATCTTCAATAGAAGGAAGGCAGATGTTATCCTGGATCGTGTCATTTATTACGAGCGACTCGTTGTCTCTGTCCTTTGATGCATATGCTATACTGTGGTCGATCGCAGTCTTGATGTCATTGATCTTGGTTCCATCCGAAAGGGTAACACTTCCCTCTCTGTAATAAGATGCTCCGAAAAGAGCTTTCCCCACTTCATGCATACCACACTCGGAAAGACCACCTATACCAATGATCTCTCCCTTATGAAGTTCTATATTGAAATCCTCGATTTCTCCCGGTACCGTAAGGTGCTCACCCTTTAAGACCACTTCATCCGATACCTTCTCACCGTAGTCCGTACGATAGTAGTTATTACTCATCTCACGTCCTACCATGAGTTTTTTTAGATCATCCGTAGTAACATCGCTGCTCTTTACGGTATCGATATAAACACCGTCTCTGAGAACGCTGATGCTATCAGACTGCTCTATTACTTCATCAAGGTCGTGCGAGATAAATATAACGCATCTTCCGTCATCCTTGGTATCCTTCATAACCTTGAAAAGTTCTTTTCTTCCTTTTTCTCCAAGAGCCGTTGTGGTCTCATCGACAACAAGGATCTGGGGTTTAAAGTGAGTCGCCTTTACGATCTCAATAAGCTTTCTGTCCTCAAAGTTGTATTTATCAATGAGGTTTCCTGCTTTGATATAGCCAAAGCCGTAGGAATCAAGAAGCTCCTGTGCTTTTTTGTTCATTGCGTTGGTGTTCTTAACGCCGCACTTGGTAAACTCATCTTCTTTTCCCAAGAAGATATTCTCGGCTACGGAAAGTCCTGAAAGTGTTCCGATCTCCTGAACGATGATCGCAACGCCCTGGTAATTTCCGTCTACCTGATTCTTTGCGTTAACTTCTCTTCCGTTTAATGTAAATGTACCGGTATCCTTGTGATATATTCCCGTAAGGCAGGAAGTAAATGTGGATTTACCGGAGCCATTCTCGCCGATCAGTGCATGGATCTCTCCCTTGTAAAAGTCGAGAGTGACATGATCAATGGCATGCGTTACGCCAAAATTCTTATCGATTTTTTCGGCATGAAGTAATACTTCGCTCATGTCTCTCCTCCTTATTTAACAACTTCACCCTTGATAGGCTTGATGGTCATAGTTACGATTGCAAGAAGAACCACACCGGTTACGATGTTCTGAACTGTCGTAGGAGCTCCGAGAGCAACGAAGCCCTGGAAAAGGAGCTGGATGATAAACTCACCGATCACGATAGCAACTACCGGATGTCCGTACTTCTTAAATGCGAGTCCGAAGAACGTTCCCATAAGAGGCGGGAAGTTACGTGCCATAGATGCAAGGTTGGATTCACTTGTCATTGAAGTTCCGTATGAAATTGTAAGGATTGATTCGATACCAACGAAAAGTCCGCAGAGTACAAATGCAACAACCTTGTATTTATCAACATTAACACCCATGTTCTTGGCAACGACTTCGTTTGAGCCGATGGCATAGGTGTAAGTTCCGATCTTGGTGTACTTAAGAATAAATCCGCAAAGGAAAAATGCGAAGAGCGCCAATATAAGATTCCATGGATAATCACCAAAGGCTCTGTAAGCAGATCCCAGTATGACGTTTTTCTCATTGGTCGCATAAATGGAAAGCGCCTCATATACAAGAGACAACCCCGCTGTTACGATAAGTGATGAAATTCTAAGCTTAATATATACAAGTCCGTTGAGGAGACCCACAAGCACCCCGCTTATCATAGGAGCAATAAGAAGTCCCGCATAACCGAAACGATTACTCATATTTACCGCAAGCACCGATGAAAGCACGATGTTTGCGCCCACACTCATATCAAAAGGTCCCATTACGCATATAAAATAGAGACCACAGCCTCCGACCGCATAGATCAGTGCTGTTTTTAAATAGGTTTTTAATCTGTTAAAATCACCGAATGTCTCTGGTGCAAGTGTCTTGAATATTGCCCAAAAGACAAAAGCGATCAAGATCAAAAGCAGAAGCCCGAAAATTTGGCTCTGTTTGAATTTTTGAAACTTACTCATAAAATCCTCCCGCAAGAGTTTTGTTATAGATTATAGATGTGTTGTTTGGTAGTACTTTGGTTTGTTACTGCTGTTTCTTTAAATATATGCCGTATTCCCCGGATGGCGGAAAATACGGCATTTTTTAGTTTTTTGCTTTAAGCTGTATACCCTTCTCTAAAAATGTATAAGCTTCTTAGTTGCTGTGACGAGAAATAACGTCGTCGATTGAAAGGCTTGAAGCTGCCTTGCTGAGGTCATCAAAGCTGTAGCTTGACATCTCTGCCAACTCCTCATCTGTGTAAGGATCGTCATTTACGAAATACTTCTCATAGTTTGCATAATCATCAGGTGATGATACATAGAGGTAAGGGAAGAGAATCTCGTAACCGAATGTTCCCTCTTCCTTTACGTAATTGCCCTTAACTGCGTTAAGAACAAGGAAGAATGCGAACAGAGGATCGCAGAAGTGTCCGCCTGACTCTGCGAACATGCCGCCTGACTTAAGCTGATCTGCAAGATCATCAAGGAAGTCAGTTGATACAACGTCGATCTTACCTGTGAGACCTTCGTTAGCGAATGCACCGATAGAACCTACAAGAGGATCTCCACCGCCGCCGGCTACGATAAGAGCGTCCATACCGGGATTTGAGTTGTAAAGTGACATAGCTGCTGCAGCACCTTCTTCTGAAGATGTGTTAGCATATACAGGCTCAGTCATTGTAGCCTGATCATCGGGATGAGCCTTGTTCCACTCATCGATAGCCTGCTGATAGCCCTTCCATCTAAGCTGGAATGTAGCATCACCAACTGTCCAAGCCTCAAGTCCGATTGTTCTGTCGCCGTTCTCAAGAAGGAGATTTACAAGTGTATATCCGTTTGTTACCTCATCCTCATGAACTGCACCAACATAATACTTTGAGTTGCAAGCTGTCTTATATACTTCAGGGCTGTTTTCCTCTGAAATGATACGGAAGAACTGTGCGATATATACGCCGTTCTCTGTACATGTATTGATAGCGGATGTCATCTCTGAATCAGCTGAGTTACAAATGATAATTCCCTTACATCCTGCTGCGCAAAGCTGCTCAACAGATGCTGTAACCTGCTCTGAAACGTGTCCCTGGTCAACATACTGAACCTCAACTCCGTTTGCCTTGGCTGCCTTATCAACGATCTTTTTACACTGGCTTCCGAGAACGTCGGTTGAACTCCAGATTGATACACCGATCGTGATGTTGTCGCCTGAAGCTGCGGGTGCTGCGTCGCCTGATGCAGCGCCATCAGATGTTGTAGGTGCTGCTCCGCCGGCTGCGGGTCCGCAACCTACCATCAATGATGCAGCCATTGTTCCTGCCAAGAGCAGTGCTCCCAACTTTTTGAATTTCTTTTTCATAGATCTATAACCCTCCTTTGGAAATTAGAAAAATGAATATATAAATCGGTTCGTGCCATCCGCGAACCTGATTTGGAACCAATGCTATTTCTATATTATTTTTTTAATCCCTTAACCTCATAAGCTCTGCTGGTCTCTTCTCCGAATGTAACCCCGGCTGATGTTGCCGCCGTTTCGTCGTATGAAACCGATACAACTACTTGATCCCCGTTTGAAAGTCCGGTGTTCTTATCGATGTTAAGTGAGATTGAAGATACCGCGTTGATGTATTTGGTAAGCTCGGCAAGATCTCCCACATCTTCAAATTCCTTGATCTTCTCTTCGCCTCCGACCATCTCGGTCTCGATACCGTCATAATCAACCTTTACAAAAGCGGTTCCCTCACCGTTCTTTCCGCTGAATTCTACAGTCACATAATCAAGTATGTTTGTAACCCCGTCAGTTGTGTCTATCTGCGCTTTTTTATCAGCTCCGCAGCCCGACAATACTATTAAAAATCCCATCATCGCCGCTGCGATAAAAGCTGCAGTTCTCTTTCTCTTTAACACTTATATCCCCTCCGATAAATAAAATAAGCTTCGTAAGCAGGAGTGAAATTTTATTCCTGTTTACGAAGCCATTGTATCAACTGAGATTTTTTTCAATTAGCACAATTTAGAAAAACTAACTATCACTTTTTTGAAAATTTGTTTCCGACTTTCTCAAAGCGGTATAAATAATGAATACATAAACAAATCCGATACATGCGGTAAGGAACTGGTAGAGTGAGAAAGTTCTCTGGAATACCGGAAGCTTTCCGCGCATCGGGCTGTCGGCGGGAATAAACGTCGGAAGAAGCCACAGCGAAATGGTAAGTCCCATGAATACTCCCTTTGCAAAAGAAATTAGCACAGCTTTTACCATGTTGGGAATCTTAAAAACATTACCCCCGTGTTTAAAAGGCTTTTTGAGCAAAACTTCCGTAAGCACAGCCAGCACGATATTTCCAAGCATGATGAAAACTATCATGGCGGGAACCGCTGCCATGACAGGGCTCGCCGCGATAAAGTACGCAGTTATAGGTGTTATGATGCTTAGCACGATCCCGCACGGGAGATTGACCATCAGCACCGCAAGTGCAATGCAGGCATTGATTATGGGTCCCGTAATGAATACGCTTAAGTTCTTGAATACCTGACTTATGATACAGATTGCCAAAAGAACTGCCGTTATAGCGATCTGCCCGGTTCCAAACTTTCTTTCATTCTCCATTTTTTTACTCCTCTTTATTCATTATTATGCGCCAAGGCGCCAAGCTGTTCTTTTACCTCTTCCATTACACTTGAGACATTCTCTGTAGACTTGGAAATCTCGCCTGTTGAATCGGCAAGATTCTGTGCTCTTGACGTTACCTTTTCAACAATCTCAAGAAGCTGGGTTGTTTCGTTTGCGATCACGTCAACCGCTTCTCTGATATTGTTGTTGGCTTCGCTACTTCCCTCTGCGGTTCCTTTACTGTCAGCCGCAAGGTTGGTTATGGAGCTTGCAACTACGGCAAAGCCCTTGCCGGCATCTCCCGCTCTTGCAGCCTCAATACTTGCATTAAGAGCAAGAAGATTGGTCTGGTTTGCAATATCAACAACCTTGTCGTTATTCTGAACAAGCTCTTCCAAGTGCTCTACAATACGCTTGATGGAATCATTAAGAGTATTGCAGAAATCCGATACTCTTCCGATATCCGAAGAGATAGCCGAGCTCTCTTTTGCGTTGTTGTCATTGCCCTTGACCATGTCTCCTATATAATCGTTGAGGTCATTAAATCTCCTATTAATGGTATTAACAGTAGATAAGATATCGTCCTTTTGCTTTCCCAATATCTCTTTTTCCTGATTAACCATATCCTGAGCTTCTATCTTCTCATACTCAACAAGGTCTTTCAAATAATGAACGCAGTTTTCCTTATGGTTGAAACCGTTAAAGATGGCCGTCGCCATATCCTTACAGGTATCATAACCACAGCACGAGCAGTTGATGCTTCTTGCCTTTTCATCTTTCTTGTTCATATCGTTAAATACGGCGTTAAGCTCCGACTCGGTCGGGATCTTATGCTTGCAGCTTGCCGATCTGTCGGTATATTTCCTTAGATAGTCATTCAGATTAAGCTTTTCAAACTGCTTGTTTAATGCAGCCATACGCTTTTCGGGCGATATCTTCCTGGACCAAGCGTTCTTCTTTTCAAAGTTTTTGACGCCCTCTCTGATCTTGTAAATATTATAAAGAGGTCCGTCGCCGTCCGTAAGCTCCGAATCGGTTCCCGTTCCGCATATACAGCCGTTCTCGCAGTTAAGCGCGTCAATGAACAGGAAAGGTGTCTTGCCGTTCTTTATCACATCCTCATTTTTGTGGAGGAAATGATACATGCGCTTCTCGCCTTCCATCTGTCTTATGAAAACATTCTCGCCAAGAAGCCAATATACGTTTTCCTTAAGTCCGCCCGGCATAGGATATATCGATCCGAGTCCATACTCGATCTCATCTTTTATGGGCGTTCCGTATACATTGTTCTCTCTCACATATTTCATAAGGTGCTCGAAAGTAACGTTATAATTGACGTATCCGTGGTTATTGGGATCGTCTATCTCATTCTTTTTGGCTATACAAGGGCTGATAAACGCCAGCTTATCGGTAATACCCATTTCTTTTCTGCAATAGATCGCAGCACACATCATAGGGCTTTGCACGGGGAACAGCTTGGGAAGGAGCTCGGGAAGATAGCGCTCGATATACCCAACCACCGCGGGACAAGGCTGTGAAATGCCTCCAAGATAATTGTGTTCCTGAATGTATTTAATATACCCCCAGGTTGTTATGTCGGCTCCGAAGGATACGCTGATGATCCTGTTAACACCGAGGGCTTTAAGGCCGCCAAGGACCTTCTCGTATTCGTCATAGTAATCCGCCATAAAGGCAGGTGCAAGCAAAAGAGATATCTTCTCGCCCTTTTTAAGGTCTTCAAAGAACTGCTCCGTATCGTCATGATATTCTCTGGCGTCGTGTTCGCATGCGTCAAAACAAGCTCCGCACGCCACACACTTGGTACCGTCTACCTCAATTCTGGAATTTCCGTATTCGTCGGGTTCCGAAGAAACGCATGCTCCCATGCAGCTGCATTCGTGAATGCACTTATTACATCCAATACAATTATCGTTTGTGAACACAAGAGAATCATAAGAATTTGCCATAAGAAAACCTCCACATATCTGCCATAATATGTACGACGATTCACATAAAATTATAGCAAATTGTGTTAGCTTCAATTATGAAATATCGATAAAGCAGCTTTATTTTTAATTTATAAATTTCTTCACTTGCTCAGATTTTTCCTATATTCACTGGGGCTTACGCCTTCCGATCTTCTGAACACTCTGCTGAAATAATTATAGTCATCATATCCGACTTCAAAAGATATGGCTTCAAGCTTATTGTTATCATCCTTCATCAGCTCTTTTGCCCTATCCATACGACATCCTGTGATAAATGCGGTGATGGTCTCGTTGTATTTCTGAGAGAACTTACGCGAAAGATAGCTCGGTTCGACGAAGAACTGTTCCGCAAGATCTGCCAGTGAAATGCGCTCCATATAATGCTTTTCTATGTAATCGTGAACACTTTCGACCTGTTCACTGATCGAGCTGCTCTCGTTACCCTCGGAGCCTGATACGATCTGAAGCGCAAGTTCTATGTTTTCTGTAATTATATTTTTATTGAGTGATCTAAGGCCGTAGTTTATCGCATCCTGAACCTCTTCATAAAGTCTTGAATCTTCGCCGTGGGCAGAATCTGCAATCGTATTGAGCACTCTGGTCGTAAACTGCGTCACCTCAAAAAGAGTCCACTTCTGGCTGTCACACTTATTAAGCCCGGCCGTTTCCATCAAAACAGTCTTGGCCTGAGCAATATCTTTTTTACTTAGACAATCCGAAACGATCGATTCCACGCGGCTGTTGTATCTGTCCTGGAAATCCGAGATCTTTTTGGAGCCCTTGCAAACGACTATGCTGTGCTTGTTACCGAAGGGTCTGGTCACAAGATCAGCGATCATTTCGCGATAAACAGCGGCAATATCATCGAGTGAGGTTGCCTTATCATGGATAACCACGGTTATAGGTCCCTGTTTCTCAATAGGGAACGCCTCAAGAATGCGGTCTGCGATAAAGTGAAGTCTCGCCGGTGTTGCGTTGAGCTCAATAATGAATTCGTTAACCTTGTCGGTGTAGTTAAAGATAATCGTCCTTTCGTTGTCTATGATCTCTCGGAGTTTTTCCTTTAGAGCGTAGGACATCCTAAGAACATCCTTATCATAGCTCTGCTTAAGGATCTCAACATTATGGAACTTAACAAGTATTGTAGATATTTCCGAAAAGACCTTGGTGCTGGGAACATGAAATTCATTCCCCGGTCTGAATAATTTTCCGTTCAAAAGAGAAGAGAACTCATCATCTTCAAGGAAAGACGAAACATAGTTTTCTCTTAAAATGCTGTCCTCTTTGTCCGCCTTTTCTTTTTCCCTCTCCTCCAAAGTCTTGAGTGCTTTACTAAGTGAATCAACGAGCTGTTCCCTACTTACGGGCTTAAGGAGATAGTCGATGCCCCCCGACATGAAAACTCCTTTTACTTTTTTAAAATCATCATAGCCGCTTACTGCAAGTGTTATGATATAGGGATACTTACTGCTGATCTGATTCAATAGTTCAAGCCCGCTAAGAAACGGCATATTAATGTCTGTTATCACTATGTCGGGCTTTTCTTTGGGAATCCTTTCAAGAACTTCCTCCCCGTCGCAGGCAGGTTCAAGAAATTCTATGGAATAATCTTCCCAAGGCAGCATTCTCTTTATATTTTCACGGCTCCAAAGTTCATCGTCCGCCGCAAGTACTCTGTACTTTAACCCCATGTTGCTACTCCTTTTATTGGATTATACCTTCATTCTCTTCGGGATCCTCGATAGCTTTTACTATAGGCAGCGAAATAACCGCCTTGGTTCCCGTCTCGGAATCACTTTCATAGCGGATTCCGTAATTTCTTCCGTACACGCTCTTAACTCTGGCGTTTACATTCATGATACCGATGGATTTTCCCATCTCAATTCTTCCGATATTGGCTTCTTCAAGCTGTTTGTTCATAGCATCGGCATCCATTCCCGCGCCGTTGTCTTCTATCGTGATAATGAGCCTTCCGTCTTTATGCTTAGCTGAAATGATAAGCTCCTTGTCTTTTCTCCTGGTCTTTCTAAGGCCGTGCTGAAGCGCATTCTCAACGATCGGCTGAAGCGTGATCCTGGGAATATTGTCTCTTAGTGTATCAGAGTCGATATGATATGTATACTTCACGCTGCTTCCGTTTCGTACGTCCATAACATACAGATAGTTACGAACATGTGCCATTTCCTGCTGAAGCGTCGACTGCGTATCTGAAATATCAAGGCTGTATCTGAAAATAGCGGAAAGCGACTGGCAAAGTCCGCTTACCAGCGTGCAGTCCTGAGAAGCCGCAATGCCACTCATTGTATCAAGCGTATTATAGAGGAAATGCGGATTAATCTGAGCCTGCAAAACCTTGTACTGAGTTCGTTCCATCAGTACCTTGGCCTCGTACTCTTCCTCTACCATCTTCTGTATCCGATCAAGCATCTCGTTGAACTCTTCGCCCATTACCTTAAGCTCTTCACTCCATCCGGTCGTCCTTCCGACTCTTAGGTCGGTATCGCCTTCCTTGATCTGGATAATGGTGTTACTGAGTTCCTCTACCGGTTTATATATATATCCCGAGATTTTGGTTCCGAACAGTATCGTTACCAAAAGAATAAACAAAGCAATAATAATGAGCATACGCGCAAGGGCGCTCTGTGTCCGAAGCATAAGCGACTGCGGCGTCAGCATCACGATATGCAGATTATATTTTTCGGAAGCCCTGCTGTTAAGGTAAAAAGAGCCGTATTCATCTTCAAACTCGGGGAATTCATCCGAAGCTGTCGCAATAACCTTGGTAAGCTCGGAAAAGATCTTGCTCTCTTCCTTAGTCGTATTTCCAACCTGCGCGATAGGCGCATCACCTTTAGGCTGCAGCCATACATAAACATCCCTTGATGAAATATATTTACTCATGATATCCGCAAAATTCTGGGCATTGAAATCACAGATAAGATATCCGTACTGAGATCTTTTGTCGTCATAAGTGTGGAGTTTTAAACAAAATCTAAGAACATCCTGATTTGCTTCATCATTGTGATAACCCGAAAGCATAACCGCATAGTCATCGGAATTGAGATAACTCTTTAAATGAGCAACATTAACATACATATCCTTACCGTAAAGATCATGCGGATACTTGTTTGGCTGTTTTCTCCAGGAACTGATCAGATTATCTTCATTGCCATAGATATACAGGGCAAGCAGCTGATCGGAAGAATCAAATTTCTTTTCCGCAAAATGCCAAGCATCCCAGTAATAGTTCAGAAGATTGTTTCGACCGGCATGATATCTCCTCATGTCGTATATCATTTCCGTTTCGGTATAGATGGTCTGCATCTTGACGATGAGTCCGTGAATATAAGAATTAAGCTCAGATTCTATTCTTTGAAGAGTCTCGTCGTTGTTAAGAAGACTTTCTCTTCTTATCTGCTGCCTTGATGTAACCTCAAAAGCAACCGTTTGTGCAACGATCGCAAATAAGGTGCAGCCGATGACCAGACTCAGAATAGCCTGACGCATTGTCCACTTGATATTTTTCATAACCCTTTTACTTACAAAGAAATCCCTTCAAAACCTAATACTTATATAGATTCACAGTCAGCGATCAGCTGTACTGTGCTTCTTCAAGCGACTCCTGAGAGATGACCGCCTTGTGAAGCATAACGATCTCGCCCTTCTTATGCTCTTTTACCTCATAAAGAGCATTGTCCGCCGCATACATGTAATCCCATAATTTAGTAGACTCTCTCGGAACAGAATTGCGTATTCCCTGAGATATAGTCACTATATTTCCCTCTTTCTGCGCCTTACTCTCTATCTTCATGTCATGAACGTCGTCCCTAAGCTCCATGGCATGACTCATAACCTCTTCATCCGTCATGTTCTCATATATGAGAACAAATTCATCCCCGCCGTATCTGAACGCATGAATGTTTTTATTTGATGCACATTTATGTGCGATTGCCTCAGCGATCCTCTTAAGACATACGTCACCTGCCTGATGTCCGTATGTATCATTGTATTTCTTGAAATTGTCAACATCAAGGATCTCAACCGCGAGAGATTTCTGCTCGCAGTACGCTTTCTCAAATGCTTCATCCGCATACTTGTTAAGTCCGTATCTGTTGCCGAGTCCGGTGAGTGAATCCGTCTCAGCTCTTTTAAGCAGCCTGTAGTTCTCCTGCTCGATTGCCGAGAGCTTGGTCCTGATGTCGGTAAAGAACTTATAATTTACCAGGCTGTCTTTTTCCTGAGCAACCGAATAAAGATAATACTCTTCAAGTGCTTTGACCTTGTTCTTCTCATCCTTGATAAGGCTGTACAGCTCGCACTTTAGTCTGGCATGCTTTTTCTTCAGATATGAAATATTCATATCGTTGATGGATCTCTCTATATTTTTGACAATATAAACCACCTCATCAACTCTTCCGATCCTCATAAAGAATCGACATATTCCGAAAATATCCTCTACACAATCAAGCGGAAACTTGTTGGTCTGTATAAGTCTGGATAAAATATCGGAATACTTCTCAAACTCTTCCGTATTACCAAGAAGATAATTTCCTCTCATCCTGATGTCAAGAACGGGAATATCTTGAAAATACTCTCTGTTTACCTTGGGATCGTCCTCAAGTCTCTTAAGGCCCAAAAGACAGTTCTTAACGGATGTAGGCTTATTTAGCTGCATGTAGCAGTCAGCCTGGAAACAATAGCAGAAAAGAAGGTTTCTGTAATAGAGACTGTCCTTCTTATCACGTCTTATATGTTTGTATGCGGATCGGATATAAGGAAGTGCCTTCTTGAAATCTCCTATCTCGTAGTATATCTGACCGATATTGTACTCAAGGAGTCCGTAAACGGCACTGAGCTCATCCTCTTCATCATTACAGAGTTTGATCCCACTCATAAAGAAATCAAGAGATAATTCGAAATTACCGTGACTTAAGGCATCAATGCCCAGAAGATTGTAGCATCTTGCAAGATACATGTTCTCCCCACATGTCTGAAGATACTCCATCGCCTTGAGAAGACTGGAATTGAATTTGCGGTATTCTGTGCTGACCATATAGTACGCATCTGCAAGAAAATAATAGGAATAACCCAAAAGAGGAATGTCATCAACCTCTTTAGCTTTCCTGATAAGTCTGTTGCATATGGCTATGTAGCTGCCGGACATATTGGCCCTGGCAGTTAAAAGTTCTCTGTTCAGTGCCTGAACTTCCAAGTCGTAATCCAGTATGTTCATACCCCAACTCCAACTTTCCCTGGCTTGAAAACACCAACTAAGTGATACTTAAAATGATACCGCAATACTTATCCCAACCGCAAGCGCAAAAGCGTTAACTGACACGCGTGACGGTCATATTTTAGGTTTACATATTTATATTGACCTTATTGGTCAGATGATTATTTTTTTACCGGTTATCGTTTAATTTCGTCATGGTTTTTAAACGCCCAATTCATGGGGTGTTATGAAATATATTTTTCAACTAATCCCCAATTTCCACAGAGTTATCCACATGACATCGCTGTCGTTTAATTAAGACTTTTTTATCATTTATCTGACATTTTATATAATTGTTGTCTATTATCATACAATTTGAACTACTGTTCGGTTTACATAATTTATCAAAAATCTGATTTATGTAAACTTTTATTTGTATTTTTTCGCATCAGAGCAGTTTTTTGATATGTTTTTATTCCGGAAAGCTGCTCCAGAAGTGGGATACAGCGTTTTTGACTTCATCGGTCGAAACTGGTTTGCATCCGTACCATTCTCTGGGGAAAAGAGCTCTGTAACTGCCTTGCATGAATCTGTCATCAAGAAGAGCAACTATTCCCTTGTCCTCTTCCGTTCTGATAACTCTTCCCGCTGCCTGAAGTACCTTGTTCATTCCGGGGAATCTGTAGGCATAGTCAAATCCGTCTACGCCTCTTTGTTCAAAGAATTCCCTTATTATCTCTCGCTCATTACATACAAGAGGTATTCCGGTTCCGACAACAATAACTCCGATAAGGCTGTCGTACTTAAGATCTATTCCTTCACTGAATATTCCTCCCATGACGCAAAAGCCGAGTATATTCTTATCTTCTTCAACCTCTATGTCCATATTTATCACTTTTGTCAGATCAAGGTTGTTACCCTCGGAGAACCTGTCAAGGAATGACTCACGTGCATCCTCGCTCATATAGCTCTTTTGCACTACAAGTTCGGAATTATCCGGGTTATAGTATTCGCTCTCATAAATATCGAGGACTTCATCTAGGAACTGATGTGAGGGGAAGAAAATGAGATAATTACCGCCCCTTGCGCTGACTATATTGTCTATGTACGATGCTATCCTGCGATATTGTTCGTAGCTTCTCATGGAATATCTGCTCGTTACGTCTTTTCCGATAAATAGTCCCAGACGCCCCGGATCAAACACAGACTTGGCGTACATCTCAAAATCTTCATCCGTTCCTCCGAGTAGCTTTTTGTAATAGCGTATCGGAAGAAGTGTTGCTGAAAAGAGTATAGACGAGCGCCCTCTTGCCATGCACTCCGAAAGGTTTGTGGAAGGATCTATACATGAAAGACGCACGATAAAGTCTCCCATTTCGTTAAACTCACTGTAGATAACGTAGTTCTCATCAACCTTGTCATATATGGTAAGGAACCTTGAGATATCAAAATAAAACAGCAATATATCCTCTCTGCAGGGACCCTCGGCATGATCTTCAAGATATTCCGACATGATACCGGAAAGCCTGTTGAGCGGATTGATAAAGCCGTCTATTCCCGTCAATACTTTGCAACCGTCACACTCTCTTTTAAGCTCCAAGAGTGCCTTGTTGCATTTATCTAAATGACCCGCGATCCTGGGATGAAACTCCTTGATAGTGCGCGAAAGCTCCAAAAAGCTCTCTTTTCTTAGAGAAGCACTGTACATTTCTCTTCCTCTGTCGAGAAGGTTATGCGTCTCATCGACAAGGAAAACATAATCGGACTTAAGTCCGTCCGCAAAGAATCTTCTAAGATACACAAAAGGATCGAATACATAGTTGTAATCACAGATAACGCCATCTGCCCAAAGGCTCATATCAAGAGACATCTCAAATGGGCACACCTCGTGCTTGTAGGCATACTCTACTATTTTTTCACGGTCAAAATTATCCTCGTGAGTCAGAAGATCGTAAATTGCATCATTTATCCTGTCATAATGGCCGTTTGCATAGGGACAGGCTTCCGGATTACAGTTTCTCTCCCCTTCATCGAGGAAGCATATCTTATCCCTTGCGGTTATCGTAACCGTCTTAAATCTAAGCTTCTGAAGCTCTCTTAAAGTGTTAAAAGCCTCTTCCGCAACGGTTCTTGTTATTGTCTTTGCAGTCAGGTAAAAGAGCTTACTGACCTTCTGCTCTCCCATAGCTTTTACGCTTGGAAATACCGTTGTTATGGTCTTTCCGGTGCCCGTCGGAGCTTCCAAAAACAGCTTTTTACCATGAACGATAGTCCTGTAGACGCCCGCCGCAAGGTCTTTTTGTCCCTCCCTGTAAGGGAAAGGAAATTGCACTGCCTTGATGGAAGCCGTTCTTGTCTGTTCCCACTCGTATTCAAAATCTGACCATTTAAGGTATTTGCTTATCAGGTCATTGAACCACTTTATGATCTCATCCGCAGTATAACTATGATCGAAGTATTTGATCTCTTCTGTGTCCATATTGCAGTAAGTCATCCTGACATCCACGGACGGACAGCCTCTCTGCATAAGATATATCGCAGCATAACATTTAGCCTGTGACAGGTGTACCGGCACAGGCTCTTTCATCTTGACCAGGTCTCTGTATGTGCCCTTAATCTCATCGATAAGGGGCATTTGCTTCTTTTTGCCCTCAAACATGGACTGTTGGGGGTCAAAAGCATTCTCATCATCAAAGTATTTATCAAGGATTCCGTCCGCTCTTCCCTCTATAACAAGCTCGTATCTGCCTGTATTGTGGGTATATTTGAGAGGAACCTCGGCGTGATAATCCGCTCCCATGCTCTTCTGGATCATGCGGTGGATCCTTCCGCCCTCCTGCATAGCATCTGCGGAGACCTGATGTATTCTATTGTCTATATTTCCGCTTCTTAAGATAAATTCCACAAGTCTGCGGACCGAAATCTGTATCACCATAAACGAAAAGCTCTCCATGGCATATTTTATACCATGGAGAGCTTTTCTACCACAATGAACAATTATTTCTTTACTTCTTGGTACTGTCCGGCACGCGAACGGTTACCTTTGTACTGCTTATATGAATCAGCTGGCAATTGAAAGAGTATTAAGATAGTTCTCAAACTCCTGATCATAGCCGCTGTATTCAACAGTTAAAGTCTTTGTAAGATCCAATCCGAAAACACCAAGGATCGATTTAGCATCAACAACATATCTGTTATAGTATATATCTACGTCGAAGTCACATTTTGTTGCTGCGTTGACAAATTCCTTGACCTGACCGGGTCTTAGCATGATATTTTTCTTTATCAGCTGTTTCAACACAATCGTCACTTCCTTTCTTATTTGCAAAAGAAAAACTACATATAAAACTTATAAGACTATACCTTGTGGCAGCCGATTTGTAAATGGAAAAAAGTGACTATATATTGAAAAAATTGTGAAAATTATGTGTTCAATATCGTTAATTCGTATCGTTGAGCCATCCGGGGCCGCTTGCATGGCGGAATTGCACACATTTATCATCATTATGTCAAATATTCACCATATTTGCTCATATCTCCCTGTGAAAGAGTTGCAACAACTTTGATTCCCTCCGGAAGGTATTCCGTGCTTTTTACAACTCCTCTTTCGGTGAGCATACTGATCGTTCCGCCTTCTGAATAAGGAAAAAGAAGCTCACACTCAGTCTCTTTTTCCCCAAGCTTCTTTTCTATAAGGCTGACAAGCTCTTCAAGGCTGTCATCGTCCTTGGCACAGATATATATTCTGTCATCCTTCGCTCTTGGAATATCCATAACGAGCATGTTTTCTTCCTCTTGCTGCTGCCTTACGATATCCGACTTATTAAACACATATATAACCGGAATGTCGCCTGCGCCTATCTCGGAGAGAGTTTTACCTGTTATCTCCATATGGTATCTGTACTCGGGATCCGAAAAGTCGATGACCTGCAACAGTACATCTGCGTATTTAGCCTCTTCAAGTGTTGATTTAAAGGCTTTTACGAGCGCATGAGGAAGCTCGCTTATAAATCCTACGGTATCGGTCAAAAGAAAAGGTCTGTGCCCGGGAGCTTCTATCTTTCTTACGGAAGTATCGAGGGTCGCAAAGAGCATGTCTTTCTCAAGCACCGTCTTGTCTGTATCGCTTTCGCCTCCGTAGAGCCTTAATAGATTGTTCATTATCGTGGATTTGCCCGCGTTGGTATATCCTACAAGTGAAACTCTTCCTATAGGAGAATTAAGCCTTCTGTTTCTCTGCGTATTGCGCTCTCTTTCGACATTCTCAAGCTCTCTTCTAAGCTCGCTCATTCTATGCTCGATGCGTCTTCTGTCAAGCTCAAGCTGCTTCTCACCGGAACCCTTGTTGGAAAGTCTTCCGCTTCCGCCGCCCTGTCTTGAAAGAGTCTTGCCCATTCCAATAAGTCTCGGCAGCATATACTGAAGCTGAGCGGATTCAACCTGAAGCCTTGCCTCTCTTGTTTTTGCTCTTTTGGCAAAAATCTGCAAGATAAGGCCCGTTCTGTCTATAACCTCGGTGTCCAGTATCTTCTCTAAGTTTCTCACCTGCATGGGCGAGAGCGAATCGTTGAAGATGATGATGCTTACATCAAGGATATCCAGCGCGGCCGCTATCTCCTGCACCTTTCCGCTTCCGATGTACGTGCTGTTATCGGGCGAATTCAGGGACTGTGTCACAACTGACGCAACCTCGATATCTATCGCCTTAGTCAGCTCTTTTAACTCATCCATCGAGCGCTCAAACTCGTCATCGCTCTTGTCTGTATTAAGGCCGACGAGAATGGCTCTTACCGTATCAATTTTTTGTATGTTTTCGTATAGTTCGTTTTTCATCCCTCTTTAACATCACACAGCGGGAATGGAATCACATTCTTAGGCTCATGCTTACGCGCATTCCACAAAGTAAGCTTCTGCTGCATATTCATCCAACTTTCTACAGATGTATTTGTTGCCTTGCTTATTCTTAAAGCCATCTCAGGACTCAATGACGCTTTTTCATTTACAAATTCAGATAACGCTTTTCTGCTCACTCCAAGCATATGTGCAGCCTCAGTTACAGTCAAATTAAGCGGTTTCATAACATCTTCCAAGAAAACATTTCCGGGATGTGTTGGTTTTCTAGTCATATCAGTGTTCCTCCCTTCTTAATGATAATCCATATAATCTACAAGATAGGCATCCTGCCCTTCAAAGTAAAAGGTCATTCTCCAATTACCGTTTACAGTAACTGACCACATATCATGTAAATCGCCCTTTAATGGATGAAGTCTATAGCCCGGCAAGTTCATATCTTGCGCGCATACACTGGCATCCAACCTATCAAGCATCCTCGCTAACTTAGGAGCATGTTCAGGCTGAATTCCTTTCTTTGTTCCTTTTTCAAAAAATTCTTTTAATCCTTTGTGTGCAAACGATTTTATCATATATGTATTATAACCCGTTACGTTACAGGTGTCAATGCGATTTAATTATATATTCCCAGAACATATTCACCGTTTTCATAGCCTGCCGCCTTTCCTTGGATCATGAAGCCTCTCTTTTTCATTTCAGATAAAAGAGTGATCATAAAAAAACCATGAGAAACTACTGCGCAGTCTTCGTTTTTCACAATGATATCATCTATAAACTTGTTTGCTCTTATTACAGTATCTTTCTTGCCTTCTTTCGGCCTTTTGCTGTTAAAAAGCCATTGAAGTCTGGATGAAATTTTCCAAAATGCCAAAGGCAGTCTCTTGTTTGTTTTTATACTTGAAGATAGCGGAACTTCATCAAGGAGCTCAGTTGAAATGTATTCTTTATCTCCGAAAATATCCCTGGCAGTTGCAAGAGTTCTGGATAAAGAGCTTACATAATAAGACTTATAAACTCCGGCGGGAACATTATATTCCATCGTCAAAATCGGCGCTTCATCATACTTTTTTACATCTTGATCAAATTCCTCGGAGTTGCACCGCAGGTTCATTTTATAATCAACCACTCCGTGTCTGATAATTACAACCTTCATTTCCTCTCCCCTTCATAGCTGTCCTAATTGATTATTATGTATAGAACAACTTCCTAAGCGCCGGGCCCGCATTTTCATCGGGAAGCGCTTCAAAACCAAGCTTTTTATAAAAGCCGTCTTTTTCCTTGGCAGCGATGAGCTGAATGCTGAGTCTCGCGCCCTCAGGAGCATTGTTCTGTATCAGCTCAACAAGCTTATTAACTATGCTTGCGCCTATGTGATTTCCCTGATATTCGGGCCTAACCGTGACATCAACAATCGTGCAGTACATGCCGTCTCCGACAACGCTTCCCATGCCTACGGCCTTTTCGCCGTCTTTTGCTATTATAAAGTAATCTCTTTTATCCAAAGCTTTCTGAGACTGCTCGGGACAGAAGTTTTTAAAATCCACAGAAGCTCTGAGATCGTAATATGTTTCCAGATCAGGTTTCTCTTCGCAGTATCTTATTTCCATAGTTATCCTCTTTCTCGCGGACTATTGTTGTAATTTAACATTATAAGCACCGAAGCCTGCGCATACAAGTAAAAAAGCACCGGAAGCGGGAAAATATCCCGTTTTCGATGCTCTTAAAGCTAATTCATATAAATATCAAGAAGCCTGCAGTGAAACCATGTGGGCGTAGGTGCCATTCTTATCCATGAGTTCGGCGTGAGTGCCGCGCTCTACGATCTTACCGTCGGAAACAACAAGGATCTGGTCTGCGTCGGCGATAGTCTTGAGTCTGTGCGCAATTACAAGAAGAGTCTTGTTCTTGCACAGCTCGGAGATTGCCTCCTGGATGGCACGCTCGTTGTCCGCGTCTACACTGGCTGTAGCCTCGTCAAGGATTACGATAGGTGTATCCTTAAGGATACATCTCGCAATTGATATTCTCTGCTTCTCACCGCCTGAAAGGGAAGCTCCGCCCTCACCGATCACAGTGTCAAAGCCGTCGGGAAGCTGCATTATAAAGTCATAACATCTTGCTTTCTTGGCTGCTTCCTCAACTTCCTCTCTGGTAGCGTCGGGTCTTGCAATGGCAATATTGTTGTAAACGGTATCCTGGAACAGATACACTCTCTGGAATACCATACTGATGCTGTCCATAAGGCTTCCGAGAGATACATCTCTTATATCCTCTCCCCTAACGCGAATATGGCCGTCTTTGATGTCCCAAAATCTAGCAAGAAGGGATGCTATCGTTGACTTACCGCCACCGGAAGGACCTACAAGCGCAGTCATTTCGCCCGCCTTTATCTTGAAGGAAACATCCTTAAGGACATCTTTTTGTGTATAGCCAAAGCTTACATTATCATACTCAATCTCAACATCTCCGGTTGCCGGAAGCTCTTTTTTCCCAAGATCCTTAAGTTCCTCGGCAGCAAACACCTCATCGATCCTGTCAAGGCTGGCGGCTGTAACAGTGAGTCTTGGCATGTGACCGTAGTAAGCCTTTATGGCAGTAAAGAGATCAAAGAGGAAAAATGCCATTCCAACCATATATTCACGTGTAAAGATTCCCTTGCTGTACAGATATCCAGAAAGAGCAAGCATTATTGAACTTCCGATTCCAAAAGTAAGGTAAAGAGTTCTCGCACAAGGGCTGTAGGCCTTCTCAAAGCCGATAGCCTTATCGCAGCTTGTTTTGAATTCTTCCGTAAGTTTTTTTGACTTCTCGCCAAGCAAGTTGTATGTCTTGATAATTCCCATTCCCTCAGCAAAATCAATAACTTCATTTGTAAGATCCTCAGCGACCTCCTGCTTGACAACGGAGTGCTTCATTGAGGTTCTGAGCATATAGTTACCAACAATAAGGAAAGCGCCCACGATAGCAAGTGACATGAGTCCCATGCGATAATCCATGACAAACATCATGACCACCATAAGTCCCTGAGAGATCATGAATGCCACAAGCTCGGAAAGAACTCCCATGCAGTTTTCCTCGATAAAGACCATATCCGTTGAGAGAACAGAGCTGATCTTTCCGATGTTACCCTCAGTAAAATAACCCATAGGGAGCTTACGAAGATGATCTCCCAAATTCAAACGCATATCCGCGAAAACCATGTATCCCGCTGCGGACATCAACACATTTGTAATGTGCTCAAACACTGCCTGAAGCGCCACGCACACCACAAGAGCAATGCCGTAGTACAGGCACTTTTCTTTGGTCATTGTATTTTGCATAAAAGAACTTATGGCCAAAAAACAAAGTACCAAAGGCGCTTTCATCATAATCCCCTTAATAAAAGATGTTATATATGAAGCTCGAATTCTTGCTTTAAATCTACCGGTAATACCTATTATTCTTTGAAGTATCTTAAACATGAGATCATGCCTCCTTTATCTTCCATAAGCTGGCGCTGACAGACGCATCCCAGAACTTCTTGTACTCGGGACAGGTTGTAAGGAGATTGTCGTGGGTATCCGCCGCGATGCACTCTCCCTCCTTCATAACACAGATCTTGTCCGCATTCTTTACTGTGGACAATCTGTGAGCTATTACAAGAACCGTCTTGTCCTTAACTATCTCGTCTATGGCTGCGTTAAGCTTGTCCTCGTTCTCGGGATCCATAAAAGCAGTTGCTTCGTCAAGAACGATGATGGGCGCATCCTTAAGAATTGCTCTTGCAAGAGAGATTCTCTGTCTTTCACCACCGGAAAGCTGCTTACCACCGTCACCGGCCATAGTATTGATTCCATCGGGAAGCCTTTCAAGGAACTCATCGCATTGCGCTCTGCTTGCCGCTTCAAGCACCTGCTCTTTTGTAGCCTTGGGATTTCCGATAAGAATGTTCTCATAAAGAGATGTATTAAAAAGAAATTGCTCCTGCGAAACGTATGACACCTGATCATTCAGGGCTTCAATGGTCATATCTGTGATATCCTGACCACCGATCTTGATTGAACCGCCGTCAAGATCGTAATAGTGAACAAGAAGCTTTGCAAGCGTAGACTTACCGCTTCCCGACTCACCTACAAGAGCCGTAGTTGTTCCCTGCTTAAGTTCAAGGTTTACGCCATGGAGAACCTCATCATTCTCATATGCAAATCTTACATTTTCAAAAGAGATATCCATATTTGTTCCCGCAAAGCCGTTCTTGCCTTCCTTGAGAGGCGGACGATCCATGAGTTTTTCAAGCTCATCAATCTTGTACTCAAGCTGGGGGAACTTACCCGCAAAGTTAAGAGCTTTTAAGAAAGAAGGTCCTACTGAGAAAGACATGCACATAACAAGCACAAGCTTATCAAGAGTAAGTGCTCCGGAAAGGATCCAAAGAGAACCCACAGGAAGCATGAGCAAAACAACACAAGGCATTACACTTGAATATGTAGCCATCCAGGGCCAGCAGACCTTGTACCACTTAATGGTAAAGTCGCGGTAATTTCTTACAACATCACCGAACTTCTTGTATGAATCGCCGTCCTTATTAAATACCTTAACAACCTCCATACCGTTGACATATTCAACGATGGTATTGTTCATGTGGGCAGCGGATTCATAATAGTCATTCATCATGGTAAATCCGGCCTTCATCATAATGCACATGGCAATTGCTCCCACAATAAGCGGAACAAGTGAAAGAAGTCCGAGCCTGAAATCCAGAACAAACATAATTACAAGGATCAGAACCGGAATGACGATATTGGCTATTCCTTCAGGAACAGCATGCGCCAAAAGAAGCTCGATCTGATCGATATCATCGGTAAAAATCTTCTTGATACGGCCTGTTCCGAGGTCCGCAATATTTCCAAGAGACTGCTTCTCAAGCTTACCCTGCAAAGAAATTCGGATATTCTTGAGAGTGTTGTAGGCACTCATATGAGAAAACTCAAGTCCCTGAACATAACTGTAAGAATAAAGTATCTCGCAGATAAGAACACCCAAAACTCTCATCATCACAAATGATAAGCTTACACTCTCTCCTCTTGTAAGCGGCGCTATTATCTGATACAGGAAAAAATAAGGCACAACATTTGCCAAAATTCCAAAAGTCATCATAATAGCGGCCCAAACAGTGTACTTCTTGTACTCTCCGATGTACGGAGCCACCTTTTTAAACATCTTAGCCTCCTCCTTGGTTAGCATTCGCTAACTCTTGATCTATTTTTAAGCCGCCATTTAAGACGGCTCAAAATCAACACTATATTTATACAAAAGAAATCACTTAAGACCTACAACTCCCGGCCAGTCAAAGAAAGTGCACATGATCTTGCAATGCTCTTCTATCTCCTTACGGGACATACCGTGAACAAAGGGCTCATATATGGCATTCCAAAATGCCGTACACAGAACGTGCATCTCAGGCTTAGTTATCTTGGCCGTTGCACGCCCTCTCTTTTTGGTCTCCTGATAATATCTGTAATAGGAATCGGTCATACGTCTTGAAAATTCATTTATATAATTCTCATAGACCGTTCCCGATGCCTTATCAAGAAGAAGGATCAGATCCTCCCTGACATCCCAGAGAATATCAAACATCTCCATGGTCTTCTCCGGCGTCATATCCCACATATCATGCATCTCATCATCTGATAGCGGCGCAAGATCAAGGTCCATGCGAGTAAAGATATGCTCTTCTATAACATCAACCGCGTCTTGTACAACCGCGCAAAAGAGCTCTTCCTTGCCCTTATATCTCTTGTAGACCGCTCCGGTTGTAACTCCGGCATTTTCACATATTCTCTTTAGCTCAGCCTTAAGAAATCCTCTTTCCATGAATTCCTTGCGGGCACTGTCAATGAGCCTCGGATCTATACTGGTGTCTCTGACTGACATATTTTCCCCTCTTTTTATCACTGATAATTCAATTATCGATAATAGTATTATCACTAAGTCCCAAGTCTGTCAACCATGAGTTGTAAATCTCAATTTTTTTCTTGCAATATGAAGGAAAAAGCGATTTAATAAACTGTGGAACATTTATCATAGGATATATATATTCTTATGGTAAGGAAACTATATAAGAAAGTGGCAAAAGAGATTATGGAAAACCTTAAAATTCCCAAGAACTACAAATCGGCTCTTGATCTTCACGACACACAGGTGGGCATCAAGACTGTCAAAGATTTCTTTCAGGGCATGCTCTCCAACAAGCTCAACCTTCAGAGAGTAACAGCACCCCTGTTTGTAACACCCGAGTCGGGACTAAATGATAACTTGAACGGTGTAGAGAGACCCGTTTCATTTGATATTCTCAATGACAACGGACGTCCCGCAGAGATCGTGCATTCTCTTGCAAAGTGGAAGAGATACGCACTCAAGAAGTACGGCTTCAACGTAGGTGAAGGTCTTTATACAGATATGAACGCCGTAAGACGCGACGAAGTTACTGACAATATTCACTCAATCTTCGTAGACCAGTGGGACTGGGAAAAGGTTATAAATAAAGAAGACCGCAATATCGATTTCCTTAAGGAGACGGTAAAGGACGTATACAAAGTACTCAGAAAGACTGAGAAATTCATGTCTATCCAGTACGATTACATAGAGGAGATCCTCCCCGAGGATATTTTCTTCATCACAACTCAGGAGCTTGAGGACATGTTCCCCGAGTACTCTCCCAAGGAGCGTGAATATTATATTGCCAAGGCTAAGGGCGCTGTATGCATCATGCAGATCGGTGATCTCCTTGCATCAGGCGAGAAGCACGACGGACGTGCTCCCGACTACGACGATTGGGCGCTCAACGCCGACATCATCGTATACTTCCCTGTTCTTGACATCGCACTTGAGCTTTCCAGCATGGGTATCCGTGTTGATGAGGAATCACTCAAGAGCCAGCTTGAAAAGGCAGGCTGCACAGAGAGAGCCGAGCTTCCTTTCCAGAAGGCAATCCTTAACAAGGAGCTTCCTTACACGATCGGCGGAGGAATCGGTCAGTCAAGAATCTGCATGTTCTTCCTCAGAAAAGCTCACATCGGTGAGGTTCAGTGTTCTATCTGGCCCGATGATGTTGTTAAGGCCTGTGAGAAAAGCGGGATTCAGCTTCTGTAATTCTGCTGTCGCATAAACACAAACGGTACATATTTGAAAGAGGGATTCAATGTTAAAGAGAGCCACCCCAAGACGGAACCTTAGAAACCGCATAGTTACAAGCTTACTTGGAATTATGGTTGCCGGTGCAACTTTTATGGCGACAAAGCCCGCAGATGTTCATGCTGCTGTTACGGTCAATGCATCGGAAATATCCGGTGATGACATATTATTTGATTCCGGAATGCTAAGCACTTACAATGAACTTGTCCTCTTACAGGATGTTACCATCAATTTGGACGCGGACTGCTCGTATAGTGCTCTGCTGTTACATGACCACAATCTCACCATACAAGCTGATCCCAACCATCCCGGTAAGAAGTTAACTATTACTTATTGCTCAAATACCGGTTCAGGAAATATTATCCTTGATGGCGGCACATTGATCGTCGCCACAAGTAACTACGGTGCATATTCGTTTATTGACATCCAAGGAGATCTGATTATTCATAATGGCAAATGTGAAGTTGACGGCAGGATCACCCCACGTAACTTTATAGTTACCGGAAACGATTCATATGTCAGTGGCAAATATTTGCTTGCTTCATCGATAGACATATCAGACGGTAATCTGATCTTCAACACCGATCAGCTTAATGCTATTTTTACAAATTATACCGGTTCTACCATCTCCATTACCGGAGGTAATATTACGGCAATAACTACACAGAATTATTATAATGGGATTGTTGCTCTTGGCGATAATTCCACAATAACCATTAGCGGTTCAGATACCGTAGTAACTGCCCAGGGGCCGGGCGGTGCAATTGCTTCCAACGGTGCATTAAATATTTCAACCGATCTCCCCTCCGGAGTTACCATAGGTCAATATACCGATTCCATTTTCACGTTTTATGGTCTTCTCAGGAACGGAAATCCAATAACCTCACGGATAGTGCTCGGAGCAGCCTCAAATATCGTGAGTGCAGGTCATGCCAAAGAGGAATCCTCCGGCCATCATTCATCACATATCGTGAGTGCAGGTCATGCCAAAGAGGAATCCTCCGGCCATCATTCATCACATACTCATTCCTACAGTTGGCAGACAATAACATCGCCTACAGCATATTCCGACGGTGTGGAAGCTTATATATGCAGCATATGTGGTGATATTGCAGCAAGGAACCCTTTACCTGCAGTCGGAGTATTTGAAGCAGAAACAGCCAATAGTATCAGGAATGCCCCCAAGAACGGAACTGTCAATATAGAGACCGCGACCTGGAACTCATTTGGCCGTGGGGTCAGAGATGCTCTTAAGGAACGTCCTGATGTAACCCTCAAGATATCTTTCCTGTCAGAAGGTCATAAGGGAGTACCTCTGAATCTTACGATTCCTGCAGGTACCGATATTGATTCCCTATACGACGACAACGGCTACATGGGCCTTTGCAGAGTCGGAACCACATTGGGATATGACCAATAAACATAATAAGATTACGGCAAATATTTAAAGCATAGGAAATCTCTGATATGTACCCTCTTTACTGGACAAACCAGTAAGGAGGGTGTTTTTATGCGCTATAGTTATGATTACAAGAGAAAAGCTGTAGAAATGTATCGGAAA